>JGI12627J18819_10000155_pt1 | contig 22918 bp, 17 predicted proteins | sample TexAe_OM1H0_M2_FD_18819 | JGI IMG/M metagenome (IMG submission 18819)
GACTTGAAACCATCAAGGAAGTTCTCCCGCCGACCCCAGATGAACTCTCCGCCTATCAATGCGTTCTCGACCGGGTAGAAGAGCAGGTTGGTAGAAGCGTAATGGCCACGGCGAAAGGCGTTGGGTAACTGACCATTGGAGTTATCGACGTCTAACATCGAGTATCCGATGGAGGAGCTAAAACGCTTGTTCCAGTTGTGATCGAGGTAGGCACTAAAGGCAATCATCGGTAAGGCCTTACCAACGATCGGGCGTCGAGGATCTCCAGCAGCGAGGTTCGTCTCGATGCCGACATCAACGTCCGCATCGTTCATGTAGTTTTCGATTCCCTGGCCGAAAATTAACCCAAACTTGCCAGTGTCGTTCTCCCCAAATTTGAGATTGGAAGTAAGATTGAGTCCCGCACCGACTGCGCTTCCACTCAAATCGACATTGTCGTTGAGGGTGTCGACCCATGCGATTCTTCGAAGCATTCCGGCCGCCTGGAAATAGCCCCAGTCGCGGGTGAAGCGCACGTTGCCTGAAAGATCAGGCAGATTAAAATGGGGGTTAACGCCCGTTAGCTCAATGCGATCTTGAAACCTACCCTGGTCTGCACTAGCACCCGGCCGCTCGAGAGCGATCGTTACGGCGTTGCGTCCCTTGAAGGGCATCCAACGAGCCTGTACGTTCCGGAACAGAGCCATTCCGTTTGGTCCCCAATACTCAATCGTGTTTGGAAAAATATCGATGTCCATGAAGGGACTCCAATATTGCCCAGCACCGACTGGTCCAAGTTCTCCATATGCGTGCCGCAACCGGAAGGTGGTCTGCCCGGCATCCGCGCCAGTGCCAAATAGTTCGAACTCAAATATTGTCTTTAGTTCGCCGTATTTGGTTGGGGTTGACGACTTAACACCGAGCCGGCTTTGTCTAACGCCAAAATAGGTGTTGCCATTTGGCGCAAACTCATCGGCGAATGATGGCAACTTGGTTGGACGGACCACGTCGAACCAATCAGGATTGTTTTGCTTGAACTGATAGCCCGCGTCAAGCATTGCAAACCCGTACACCTCGAATGTGCTTTCGCCTTTGCTGCCTCCTTGTGGCTTACCAGGAGACCCGGGTGATGTTGTGGGAGAAGTCGCGGAAGACGCTGGCGAATAGGTCGCATCGATGATGGCTGGCGCCGGAGCCGAAGTCTTCTTTTGTTCGTCCAGAGTATTGAGCTGTTCCTTTAGGTCTTGGACCGTCTGCTCCAGCAGTTGAAGACGCTCCTTTAGTTGTTCCACTTCGGGTTTCTGCTTAGGTGCCTCCTGAGTCTGCTTAGGCGTCTCCTGAGTCTGCGCCGCAATTGGGCGTGCTTGAACTGCGATGAGCACGATCAGCGATAACATGAGACCTACAAGGCCTTGTGAGTTTTTTTGCTTTTTTATCTTCATGCACTCTCCTTCATTAACCGCTAAGTCCCCAGGCATTTCTTGGCTTCAATCGAATCCTAGTAAGGGACCTCAAGCTCTGAACCTAGCAAAAGTTACAGGGTGGTTAGTGGCCGGGGAGGAATCAGGTGAGAGTTGCATTACCTAAGTGGTCTTGGATTGTCAGGCACGGCTCAGAGCGAAAACGAGAAATCGAATCTCCGAATTAAGGTTCTGCCTCCTGTCAATAATTACAGTTTCTGAGTAACCCCTATGACAAATACACTAAGTGGCACGTTGTGACCTGGATCGAGTCGACTGTGATTTGGCGCAGGAGAAGTGATGGAACAGCCAGCGATAGATCAACTCAAACAGCCAATCGTTTATCTGATGTCGGGAAGGTGTGAGAGTTCGAACGCTTCCGATTTCGCACTAGCGCGCTCGGCCGGCAACGGGGTGATGTCCGCTATCGGCGTCTTATATGAACGACACAGCTGGCGAGTTTATTCGTTGTGTTTGCGAATGACGGGGAACATTGCCGAAGCCGAAGATCTCACCCAGGAAGTGTTTATTCAGCTTATGGTCAAGGCTGGTTCGTTCCGGGGTGAGAGCAGGTTTACTACCTGGTTGCACCGCTTCACAGTCAATCAGGTCCTAATGCACTTTCGCCGGACAAAACACTTTCGAGAACAGGTGGCCGACGAACCCGAGATCGAGCGATTATCCGGGATTTCAATAACTGAGCTCTGTCCGCCATTGGTCGAAAGAATTGTTTTGGATGCGGCGCTGACACAACTGCCCGCTGGTTGCCGGGCAGTGTTTCTTAAATTCGATGTTGAAGGATATAACCACAACGAGATCGCAAGCCTGTTAGGCTGTTCGGTCGGAAACTCCAAATCGCAACTGCACAAAGCACGAAGAAAGCTAAGGCGTCTGCTGAAGCAAAGAGTGCCAGTTGGCAAATCAAATCACTGAAGTGGAGATCCCTATTTCGTGGGCGGTGGATACTTCTTGAACAACTTGGCCATCGCCTTGTTCAGGTTTTTGTCGACCTTCTTCGGATCTTTTCCTGAGCCCAGGGTCTTCGTAGCTTCTCCGCGCCAGACTTGATTCTTCTGCGCAACGTCGTACATATCAACGTTCAGCGTGCCGATGTTGATGGTTGTGCTTGTTGTGGTAGTAGTTTGCATACCCCCACCATAGCCACCCCAGCCGCCCCAACGACCGTAGCCCCACATGTCCCCACCTGTGCTGAAGGAGTTCCACTGTTTCTCCTGATTGACGGCAGCCTGGTATACAACGTAGAGGTCCGGATTCTCTTCTGTCTTAGTCAACCCTTTCAGTGCCAACTGGGCATCGATCGCCCGCATGATCTGCGTGTCGACTATCTGATTGGGATACTGAGCATTAGGCACTCTCACCCATTTGTAGGTCTTGTACTTCGAGAAGTCCGTGCCGGGAAGCGCGTTATAACGAATATCCTGAGCCGAGACTGCGGCATACATGAACAGCAGTAAGCAGCCGGCCATAGCAATTGTGAAAGAACTTATTCTCTTCTTCATCATTTCCACTACCATCTCTTTCATTGAAATTTTCTACGCCTCCCAAATTAGTGGTGAACCGGTCCACGAATACTGTCACTTTTTACAGGCAGTGAGCCTTTCACTCTTTGAATCCTCCACTGCGGCGATGGACACGAAATGATCTACAAATCGATTCTTCTGCTAATCCGAATAATCGGAGTTCGAGTGACCCTGTAACTTTTACTAGTACTTTACTCTGCTTAGGACCATAGGATTCGAGGCGGCTCGTTCGGTTAGGAAGAACGAACACTGAATCGGTTGTGTTCTGGAGGAGAGGCAGTGGTAGGACCGAAGTCTCTGGTGCACATTTGACCAACTCGCTCAAACACGTTCATCAAGGGGCGGTGGACGTGCCAGCAACGAGGGAGTTGGTTGAAAGGTGTTCTCGGACAGGAGGTCGAGATCACCATCTATCCCAGCCGTGTTCGTTTTAGGACTGGTCAATAAAAGCACGAATGGCGGCTGGGATATTTCAAAGCATGAGGCGTAGATCAATGAATACTGAGGACCCACCGACATCTGACTCTGACGATCGTCAGGACCAGTTTCCGACTGTGTTTCATGTTGATCACGGTGCTGCTTCGCACCAGGGTCATGTCAGGGACAATAACGAGGATCACTACCTCGTCATGCGATTCGGCCGCTCACTAAACAATTTAATGACCAATCTGGACGAAAGTGTTCTTGAACCGAGCTACGCTTCGACAGGGTACGCAATGTTGGTGGCGGATGGCATTGGGGGTATGCCCGCGGGCGAAGTGGCGAGCCGCTGGGCTCTCGCGAGGCTCGTGGAACTCCTGGTGGAAACGCCCGATTGGATCATGAGACTGGAGAGACCGGATGATATAACGGAGGTCCTGCAGCGATTAACACAGCGCTTGCTAAAGATCGACGAGACATTGAAAGAGAAAGCTAATTGGGACGTTTCTATGCGTGGCATGGGCACCACGTTGACGATTGCTTGTACGCTGGGAAGCGATTTGATCATTGGTCACGTGGGCGATTCACGCGCGTACCTGTTACGCGGCAACACTCTGAAACAGCTAACAACGGACCATACCTTAGCTCAGACACTTATCGACGCCGGCATCGCAGAGCGCGACGATCCGGCGCCACGATCAATGCGGCACGTATTAACTGCCGCACTTGGCTCCCTCAGCGGGCGAATCGAACCTCAGATTCAACACTTGAAGGTGCTTCAAGGCGACCAGCTCCTTCTCTGCACTGACGGACTGACGGAAATGGTCGAAGATAAAACACTAGCTCAGGCGCTTTCCGAAGCAGAGTCTGCGCAAGCGGCTTGCGAGAACCTGATTGATTTGGCAATCGCCGCAGGTGGGGTAGATAACGTCACCGCGGTTGTTCATCGCTTCGGCTCTCTCTGACCACGCCCAGACGACCCTCATCATAGAAAAAGTTAACGTTTGTTCTTCTGCGATCGGCTTTGCCTCAAAAGTATCTGATCCCGCTGGTCACGGCGTAGCCGCCGGATGTGAGGCGGCGGCGAAGCGCCGCCGTACCTGCTAGCCATTTAAGGTTGGGCGGAGCCTAAGGTTTCGGCCTCTGGCCTAAACTAGAATCGACTCGACGAGTTGGGCCCAGACTCATACCATGGGCTTCGCCCCTAAACGATTTAACGGACTTAACGGCGGGGCTTCGCCGCCGCCTCATATCCGGCGGCTACGCCGTCACTAGCGGGGATTAGGTATTTTTGAGGTAAAGCCCCGCGATCATTTGAACTAATATGCGTTCGATTTGGGCTTGTGAAAACGCTGGTCCGCGGCGGAGGGAGAGGTAGGGCATACAGCACGTGGAGAGGACACTACTCAACCTGGATTTGGCTTGATTGTAGACTTCTAATCACAAGGAATTCTTGCTTCGTTTCTCTTAACTCGTCGATCCAGGACGTGACCGTCCAGATTAATTCTCGCCTTGTTTGATTCTCCGTCTTCGATTTTGCGTGTGCTATGTCTCGTCGATCAGCAATAGGCTGTCGGTGCTCGCGCTTGACGATCCTGATTGATTTATCTCTGAAGGACATAAAGGTCCGAAACTCCCAACAAAGTATCCCGATTTCGTAAGCCAATCTTAGTAAAAGCCACTGAAACTCGTACTGGCAAAAGTACCAGTATGAGCAATAGCCAAAGTCCATACCATAGCTTCGACTGATGAAACCAGTCGGGCTCGGACCGGCAACACGATGCTAGACCTGCACTTTGAACAGATTCCGTGACTCAGAAACCCGAGGAGCTGACTGATTAATATTGGACACAACTTAGAAACTGAAGGAGACAATTATCAATGAGAGACAAGAAATCAATCGCAGTGCTTGTGGCACTCGCGTTTCTTACAGTGCTGATGACAGCACCCGGGGCCTGGGCACAAAGCGCAAGTAGTGCACATCCCGTACAAGTTCCCCAAGGTCAGAAACAAAAGGTTCAGGGCGTCGTCAGTATCCGTAGCGGCGATTCGTTCAAAGTCAGAGATCCTGGCGGTAACGAGACTACTGTGCTCTTGACGGCGAGCACCGACGTCACTTCGCACAGCCGAGGTCTGAAGGGCAAAAAGGACTACCCGGTAACCTACATTATGCGCGGTCTGCGCTTGCAGGCTGAAGGTAAGGGCGATGCTGACGGTAATCTGGTAGCTGACTGGGTCAGGTTTGATGAGCAGGATCTGCGAGCCGCACAGGCGCTCGAGCAGACAGATGAATTAGCCAAGGAAAATGAGGAGAGGATTGCGGCAGCTGAAGCTGCAGCGAAAGAAGCTGCAGCGAACGCGGAACGCATGGCTGGACAGATTGCAGAGAATACGGCACTAGCCAATGCCGCTAACGCCAAAGCAGAAGCTGCCCAAAAGCAGGCCGATCAGGCGTTTAAGGATGCCGCGTTGGCGAACAACCGAATTAATGGTCTAGATGACTACGACACGATTCGAACAATCCCAGTTCTTTTCAAAGTAAATAGCAGCACGATTGACCCTACCGCGAGGCAAACGATGGATGAAGCGGCAGCTTGGGCCAAGGCTGAGAAAGCCAAAGGAAACACGAATGGTTGGCTCGTTGAGGTAGTGGGATTTGCGGATACAACCGGCAACACGGCAAAGAACCGCGCTCTTAGCGAACGACGTGCGAAGGCCGTAATTCAATATCTGGTTGGCGTGCACGGTTTGGATCTTCGACGACTGGTCCAACCATTTGGGTTCGGTGATTCCAAACCCGTCGCTGATAACAAGACGGCAGCTGGGCGTGCGAAAAATCGCCGAGTTGAGATCAGGATCTTGCAAAACAAGGGTATCGCAAATAAAGGGACTTAGTCAGACGCAATGCTGATTGCAACCTCGAATCTTGCGGGGCCTCCGCTAAGAACACGTCAGGGGAAATTGCACCTATGAGCAGCCGCGACAATCGCGCGGCTGCTTTGTGAGGAAATCACGCGGCACCATCCAGCCGTTAATGAGAGTTTCATAAGGAGAACAACATGTCGAAAAGTAAAAATGACAAAGACAGCTCGATAGATCTATCGCGTGAAGCCGTCACAGAAGATCCGCTCGAGCCCTCGGTTGGGTTTACCTCGCAGGCGATTCCGCCGGGCGTAGATCGACGTAATTTTTTGATGAGAAGTGCAGTGGTCGGGGCTGCAGCGATAATGACAGGCAAGACCCTCTTAGCTGCGGAGAGATCATCCGAGGCAATCAAGTCGCTGCCAGTTATGCGCCCATTCTCCAAGGCACTGTATGTCCAACTGGCGTCGAAGGGGCCCATCCTGATCACGGCTGACGAGTTCTACAAAGTGGGGCCCGGCCCCTCTAGCTCGCACACGATTGGCCCGATGCGTATTACCTATGATTTCTACCAACGCTGTACGAAGCTGCCGGCAGACAAACTCGCGAAGGCAACCGCACTTCGAGTCAACCTGTTCGGAAGTCTGAGTGCCACAGGCAAGGGTCACGGCACGGAACGAGCTACTCTGGCAGGTTTGATTGGAATGGAACCAGCCACTGTCGACCCGCTGTTTCTTGACGGTCTGCGCGACAAACCTGATCAGTCGTTCAAAGTTAAGCTCGGCGAAAAAGAGATCACTGTTACGCTCAAGGACGTCATCTACGACGCTCCGAAAGGCGAGTTCCATCACCAAAACACTATGGTCTGCCATCTTCTAGCGGGTAATGAAGATCTGTACAGCCTGGAGTATTACTCCGTCGGCGGAGGATTCATTGAGTGGAAGGGCTATGAGCCGCCGAAGAAGAATGCTCCGAAGTACCCGTTCGAGACAATGAAACAGCTTCGTGCCCATGCCGACAGTAACAAGTTGACCATCGGACAGGTCATGCTCGCGAATGAAATGTCGATCGCCGGTAAGACAGAAGCGGAAGTAAATGCGTTCATCGACAAGATCATTAATGCGATGCTCGCGACGGTAAAGTCGGGGCTGAACATGCCGGAGGATGGTGTACTGCCAGGCCCGATCAAGCTACACAGCAAGGCTGCGACGGTTTATAAGCGCGCGATGGACGAGCAGAATTTGGCAGACCGCGGAGTCGGACTGCTCTCCGCATGTGCGATCGCCGCTTCTGAAGAGAATGCTCGTGGCCACTTGGTCATAACCGCACCGACGGGCGGCTCTGCCGGAGTCATGCCATCGCTTGTTTACGCTCTGATGGAAGGACGAAACATCTCGCGGGAAAAGGTTCGTGAAGGCATGCTCGCCGCTCTCGGGGTGGGCTATCTCTGCAAGCATCATGCGACGTTGGCTGCCGCGGAGGGTGGCTGTCAGGCCGAGATCGGTGTGGCTTCCGCCATGGCTGCGGCATTGGTCGCGACGGCACGCGGTGCAGAGTCACGGGTGGTCGAGAACGCTGCGGAATCGGCCCTTGAGCATCACCTGGGTCTGACCTGCGATCCGGTTGCCGGCTACGTGCAGATCCCGTGCATTGAAAGATGCGCGTTCGGGGCCGTGAAAGCCTGGACCGCGTATGCGATCGCCAGCAACGAGATCGCAAATCGCCATCGCGTTGGCCTCGACGAGACTGTGGCGGCCCTGGCACAGACAGCGAAGGATATGAACAGCAAGTACAAAGAGACGAGTGAGGCTGGTCTTGCTCTCTCAGTGGTGCTGTGCTGAGTCAGAACTCCTATGGAGTCAACAGGCGCCGGCGTTCCGCATTTTTTACACGGCTAAGATGTGAGCGCCGGCGCACGTGTGACAGGTTTGAATTGACAGACTCGCTTCGCTTTAGCAACGGGATTGTGCGCACCGGGGACGGAATCCCTAAGGGCACAGGAAAAAGTCACGGGTGAGAAGGCATGAAAGAGCTGAGAACAAGTCGCATTCGGCTCCAATATCGCCTATCTGGAAGGGGGCCTTCATGTTGATAGGAATGAAATATGCCAGACTCTCATTCGCGTTTGTATTCTTTTCCTTCCCACCGAGCGCTTATGGTTGAACGCCGAGGTGATGCGGGTTCATAGAGTTCCTTATACCGGAGCCTTTACTCCATATAATGCAGGTCTGAATGGTTGGGTGCCAATGCTTCAGACCATCCTCGCTTTTTGACTGCGGCCCAAATCGTCGCTGAACCACCGAGGTTAATGCGATTCCATTCTGCTTATGAATTCGATCAGTGCCATCGCGATATAGGAGCCGCCCTGCATAAGATCTGCGAGCGCTCGCGGATTGGAAAGTAGGAATACAGACAAACCTCTAGGGATCATAAAAGAACTCATTAAAGACCAGGGGAAAAGCCCCTGACACTAAGTGGCTTGCGTTAGCGTGCGACAATGAAAGTCCCACTCCTCTTGTTACTCTTTGTTCTGCTTGCTCCCTGGGGTCGGGCGCAAGCAACCGGGTCTGCCAAACCGCCAACTATTTCGGATAATAGCTTTCTGATCGAAGAGGCTTACAACCAGGAGGCGGGAATCGTTCAGCACATCAACACATTCACGCGCTCGCGCAATGGCGATTGGATCTACACATTCACACAGGAATGGCCATTAGGCTCCATGAAACACCAGTTCAGCTACACGATTAGCGTCCTGAACCTCAACAGAAACCCTGACATTCATGGCCTTGGTGATGTGGAACTAAACTATCGCTATCAGTTGGTAAACAACGAGGAGAGCGGAGTGGCAATAGCTCCAAGAGTTTCCGTCTTGTTGCCGACCGGTAGTGTCAGAAAGGGACTAGGAGTGGGAGGAGTTGGGATCCAGACAAACCTTCCGGTAAGCGTTCCTATCTCGCGCAAATTTGTTACTCACTGGAACGCTGGGGCAACTTTTGTTCCCACTGCAAAGGATGCGAGTGACGAGAAAGCTTTCACAAAAGCTTTCAACCTTGGCCAGAGTACGATCTGGCTGGCACACCCTCGAGTCAATTTCCTGGTTGAGACAGTTTGGAATAGTTATGAATCAGTAGTCGCGCGTGCCCAGTCGACAACGAGCTACAGCTTCGTTATCAACCCGGGTGTTCGCTGGGCTTATAACTTCAAGAATGGCCTGCAGATTGTTCCCGGGGTCTCTATTCCTTTGGGAGTTGGACCTAGTAAAGGCGACCGCGGAATCCTTTTCTATCTTAGTTTTGAGCACCCTTTCAAACACACGGGCAGAAAGTAAAGTTTACAAGAGTTGGCTAATAAGGCGGCGAATCATTAGCAATGAAACTTGGCCCAGGTTTTTGCTGAGACTTCGATATTGAGTAATCTTTTCTGAGTTAAAAAAATCAACAAAAGCGCCTGGAGAAGTGACGTTGAAGGCGTGTACGACAATAGTAGGGGAAGAGTATCTTAGCTTTACTGCGAGCTAGATGAATTCTGCTTCGGATGGCACTCAACGCACTGAAACATCGAAATGTCGCCGAGGTTGAGCGGATGTTTGAAAGGTTGGTTTGGTTTGTGACATGTTTCGCACTTGCGATCGGCAAGAGCTCCGAGATCGACAGGATGCTGAATCGGTGATGTGTTGAGACCCTTCGCAGGACTTGCCGAATCTGAAAGAACTGTGTGGCAAACACTGCAGTTGTTCGAGATTACCTTGCCCTGATTATTGACGTGATCACCATCATGACAACGGAAGCAGCCGGAGGAATAAAGGTGTCCGATGTTGTTTGGGTTGCTCTCCCAATTGGTCTTCATCTCCGGAAAGAAGTACGTCTTAAAAATCCTTTGAGTCTCACTGATTGTGTGACGAAATACGTCGCTCTTCTGTTCATATAAACTAGTGTAGTTAGTCCGATAGAAGCTCTCCAGGCTCTTTGCTATCCCCTTGACCGCCTCGTCCTCAGTTGCGTATGTCTGATTCAAAGACGCCACAGTCTGTTGTTTGAGAAACGGAATCGACGCATCGAGTCGACCTGCAGCTAAGGATTGATCGACGGCCAGATCTGGTGGGAGGTAAGCATGGGCCGGCCGGTTATGACAATCGATACAGTCCATGCGACGCTTTTCAGCACTCGCAATCTGTTGTGCGCTCAGTGGACGATTACGATCATAGTATTCCACCAGATTGCCTTGACGATCTTTCACTTGCACCCACGGGATGACTTGCCGCCGACTATCGCTTGCGATGTAAGTGACCTCGTTGCCAAGATTCATATGCCAGTGAATACCTGCGACCGGTCCAGTTTCCGGATTACCACCTCCGATGTTAATCAGCATGCGTTGCTGACGGAGTGAATTCTGTTCGTCGTAGGCGTAGTGATTGAATGTGCGAAGTTGTGAACCATAGAACTTCGAAGGCCAATGACACTGCTCACAAGTTTCATTCGCTGGGCGCATATTGTGAACCGGCGTATTGATGGGACGGTTAAAAGTGTTGAAGGCGAGTGAATAAAGTTGTTTAGCTCCATTTAGCTTTGCCCTGGCGTATGACCCTGCGCCCGATCCAACGTGACAATCAACGCAGCGAATTCGAGCATGTGATGTTGCGTGAAAGGCAACGAACTCAGGCTTCATTACGGAGTGACAAGTCTTTCCGCAGAACTCAACCGACTCGCTGTACTCATAAGCGCGATAACTGCCAAAGGCACTCATGAAAATGAACACGAAAGCTATACCAGTTAACGTGAACGCAATCCTGCGTTGACGCGCATCGTTCAAGTCGATCTTGGGATAGGTAGCAATTTCTGATTCGGGAAATCGCCTCCGGCGACGTCGTTCAAGTAGCATTCCAATGACGATTACCAGGATTCCGAAAATCAGGATAGAAGGCAGCAGGACGTAGGTAATAATTCCCAGGTATGGATTCTCTGCCCTTCCGGTGATCTCGATTAGGAAGAGCAGAATGATGCTGACGAGGCTCGCAGCAGCAATTACCGCCCCGGCAAAACTGATGTAATTGCGAAATAGGGTTACCGTCTTAGGGGCTTTGGATTCTTTTACCGTCATAGCCTGATCTGGATTGGATCGTTGACGATTACCGCGGACGTAAATGCCGACGCCTCTCCACAAGCTTCAGCCTTCGCACCGAAGCTCTTTGGAGAGGTTGGTCTAACTAAAAAACACCCAAATTGTTGAGTCGCTAAGTATCTTTATGGGGCAGCCTTCAATCCTTTCATATACTCGATCAAGGCCTTCGCCTGCTCTGCGGTAATACCTTTTGATTCATAACCAGGCATATTAGGCGGTTTCTCACCCTTCTTGCCTTTCATCACTATCTCCAGCATTTCCTCATCCTTGAGTGCAGTATTGAACTTCTTTTCAGCCTTTTTTCCATGACAAACCCCGCATTTAGCATCTTTGTAATAAGATGCCGCGTCGACAAACTTTACTTCCGTCTGAGCCGAGCCAGACACCAGAATGAAGACAACAAACAATGCGACTACACTTGCTGCAACTGTGAACTTTCTCAATTGAGTGTTTTTCATGATTCTTTTCCTTCCCTAGTGATTGACGCGTTCCAGTACCGTGTTCCTCAAATACCTCGGCAATGACCATGCCGACTGGAATTTCTGGCTTTTACTTCGCTTTCTTGCGAAGCTCGAATTCAGAGCCCAACCTGTAAGCGAAGTTCAGCCCAGAATTGAAAGTTTCCCCAACGTCAGAAGTGCCACGCACTCCCGGTGTGGCAACGTTTACAAACCGCAAAATCATCGCCGCCAAAAGCTTTCTTACCATTGTGACAACTCATGCAGCTGACGCTCCTTGCCGAGGCGTGATGATTTAGCGGTTGTGGCGAACTTATGCGCTGAGCTGAGACTCGGTGACACTCATTGCAACTTCCCACAACGGAATCGCTATGCTTTGCGTGACTGAAGCCAACACGAAAAGCCTTTGCGTTCTCGCTCCCTCGATTTGGGCGACCCGGTTCGTGACAGACACCACATGATGTACCAGCGCGCGCTTCTGCGCTAGCTCCCGGACTATGACAGCGGAAGCAGTTTGCGTGCGCGTTTGTTCCACCCGGGATTGAGAACGCCACTCCGCGTTGAGATGGTCGATGACAACTCTGGCAATTTAATCCACCCATGCTCACATGGGACGAGTGATTGAACGTAGCACGAAAACTCGTTAACCGGGGGAATGGCTTCAGTTCACCGGACTGAACATTCGTATGACAAATGGTGCAAATCGGACCTGAATTCGCAGCAAACTGCTTCTGATGACACCCAGCACACGGCAAGTGACTCGACTTTCCGGGCCATGCTGGCTGAACCGAGTTGTTCTCTCGCTTATGACAAAGCAAGCATGGCATTCGTGCGTGATAAGAAGTTGCGTGCTGAAACTTTGCGTAGTCAGCGTCATCTGGCACTTGCATCTTCTGTCCGTTCGTTTCGGCGTTTCGAGCTGCGGACGCGATAACTATGATCACCAAGCCACCCACCGTCAGTAGAAATCGAATTTTCGCCAGCCACTTCATCGTTATTTCTTCAGAGTGTCGATAGCCTTTATGTGGCTCGGTGGAATTTCTGATTTACCAAACTTTAGATGACACTTCGTGCACTCGAAACTAGTTTTCTTTTTCTTGTTATCAACTTCGTAATTGAGAATGCCACCATCGTCGACAGTCGCCGTGATATGACACCCCTCTGCGCCACCACATGTTTTTATGGCAACTCTGAGTGTCGCAGGCTCAAGGGTTTTCATCGACTCAACTACGTGACATGAACGGCAACTTATGTTCGGATGATCACCGCCTTCATGTCTGAATGTTCCGGAGGAGATCCGACGTTCCCACGCCGACAACATCACCTGATCTGCACCCATTTGTTCAACTGCTTTCAAATCAAAATCGCTTCCTGGACGCGTGGCTGGTCCGAGCTTGTGACAGCCGTTGCAGTTGGTTTGTAGAGGCTCGATTCCAAGGTCTGGGTTGTGGCAGGAGAAACAAGTCTTGTGGTTATTGGGAGTCGTCTTGAATGTACCCTTCTTCAACCAAAATGCTTCTTCCAGATTCCCGGTCGGCTTCGTAACGTATTCTTCGTCCGATTTTCCCTGCGGCAGGATGGTTTGGTGACAGACCGGACAACTTGTCGGTTCTGCTTTTTCTTGAAATGCAACAGCCATGAAAAGCGCCGCAACAGTTGGGCGACGAGGCCCTAAATTATTCCCAACGACATCAAGATGCTTGTCATGCGGAAAGTTTATTGAAAACTCCGAGGGGAGATTTCGGCGTTGACCACCTGCGACATCACCCAAACTTGGGAAGACAAATCGAGCAGTATCGCGGGGTGTTACTTTCACATGACAGTTCGAGCAGATTGCAGGCGCTGGGCGTTCTCTCGCAAAGAATTGTTGTCGATGGCAGTTAAGACAGGTTGAGTGCTCAGGAAAGTCAGAAACATCAGCAAAAGCAGCGTCACCTTGACGCACTTCTTTCCAATTCCTGGACGGCAACTTGTGACATGAATCGCAGGTCATTTTCTGAACGGTGAAGTGCGTTTGGTGAGAGAAATTTGAGTAATCAGTCCGAGAAGTTTGACGTTGCTTTCGTGCTGACCTTTGTGATGGCCGGCCCACACTTCTCTGATAAGCAAAAAGCTCACTTACAGTTTGCTGGGCCAAGGTCATTTCCGAGATCGCAAGTAAGAAAAACGCCAGCGTAAAGAAAACGAGCGGCCTGACTTTAATCGATCTCGATATCGACTTCTCGGCCATTGTGATCACGATGACGCGGAAAGATTCAAGCTGCAAAAAACAAGCAACCGACCGTTTGCTACTTGCTGCGGTCGGAGCTTGAAACCTAACGTTAGATTCCTGTCAATAAGACGATAAAACTATTCCTGGCGACCAAAGTACAAACGCAACGAAACATACGGAAGGTGCGCATGATAATTCTGGGGACGCGGACCAACTAACTGACTTTCGCGATAATTGTAGTACTGGTAACCGACGTTCCAATCCAGACGCCTATTTATCTTTATTGCGAGCCTGGTTTCAGGTGATTGAAAACTCATTGGGTACGAGGTAACCAAAAAACCTGGAGAACCAGTGGGATCGGTGATGCGACTACCTTGTCCGTTGTCGTCATTTATTCGATAAGAGGCAAAGAGTGTCGCGCGCGGATGAAGCTGTACCGTTGTATCGATAAAGAAAAAGTTATTCCTGACGTAATACAGACTATGGCCCAGTGGATGCTGAATGCTATTGAAGAAGTAATCGATAACCGCATCACTATTGAGCCAGTTGTAGTTGTATCCGGCACTCACCGAGTATCTCGACTTTGGCGTAATATCAATCGTTGAAGTAAACACTCTCGATTTGGTACTAACCCCAAAATTACTTAAAGAAACTCCAGCAATCTCGGACGGATTTGCATTGTTTCTCGTGATCAGCGCGAGATGAAACGAGACCATCTTATTCGGCGAGTATCTACTCTTCAGGCGGATGTTCGTGTAATCGTAATTGCCGATTCGACTAAACACGTTGTCGGCGGTACCTTTCTCTGCGTCGAAGTAGATTGTCCAGTCCTTTATAGGCCGTGCCTTAAACCCGCCCAGAAAACTATGGGTATTATTGGTCTCTTCATCAGCTGTGGAAGTCCGCGCTGGCGGAGGATTTAACGATCCATTGGAGCCTAGGTTAAAGCCTTCGAACGTCTCCTCGGCGTGGCGGTGCCCGTATCGATATCCCAAGTGTACCGAATACTTAGCGTTGAATTGATAGTCACCTTCGAGCGTGTTCTGATACTTTCGATAGTCAGTGGTCCGATTAGCATCGAGATTGCTGAAACCAACTGTGTCAGTTGTCAGAGTCGCTCCCGCTCCTCTTGTAATCGAAAAGAAGTTGCTCAATACCGCAGTGCCATCGATCGAGAAATCTTCAACGCGAAACGTATTTGAGATCCGCAGTTTGTCGGTGACGAGATAAGTTACCCCGATATCTCCAAGTGTGTTGGGACGTTCAGCAGTTCCAGTAATGGTGGTTTGACCCAGATTCAAGATATTCGGCGTGGCCGCCAGGGGACCTGGAGGCCAACCATTGATTCTGGCATTCCAGTTGATGCCCGTAAGATTTTCAATAAACGAAAAATGCGAAGTTGCTTTGCTGTACACAATGCGGCCGGTGATATCCAACTTCTTAGCAATTAACGTGTGGGCGCTGAGTCGACTGAAATTCACGCTGCCACGGGTAGGCTCATTCCTTGTGAAACTGGTCAGACTAGCAACCGCTGGATTCAGGTTTATACCTGGTGTTGGTCCAAGATTAACAAAACTGTCATCGCGAAAACGGCGGAAGCCTTGTAAGAATGACAAGTCGATTGGGCCGAGTTTGCCATCGGCGCCAAAGCGAAAGTCGTTCGCGCGCGTTCTGACCTGCGACTGAAAATTAAAGTCGTTTCCGCCAGCATGGTAGTTTGTGTATGCCGGCCCGTCGTATCTTTCAGGCGAATAGCCCACGTTAAACCTGATCTTGCGGTTTTTCGGTAGCAAGTTGAGATCGAAGTCACCCAGCTGCGTGCGAGCATCGATACCGTGTTCGCCAGTTACCGGATTTGGTGGGACACTAAAGTTACTTGGTGAGAAGACCCAGTTTGGATTCGCCAGATTATTTACAAACCTGAAATATTTGAAACGACGATAGCTACCTTCGAATTGATACCATTTTGGGTTTTCAACACTTACCCTGAGGTTGCCATAAGGATCTCCGCCCCAACCAGTCGAGGTAACCAACACCGTGTTAAAGAATTTTCGTTTTCCTTCTTGAGCCTGTAACAAAAAGCTGGAATCAAACACACGTGGTCCAGCGCTGTAATTCAAATCGCTCCGATACTTGTTATCATCTCCAACAACGCTTAAGCCTCGGTAGCCAAATTCAATACTTGAGATAATCGTATAGTCGCCTGCATCTTCACCGGCTTGAACTGTAGTATCTTCAGGTGTTTTCTGAGGGTAAGGACTTGGAGTCGGTTGTTGTGCGTTCCCGAGAGACGCGACTGCTAGATTAATAACCAGCCCGACCAGAATCGATCTTATTTTGTTCTTCATCGCGACTACCCGCCAACGAATGAGTAACCCTGGTTGAGATCTTCTCAGGCACACTTCACCTAAAGAAGACTGGACTCGTATTAGACCCGTGCACTTTTATATGACAAGCGGTGCAATTAGCGTACTGCGCATTTTGGTTATGTTGAGGGCCGGCCGGCTCAACGGCACCGACATCATGAGCGACACTATGACAAGTCAGACAAAGCTGATTGACCGCGCTAAACCTCAACAACCTGGGATTCGAAGAACCATGTGGTATGTGACAAGCTGTGCAACCTTCTGTTTTCAAGGGTGCATGCTCATAAACAAATGGTCCCTGCTTGTTAGCATGGCACTTGATGCAGGCAGCGTCCGCCCCGGTAGCCAGTCTCGTTTGCTTTAGCTCAAAACCTCCATGTGGATTGTGGCAGTCGCTGCACTTCATCATGCCTTCCAGGACTTTGTGATGGAACGGCTTAGTAAAGTCCGGCTTAACTTCGCCATGACAGCTCATACACAACTGAGGTTCACTGGCTTTGAGCATGCGCAACATTGAAAAGCCTGGCTTTTGAGCGTTTGCCCGGGTCACAAACGTAATGGATTGAGGAACGTTCTTTTCAGTGTTGGTGTGGTGCGACGAGTGGCAATCGGTGCAACCAATGTCATTTCGCCAATGCTCTCCTCGTCTAAAATTGTTGTGCTCGTCTCTACCAGCGTGACAACTGAGACAAGTCTCCGAGATTTCTTTCGACGGCTTGTTCTTGAACGAAATGATCTTCTTCGGATCGCCTTCCTCTAGATGAGCTTTACCTGGTCCATGGCAGGACTCGCAGCCAGTGACTTTTCCTTTCCAGCTGGTGAGTTTAGTGAGGTCGAAATGAGAAGTTTGGGTAAATGCTTTGAACTGCTCTTCGTGGCAGTCTTTGCACGCATCGCTACCGACATAATCCGAATCCTGCTGGCTTTCCGCAATGGGGCTGGAATCAGCGCGACTGGCTTCGGACTGTCTTGTCGAGGCAAACCACAGAAATGCGCAAAGAACGGATCCAAAGACAACTATCGTCTTGATCGGTTTTGTCCGCCTCACTTCTGTGCCTCCTTATTGGGGCCGAAAGAGTTCGCGTGCTCACGTGTTCTGAAAATAAGCCCTTAGAATCTAAGGGCTTGGATGAGTTGTCTTCTTAAGGTCCAGTGACCTGCAATGGCTGTGATGCGTGTCACAATCTATCATAAAAACTTATCGGTTGGTTAACGCTATCAAGCCCGCTCGATTCTGAAAATAGATCGCCATTCTCCGCACGTAAAATATGTTTTCGTTTCAGCATATTGAGCACACGCGTGACGGACTCGTGTGAGGTGCTTATCGTCTGCGAGATCTCTTCGTGTGTAAGCCCTGGTCTTATCCGGAACGGTCAGTCCGAACTCCATGGAAACCAACATCGGCCTTTCAGGACTCCCTAACCTGTATTAACTTCGGAGATCCTACGCATTCCCACCCATGCGACGACATCGGACAAGGCGCCTGTCGCAAGACTCGATCGACATTTGATCCAAACACCGCCCGCATCCCAAATCCCGCTCCATGAGCACCTACGCTAATCAAATCGCTCTCATTGGTTCTCAGCGTGGTTCAGAACAAATCAGAGAACTCGCGGGCACACACGTTGTCGCGGCGGCAGGTTACTTTGATTCACGAATAAGCTAGGATCGGACTGAAGCGATGTAGTTTGGAGGCAACAAGTGATCGAACTGTTACTCAATCAAAGACCACGGCCCATTGGCAGTTTCGAAGTTGGGCGAGTATTACCAGCAGCGAAGCGTCGCATGATTGGGCCTTTCATTTTCTTCGATCACATGGGACCGGTCGATCTACCGAGGGGACTTCCACGTACTGCGGACGTGCTTCCACATCCGCATATCGGCCTCTCAACAGTGACTTACTTGTTCGCGGGTGAAATCGTGCATCGCGATTCGATTGGTATGGAGCAGGCAATACGGCCGGGCGAGATGAACTGGATGATCGCCGGCAGCGGAATCACCCATTCCGAGCGCTTTGAGCGCGCGCGGAGTGAAGGTGGACCAATTCATGCGATCCAGTCGTGGGTAGCGCTTCCGAACGGTCAGGAAGAAGCCGCTCCCGCATTTGCGCATCACGAAGGAAATGATCTCCCTGTTCATCGTGACGGTGGCCTATGGCTGCGGCTGTTGGCAGGTGAAGCGTTCGGTTTGCGCGCGTCTGTGAAAACGCATTCGCCACTATTCTATGTGCACGTTACGTTGGACCGTGGAGCGCGTATCGAGTTGCCCCACGAATACGAAGAACGTGCGATCTTTCTTGTTTCGGGCGGCGTGGAAGTTGACAATCTCGCAATCGCACCGACGCACATGGTTGTCTTTAGCACTGACGCAGACGCGGTGGTCCAGGCAACCACGTCGAGCGTGTTAATGCTGTTGGGAGGCGCACCAATAGGCAAGCGGTTCATCGAATGGAATTTTGTGTCGTCTTCGCGAGAGCGCATTGCGCAAGCAAAAGCGGATTGGAGCGCAGGTAGGATGAAGTTACCTGATTTGGATAATCAAGAGTTTGTTCCCTTGCCCTCGTATCCGCGTACAAGTGCCGCACCGATGTCATAGGGATTTGCCCCAAAAGTCAGAGGACGCAGCGCCAAGGGCGCGGAATATGAAAGCCAGGGGCAATCCCGATTCATCGGGAGTCGCCCCTGGTGCAACACATGCGAGCTCAAGGCCTGAAAGGCCGAAATATCAGTATTGGGCCCTCTTAGCGCTGTAGGAACTATGTATCGGTCACCAGGGCCCACGCGCCCAGCTTTACTTCGCGCTTGCCCCTGGCTTTCAGATTCCGCTGTTGGCGCTGTCATTCCTGGTGCTTGCGACTCTTGAAGGCAAAACTATGTGATACTTATTTCTGTCCTTATATATATGGCGAGTACATATAGCGAGTCGGGAATATCTTTTATCGATGAATCATTACAACTATGAGTGAGACGCTTCAGTACCTCGTCAGACACGGTTACATCGTGCTTTTCGCCTCGGTGCTGGCGCAGCAACTAGGGGTACCACTTCCGTCCACACCTTTCATCATAGCTGCGGGCGCGCTCGCACACACTGGTCAGTTGAGCTTCGGCGTGGCAATCTTCGTCGCCTTCAGCGCTGCGATGATCGCCGACCTTGTGTGGTTCGAGATTGGGCGGCGGCGCGGCATTAAGGTCCTTCAGTTCCTCTGCCGCATCTCACTCGAGCCTGACTACTGCGTACGACGCACTGAGAACACCTTCGCGCGATACGGCGCGAAGACGTTGATCGTCGGCAAGATCGTTCCCGGCATAAGCGCTGTGGCCACTCCGATGGCAGGAGTTTACGGACTCGCGCGCTCACGCTTTCTGCTCTTTGACGGACTAGGCATCCTGCTCTGGATTGGGACGTTCGAACTGCTCGGCTACGTGTTCAGCGATCAGTTGGAAGATGTCGTCACCTACGCGTCTCGCTTCGGCGGATTGCTGACCGCTCTTTTTGTCGGCGGTCTTGCGGCTTACGTTGGGTGGAAGTACTTGCAACGACGCAGATTCCTTCGCTCGCTGCGCGTGGCGCGCATCACTCCGGAGCAGTTGAAGGCGGAGTTGGACTCAGGCACTGACCTCGTGATCGTTGACCTTCGACACGCGCTGGAGGCCGAGGCCGAGCCTCGAACTCTACCCGGCGCGATGCGATTGCCAGCTGAGAACCTTGAAGAACGTGGAGGGGAGCTACCGCATGGAAAGACTCTGGTGCTCTACTGCTCTTGACCAAACGAAGCTACAAGCGCCCGTGTGGCGCTGGCACTAAAACGGCAAGGAATCACAAACGTGCGACCGCTCGCTGGTGGGCTGGAAGGCTGGTTGGAACGCGGGTATCCCGTCGTAACAAGCATGCATTAACTTACATTCTCACTTAAAGGTGAAGGCTGTTTTGTCGTCAATCGGATCCTCTTGTCCATCTGAGATTGATATACGCGGATTCGGGCTGATGACTCGAAGGGTATTGATAAATCAAAGAAATTATTACTTAAGACGTCGTTGGTAGACCATCCGCTAACTCAGGAACATGCTCATCCTCGTATTTCTCAATAAGTACACCAACCACTTCCATGAGCGATGCCAGGGGATGCGATTCTTCTTCGCCGACTTCGTCAATAAACGAGTCGAGGAGTGCTACGAGCCGCCGGTATTCTTCTTCGGAATGTGGGACATAGACCCTTCCGGCCAACAAGGACCAGGCAGCTTCAGACTTGGTCACGTCGAGCATTTACTCATTTCCTCCAGCGCTGCTCATCGTATTCGGCATGAACTAGCACCGCTCGAATGTAAATCTTCCGACGATTATAGTGGACGGCTGCGATTAAACGCACCTTATTCCCACCAATGTTGAAGACGGTGAGCATTCCAACTTGATCCCCAGATGGGAAGGTCTCGCGCGCTTTGCCTCAAAGTCTGAATTTGAAAAACAAGAGCGCCAAGGGCGCGGGAATATGATAGCCAGGGGCAATCCCGATTCATCGGGAGTCGCCCCTGGATAGCTGAACCTCCATTGCACAGCTCTGAAAGAGCGTAATAACAGAGGTGATATTTCGCACTTTCAGTGCTCGTTGATTGAATGCGACTTGTCCAGGGGCGACTCCCGATGAATCGGGATTGCCCCTGGCTTTCTTATTCCGCGCCTTTGGCGCTTGGTCAATGACTTTGAGGCAAAGCCGTCTCGCGCAAATGCGCGAAGTTTGAGAAGTTGTTGAGCTTTACTAATTGATACCAGTGGGCAAGAGACGACCTGGCTTTTGGGTGAGTGTCGGCAAATTCATTGAGCCGTTTGCGGGTGATGACATGCATCTAGACATTCTTGTACTCCTTTACGCCCGCTTAATGATGAAGACTGTTTTGTCGTCAATCTGATTCTCGTCTCCCTGCTCCCGCAGACGGTCATCTTCTTTTGTGGCGTGTTCCAGCACCGCAGTACAGATGTCTTTCGCTGATTTTGAATAGTACTCCTGCATCACAACTTCGAGGCGTTGCCGTTCTTCAGCATCGCTCCCGTCATAGACGCCATCGGTATAGAGAAAAAGAATGTCGCCCGGGCTCATTAACGTAATTTCGGCAACATCGGACGAGTTAGCCGGTCTAGGACGAAACTGCATTGAGAAATACCGCTTACGATCCGGATGGTCGCCGGGAATTTGCAGGCCCAGTGGCAGAAATTGGACCATTCTATCTTTGTCCAGCTTCACAAATTTGCGGTATTCAGCAGAGAACACGAGCGGGGGCGGGTGCCCAAAATTCACAAATCGGAAATAGCCGTAGGGATGCACTTCGCCATAAATCATAGTCGCAATCTCGCGCGCATTTTCTTCACTTACACCGAGTGCGTTACGAGCTGTAACCGAGTGGGCCAAACGCAGGTTGATGTTTTCAAAGAGCTCCGGCGTCGTCATTCCATGATGATCGAGCTCGGAAAGCATGAAAGCATGAAACGTATCGTGTACCGTCGAGGCAATTTTCGCGGAAATGAGTCCGTGCCCCTGTGCGTCCAACAGCAGGACTCCCGCGGTGCTGTAGAGCTCGTGGAGAGATTCGGAGATCCGCACCTCTTCCGAGCTTCGTGCTGCCCTGTATTCGGCTTCCATTTCGGGCCTGTAATCCGGCTTGGATCTCAACCACTCCACGTGATCATCCACTGAATTACGCGGCGGTGCGCCTGGCGGGAGCGGATCTAGAAATTCCTTCGATAACTTCAGGGCCTGCCGAATGCGTGCATCGACGTCATAACGCTGCTGGAAGTTTATATATTCAAATAGATCCCCGCCTACCCTTCCGACAGGAACAGAATCTCCGTACATCTGGATGCCGGGTATCTCTGGAATCGCTCCTTCCACCGGCATAAGCCGTTCACGGAGATATTCATCGATACTAAGATCTGTTGGCCGTGTAGTCACTGAACCTTATGAAGCATCGTATGTCTAGTGAGGTTGTAGCTGCGATTCTCTTCCAGCTTTATAGCACCGATTAGCCTACTCTCCCAAAGGGCCTTTGCACAAAAAGTTGAAATACCACGTGGGTGGATACTTTCAAATGCTTTCTAGCAGGCTTGCAGCGAGGTGAGATCTTTAGTCACCACCAACGGCAGTTATATATATAAGGACTGCCTTTGCACAGTCCTTATATATAGGCGGAAATTGGGATCTCTTTAGCTCAAGCACAAAAGAGCAGTTGGTGTAGGGGAGCAGACCAAGGTCCAGTTGCATTCGAATGACTTGAGACAATGGAGATCACGGTCGCTAGTCTTCGAAATATTGTTCGGCCTCAGGTCCAGTAACCAGCTCTCTGACCAACAGACGCTTGGTCTGGTAATTTGCAGCTTTGCCTCAAAAAGTCTGAATAGAAAACCAACAGCGCCAAAGGCGCGGAATATGAAAGCCAGGGGCAAGCGACGAAGGAGCGTCGCCCCTGGGCCGAATCACGTATACGTTTTGAAGCCCTGAAAGGGCGAAATAGAT
>JGI12627J18819_10000156_pt1 | contig 22862 bp, 18 predicted proteins | sample TexAe_OM1H0_M2_FD_18819 | JGI IMG/M metagenome (IMG submission 18819)
GAGCGGCTCTCGCAAACCACCAATCTGCTTTCGCCCACCACGCGCGTCAACATTGACGTGCTGCCGCATTTCAAAATCAACGATCACATGAACTTGTACGGCGAGGGCTGGTTTTCCGATGTGCACGCTGAAAACCTGATTTCGCAGCCTCTGTATCAGACTCCGCTGTTCAACAGCATTGCCGGTCAACCGGGCGGCAACCTCGTCATCAGCATCAACAACCCGTTCCTATCTCCGGGCGATCGGGCGCTGATTCAGACGGCGCTCAACAACTACGCAGCCACCGGAGCCGCGAGCTATCCGGGCATCGCGGTCGGGCCCGGGCAGCCGGTAGCCTTCCCTGCCTGGAACACCAGCCAGTTCTATCTGTCCCGAGGCAGCATGGACCTGGAGAGCGGCCACGCAGACGCAACGCAGATCGTGGCGCGCGGAGTCGTGGGTCTCAACGGAGATTTCTCGATATTCAACCGCAACTACACCTGGGATGTGTCGGCCAACTACGGAACCTCGAGCAACACGAGTTATAACCCCCAGGTCGTCTATCAGAACCTGGTCAATGCGTTGAACGCCACCACCAATGCGTCCGGCCAGATCGTTTGCGCCGGAACTCCGGTGAACGCGCCGATCGCGACGCAAAGCAGCCAGTGCGCACCGCTGAACATTTTTGGCAACGGCTCCCCGAGCCAAGCGGCCAAGGACTACATCACGCACATAGCGTCCGCAACCTCCTATAACACCCAGCGCGATCTGAACGCGAACCTGTCGGGCGACATCCTCGAGCTGCCGGGCGGCGAGTGGAAAGGCTCGATAGGGTTTGAAAATCGGCGCGAATCGGCCGATTTCTCCCCGGACGCTTTCTACACTTTGAATCTCGGCCAGAATTCTCAAACAGCTGTGGCAGGGTCTTACCGTACGAATGAATTTTCGGTCGAAACTCTCGTGCCGATATTCGGCCCGATGCAGGATATCCCTGTGCTTCACAGGCTCGAACTGGAAGCAGCGGCGCGCCGCGTCGACAACTCAGTTGCCGGAAATGCCACCACCTACACCTACGGTGTGCATTTCTCTCCAATCGAGGACATTACATTCCGCGGCAACAAGACCAAATCAATCCGGGCGCCGTCGATCACCGAACTATTCCTGCCTACGGCGCAAATCGGATCGTTTGCACAGGATCCTTGCGACCATAATTTCGTCAAACAAGGCACTGCGCCGGCGACCCGCCTCGCGAACTGCATCGCCGCCGGCATCACCGACCCGTCAACCTTCAATTCGACGGTTGTAAACGCCACGGCGCAGGGTTTCACCGGAGGAAATTCCAACCTGGTGAGCGAGACGGCGTTTTCCAAGACATTCGGCGTCGTGCTGCGGCCGCGATGGATCCCGAAGTTGAGCCTTACGGTCGACTACATCGACATCTTCCTCAAGGATGCCATCGAGACGCTGTCACTGACCGACAACATGGACGCCTGCTACGATTCGCCGGACTATCCCAATGCACCGGCATGCAGCACGTTCACGCGCAACGCCAACCACCAGGTCACGAGTTTCCATGTCGGCTACGTGAATGCCGGCTTGCTGGAATTCACCGGCATCCAAGCGGCCCTGGACTACACCTGGGATCTGCCGTTCTCATTGGGCAGCCTTCAGACCCGCGCCGCATACCTGGACACGGAACGGCTGCAATCCCAGGTCGGCGATGCCAGCTCCAACAGTCTCGCCGGCGAATTGTCCGCGGGCACCAGCACCGGGGGAGGAGCCAAGAGGAGAGGGAATCTCGATTTGCTCTACTCCAATCAGGGCTTCTACTGGGACTGGCAGGGGATCTTCATCGGCGGCGCCAATTTCAACAACATGAATCTGCCGACATCGCAGGACATTTTCGGGGTCGGCAACTGGTGGCTCATCAATTCGACGATCGGCATGCAGTTCAATAAGCAGTTCAGGGCTCAGCTCATCGTCGACAATGTATTCAACAAGCAGCCGCCCTTCCCGGCATTGGCCGGCACGGGCGGAAACTTCGTTGCCGCCACGTCGACGTATTTCTCGGGAATCATCGGCCGCACTCTGCAGTTATCGGTGGACTACAAGTTCTACTGACGCACATCGGAGCCTCCGCGATTGGAAGGGCGCCGCATCAATGCGGCGCCCTTTCTTTTTGAACCTTGAGCATGGCTGGCAACTCCACCTCGCAAGGGCTCGGCCGGCTGGTGACGGTCACCATGCGAGGGCAGCAGATGACAGGCGTAAGTAGGTAGTTGGCGAGGGTCCTCGCGGCACGGTATGCTTACGGCGGCCGCGGGCGTCGTATAATGGTAATACCCAAGCTTCCCAAGCTTGAGCCGTGGGTTCGATTCCCATCGCCCGCTCCACTCTCGTGTCTATTACCGGGTTCCGCGCCGCNGCTATCGATTCAATCGTGAGGTGCGCCTGGAACGACAAACCCTGTGTTGCCGGCCGAGACCGCGTGCTCCGCCATGAGGAATGCGGCGGCGTTCCAAGACTGCCCGGGCATCCCCCTGGGTGCGAGCGTTTTTCCGTGAAGCCATTCAGTAAATCGCCAATTGCGAAGCGCACAGACGCGGGCTAGCTTGATCAGTTCCAGCCTGGCTTGCTCTACCCGTCCCGCCGCCACCAGGGCAGTTATCCAGAATCCACCTACCATCGGCCAAATGCCGCCATTGTGGTATTGCCAAACCAAATTTTGCCGATGCCGTGCCATGTATGGGCGCCAGAGCGAGTTGCTTTGCTTGATGGGGCGAGTGACGGCACGCACAGGGTAAGGATCGTTCACGCGCGCCGCCGTGAGCGCATCGAGCGTTCGCGCGCTTGCAACTCTGTCGGCGAGACCCAGAAGAACAGCCAGTATGTTGCCGAAAACGTCGCCCTCCTCGCCGAAAAACGAGAAATTGACGAAGCTCAGATACAAATCACTATTGTGTCCCTGCTGCAGCACGTAGTTGTTGAGTAGGCGCGCGCGGCGGTAATCGGCCAGGCCCGCGGAGAAAGGGTGGAAGAGCCCGTTGAAATTCTCACGCGTATCTGACGCGTGGTCGATGCGGTAGAGTCGCTTCACGAAATACCACAGTGCATTCGTATAGAGAACGAAGCCCGAGCGCGGCATGATGTCCGCCCAATCGCTCGCCTCATTTTGCTGCAGCAAGTAGAAGCGTTGATGCTCTTGCGCCAGCAGCCATTGAATAGCGAGCTTCACTCGCTTGGCGTTTTGCCGCAGCAAGCCGCCGGGACTGTGGTGCCGGTCCAGAAACTCCAGCGCAATCAGCCACCATAAGGTCGAATCAATGCATCCCAGATACCAGAAATCAGCCTCCTGCTTTTGCACATCGACGAATTTCGCAATCTGTCCATTCAATGCTTGATGCTTTGCCAGCGTATTCAGACTCGCTGCGGCTGCTCGAGCGAGAGCTTGATCGCCGGACAGCACCATGCCGATCGCGCATACGGCAGCGTCTCGTCCGAATATTGCGGTATACCCGCGCTTGTCAGCCTGCGGAGTCGCTGAAGCAGCGAGGATTCCGGCAGGTGTCAAGTTTCGCTTCAACAGATCGACAGACTGGGAATGGCAGGCGTCGAGCAAAGCTTGATCATCTGGGTATCTTGTAATGCTCCCCTCCCGGTTTCGCCGTGCAGACAGCATGGATTTGGCCCGCTGTCCGCCTAATCGTACTTTAACCGCCGCATTTTATAGTTTTTCGAGTGCCGGCCGTTTTAAAGAGGAGGGGCCCTCAGGCCCCTCGGGAAGCATTGAATAACAAATCGGCGAACCCGCCTTTGCCCAGCTAGAGCGCCGAGAGAAAAGCCACGAGATCCGACTTCTGCTCCGGCGTCAGACCGATTTGGAACCGCTGGTTATAGAAGTTGACGAGTTGTGACAGGTCAGATGCCGCGCCATTGTGAAAGTAAGGAGCGCGGGCGGCCAAGCCGCGCAGGGTGGGCGCTTTGGTGTGATACAGGTCGCTGCACTTTCCGGTGATCAGCGCCCGGCCTGGATCACTGGTATAGAACGCGGCGGTTTGGGTCGGGTCAGCGGTGTTGGGGCAGCCGCTGATCAGGTACACCGGCAGATTGGGCATGCTGAGTTCGGCAAGCGCCGCCACGATCTGCGGATTGCTTTCAGTGCCTGGCAGAGTGCTATGAGAAGTGCCGACGTCGAGCAAAGCTGAGAGCGATCGATTTCCGATGTTCGGCGTATCGTGACAGGATGCGCAGTGCGCGACACCGCCACCGCCGACGACCAGGTTCGCGGTGTTGAAAACCTCCTCACCGGCGGCAATCTTGGAACGGCCGGCATCGCTGCGAAAGTTTTCTTGCGTTACTGCGGGAGCCGGATCGAGCCAAGCCGCAAACAGCGTCATGGAGGAGGGGTCGAAAGGCGCTCCCGTGGGATCGCCGCCCTTGGCATCATTGATGCCGGGGTAGTATTGCTCGCGCGAAAGCGCCAATGCGCCGCCCAGCGCGCCGTCTGCCGTCAGCCGTTCGGCGCGGAAGTCGAATGACTGTGCCGTGAAAAGGCTCAGCTCGAAATTCACGATCTCTGCGAGCTGCTTGGCAGTTGGCGGCTTCAACGCTTGCGCATGCCCGGTCGTCGCGTCGGCTGCCTGTTGCTTGAGGTCTGCTTGCAGATTGGCGAGAAACGTATCCTTGTCACCGAGCGGCGCTATGGTCTCGCGACCGTCGGACATCACATCACTTAGGAAAGATAAGTTGGTTGTAGGAATTGGCCGCCGATAGACCGAAACATTCTGCTGTCCGGTCTTCGGATCGCGCGTGATCGCACATCCGTAAGGATCATGAACAACGCTGACCGTGAATTGGGCATTCGCCGGCAGTGGAATGCCGATGCGAAAGAGTCCGTGCTTGAGAAGCAGACTGTGCGACGCGGCGTCCTCGCGTCGGACATCGGGACAATTCGCACCATCCACGGGCGCGAAGAGCGGATCGCGTCCCCGCGTGCGGATGAAGGTCTCGCTTGCACCCGCGGCAGTCAAGGAGAAAGCCTGATCGGCAAGATGGCACGTCCCGCAGGTGCGACCGTTTGTTCCGAGAGACTGAAAGAAGGCGCTTCGGTGATCGATCCCGCCCTCCACGCTCAGCGAATCGAAGAAGCCCGTGGGGTCTGGGAACAATTCCAGCCGCTCGGGCGTGGGCCTGGCGCGAGACGGCGCCTCTGCGAACGATGCCTGCGCCAACACGGCCGACAGGCTGAATACTGCCACCTTGGTTAACTTCACAATTGCTGACTCCCTTGGGCTATGCCGCTTTTTTGAGAACTCTGCATACCCAACGGAGTAAAGGTTCAAACTAGGACACGCGGCTCTCCCCAAACCGATAAAAAGACATTCGCGGCGATTCCGGCTGATGTAAATTCTCATCCGGACAACGAAACGGGATGCAAAAAATGGGGATTCGAGTGCTTGAGCGAGTGGTCCGCGTGGGAGCCTTGCTGTTCACGGTCGCCGCTGCCGCTGCACCACCGGCGTCGTCACCGCAACCATCGCAGGGACGGCGCATCGACACGGCGGATGACTATGCGGTGCTGCCGCCGCATGCGCGTGTCGAGCCTGAGAATCGCGTACTGACACAGCGCCTCGAACACCTGCTGCCCGCGCTCATGACCGAGACGAAACTCGACATGTGGGTCGTCATCAATCGCGAGTATGCCGAAGACCCGGTGTATTTCACGTTGGTGCCGCAGCCTAGTTTCGCAGCCCGGCGCACGACCATGCTGGTGTTCAGCCGCGGGGCTGACGGAACCGTCGAGCGCCTGGCCGTCAATCGCTATCCGCTCGGAGGGCCTTACAAATCGGCCTGGTCCGGCGGCGATCTCGACGCGCAGTGGAAAGCGCTCGGCGCGCTGATCGCTGCGCGCGACCCGAAGCGTATCGGTATCGATGTCTCCCGCAACTGGCCTGCCGCGGATGGCCTCACGAACGCGCTGCATGACCGGCTGATCGAGGTGCTGCCGCCGGGATACGCCGATCGCCTCGTGTCCGCCGAACCGCTGGTCATACGCTGGATCGAGACGCGTACGGCAGAGGAGCAAGCAATCTATCCGCACATCAACAGCATCGCGCGCGGCGTCATTTCCGAAGCGTTCAGCGGGCGCGTGATTACGCCCGGCGTCACGACCACCGACGATGTCGCCTGGTACATCCGCGAGCGCTTCGAGTCGCTCGGACTGCGGCCGTGGTTCATGGCCACGGTCGATCGGCAGCGGGCGGGCCAGCCCTGTCCGGTTGGCGGCTCGGGAGGTCATTGCGGCGACGAAGGACAGATCGAGGCGGGCGACATACTGCATACAGACGTCGGATTCTGTTATCTCAAACTCTGCACCGATACTCAGGAAATGGGCTACGTCCTCAAGGCGGACGAAGAGGACGTGCCTAAGGGACTCAAAGCGGCTCTGGCCGGCGGCAATCGTTGGCAGGACATCCTCACCGCCTCATTCCAGGAGGGCCGTACCGGCAACGAGATCCTGGCCGCGACGATCAAAGGTTGCGCGGCGGCCGGCCTTGCCTGCAGCACCTACAGTCATCCGCTCGGATTCTTCGGGCACTCCCTGGGTCCGACCATCGGGATGTGGGATAACCAAGGACCGACGCCGGTCAATGGCGACTATCCGCTGCACCGGAATACCGTCTACGCGATCGAGGGGAACATCGCGGTATCGCTGGCCGAATGGAACGGACAGCGCGTGCAGATCATGCTCGAGCAAGGCGCGCTGTTTGACGGAAAAGGCGTGCAATACCTTGCGGGCCGCCAGACCGAATGGCACCTCATCCGCTGAGAACGAAGACCCACACCACCAGCAGCGGACGATCGTCGCTCACTGTGGCAACCGAAGGCCGACGAGTTCATTTGCGCTATGATTTATTCGGCAGCCGCTCGATAACATAATCGGAATTGGGGAGACTTCATGAATTCGATGGCAAAAGCCTGCCTGTTGTTGCTCGCCGCCGGGGCGGCGACCGCGGCTCAGGCGGCGGAATACGAGTACACCATGCTCTTCTCCGGCCAGGTGGGCGGCCGGCACATCACGCATATTGCCGATGACGGCAGCATCGCCACCGACTTCAGCTATCGCGACAATGGGCGCGGCCCCGACTACAAGGAGAAGCTCACGCTCGCCCCCGACGGGACGCTGCAGCGATTCGCGATTACCGGCAAGTCGACATTCGGTTCGTTGGTCGATGAGCGCTTCGAGCGCAAGGGCGACCGCGCGCAGTGGTCCGGCAAGGTCGACCATGGGTCGATGAAAGTCAGCGGCGAGGCCCTGTATGTGCCGATCGATGCGACCATCGAAGTCACAAGCATCATTGCGCGAGCCTTGATCCATGCGCCGAACTCGAAACTGCCGGGCATTCCCGGCGGAGAGTTGTCGATCGTCAAACTGCGCGATTCCACCGTGACGAGCGGCAAGGAAACCCAGAACGTGAGCCTGTACGCCATACGCGGCGCGGACCTGGAGCCCAACTACGTGTGGATGACCGCGGACGGCAAGCGTGCCTTCGCGAACATTTTTCCGGGATTTGCGCAGCTGATCGCGAAGGGTTGGGAATCTCAGGCCGGCGTCCTGGAGCAGCAACAACTCGAAGCGCAGGGCAACTATCAGCGCGACATCGCCAAGCGCGACCGGCATGAGCTGCCGCAGCCGATTCTGATCAAGAATGCGCGCGTCTTTGACTCTGAGCGCGCGGTGCTCGGAGCTCCGCAGGACGTCTATGTCAATCATGGCCGCATCGGCGCGGTCTATCCCGCCGGCTCGCCAAGCCAATCGCCGGGGACGGTCATAGACGCCAAAGGGCGCGCATTGCTGCCGGGCTTCGTGGACATGCACGCGCACGTTTCGCCGGGCGATTATCTGTTGAATCTTGCAACGGGCGTTACCACTGTGCGCGACATGGGCAATGACAATGCCACCTTGGCGGAAGCCATAAACCGCTTGGATGGGCACGATGCCATCGGGCCCCATATCGTGCCGGCGGGTTTCATCGAAGGTAAGAGTCCCTTCAACGCCAGCGGCGGCATTCTGGTCGAGAGCCTGGAAGGCGCCGAGCGCGCGGTCGATTTCTATGCGCAACGCGGCTATCCGCAAATCAAGATCTACAATTCGTTCAAGCCGGAGTGGGTCAAAGAAACCGCGGCCTATGCGCATCAGCGCGGCATGCGGGTGAGCGGCCATATCCCGGCATTCATGAAGGCGGAGGATGCGGTCAAGGACGGCTACGATGAGATTCAACACATCAATCAGGTGCTGCTGAACTTCTACGTAAAACCCGACACGGATACGCGTTCCCTGCAACGTTTCACGCTCATCGCCGAGAACGTCCATTCGTTGGATCTGGACGCTCAGCCGTTCCAGGATCTGATCAAACTGTTCGTTGCGCACAAGACGGTCCTGGATCCAACCTTGACGGCCTTCGAGGCACAATTCACGCAAATGCCCGGCGAGTTGAATCCATCCATGGCTGCCGCCGCGGATCATCTGCCCATTACATTGCGCCGCGGGCTTTACAAGAGCGAGAGCGAGATCACCAAGGAAATGGCGCCGCGTTGGCGCGCGTCTTACGCGAAAATGCTCGAGGCGGTCGCGCGCTTTCATCGCGCGGGCATTCCAATCGTGTCGGGCACGGACGACGTCGCCGGTTTCACCTTTCAGCGCGAACTCGAGCTGTACGTCAAGGCAGGCATACCGGCAAACGAGGTCCTGCGCATAGCGACTTGGAACGGCGCGACTTATGCGCGGGTTCTCAACGATCGGGGCTCGATCGAGCGCGGTAAGCGGGCGGACTTGATCCTTATCGACGGCGATCCAACCAGCGACATATCAGCAATCCGGAACGTCGCCCTGGTGCTGCAGGATGGAGATGCCTACTATCCCGCAGAGTTGTACGGCGAGCTGGGTGTGAAGCCATTTGCGCCCGCGCTGAAGCCCGATTGAGGGCTTCAGCGGGCATACGCGGTTAGGAAAGCTTGGCGACCACCTTATCCAAGTTGCCGAGGAACTTCTGCCAGCCGTAGGTAGCACCTTTGTAGGCGGCGTCTTGCTCTGATCGGAAACCGGACTGCTCCATGCGGACGAGCGTGCCGCTTTTGCTTGCGGCCAACGTCCAGAGGACGACGCTTTTCATTCCCATGGTGCCCCAGCTATAAGAAAGCCTCTTATGGGGCTCCAGAACCAGAACTTCGCCGTCGATAATGCCGTTCCAACCGGGCACGGGATTGGAGCGGAACTGAAAATTGTGGCCGACGACCGGTTGAAAGTCGTTGTCCATCAACCACTCCTTTATCAGCGCGCCTTGCGTGAGTGCGCGCCAGATTTTTTCAGGTGCGTGGGGCATCTCGCGCTCGATCACCAAGGTCTTTGTCTCGTTTGCGTCGGTCATTGGTCCATCCTCTTGAGTAGATCCTCTAAACGGTCGAAACGCTCGCGCCAGAACGCTGCGTACTGTCCTAGCCAATCGACCATCGGCGCCAAGGATTGCGGACGCGCGCTGTAGTGCGTCTCCCGCCCTTCGCGCCGGTCACGAACCAAGCCTGCGGCCTTGAGAGCCGCCAGGTGCTTGGACACCATGGGCTGCGACACCCCGGAATGGTCCGTCAGGGCATGCACGGTCAACTCCCCGTCGCGCGCCAAGCGCTCGAAAATGCCGCGCCGCGTGGGATCGGCGAGGGCTTTGAACAACGATTCACTGGCGGTTGGCATGGACAAACCATAACCCAATGGTTATGGGTTCGTCAAGAGCGAAATCGTTGCGGCCAAGCGGATGTGACATAGCGCACAAGCCGCCAATTTGCCCAACGAAAACAGTGGTTTTGTGCGGATCGGTCTTGAGTCTTGGTCTTCGCAAACGGGTAGCCTGCGGCGTTAAATGGACCTCAATTTGCACGCATGACAAGTTCACGGAGCAATCCTTCGCCCAACTTGGACGACTCGGACGACCTGTTCAGCTCGATCCGATCGAAGATCGCGCAGCGCGAAAAGGCGCGCGGCGGTGAAAGCATCACGGTCGACCTGCTTCCCGTGGTAGAGGGCGAAGCCGCGGCGGCATCATCGTCCGCGCAGGGGTCCGCGACCTCGCAGTTGAATGTGGGCGATGTNTTGAGCGGCCGCTATGTCATCGAGAGTCAATTGGCCAGCGGCGGCCTGGGCACGGTCTACAAAGCCTTGGATCGCTCGCGCAGCGAGCACCAGGAAGCAGACGCGCATGTTGCAGTCAAAGTGCTGCACGAGACGATGCGAACCCGATCCGAAGTGCTTGCGAAACTGCGGCGGGAATTTTATTGCGCGCAGGCCTTGGCGCATCGAAGCATCGTGAAAGTGTATGAGCTGGATCTCAACCAGAACCCGTTCTTCTCGATGGAGTTGATCGGCGGCGAGAGCCTGCCGAGCGTCATGCGGCGCTTTCATCCGGTTCCGCTGCCGCAGGACTACGTCTGGTCGGTCGTGCGGGAAGTCGGCGAAGGTCTCGTGCACGCGCATCAACGTTGCATCGTTCACGGCGACATCAAGCCGCAAAACATCATGGTGACCAATTCCGGCGAGGTGCGCATTATCGACTTCGGTGCATCCAGCTCGTCGCCCACATCGCTGACGCCGGCGTACGCATCGTGCGAACTTCTCGAGGGACGAGAGGCTGATCCGCGCGACGACCTTTTTTCGTTCGCGTGCCTGACCTATGAATTGCTGGCCGGGGAGCATCCGTTTCAAATGCGCCGCTCCACCGAGGCGCGATCCCTCAAGCTGACGCCGCGCCGGCCTCCGGGCGTGACGGGCGGGCAATGGCGGACTCTGCAGCATGGGCTCGCGTGGGACCGGGTAAATCGCCCCGCTTCGGTCCGCGAATGGCTGGCAGCGCTCGATCTTGGGCGCGCACCCCTGGGTGCCATACCTCAGGTGCAGACGCGGAGTTCCTCGCCGCTGGCGAAGATTCGACCTGTGCCGGTGGCGATTGGGTTGCTCGCTGTGGTGATTGTCGCGGCGGCCGGCTGGGCGATCCTTGGCCGCTCCCGGGAACCTGCGCTCGCGGATGCGCTGGTGCCCGATGTTGAGGTTGCCGCTCCGGCAATCGTCGAGCCACCGCCGGCGGATCTGCCCGATGAAACAACGGTCGATGAAAAGCCGGCTGCGCAGGCCGACGTCAAACCCAAACCGGCCCCGCGGCCGATAGACAGGACCGAGAGGATCGGCGTGGACGTCTCATCCTATTCGTTTGGCGCGCACGCGAAATTCGCCGAAATACGCGTGCATCGCTCGTCCGGAACCAAGGGAACAACGAGCTTCGAGTGGTGGACCGAGCCGGCCAGCGCGCTCGCCGGCACGGACTTCGCGCCACAAGCGCCGGCGACGGTGTTTTTCCCGGCCGGAAAACAGTCAGTCAGCCTGTTCGTCAAACTTTTGCCGAATGCCGCGCGCAAGCGCACTGCGCAGTTCTACGTCGTTCTCGGCAATGTCAGCGCCGGCAGCGCGCTCTCAAAAGCGTCGAAAGCATCCATCTCGCTTGCGCCAGCGAAGTCCTAGGTAAGCTTACTTAGGTTTGGTCGCCGCGGTTTGCGCCGCCGCGGTTTGCGCCGCCGGAGCGGCAGCGGGCGCCGACTCGCCGGCGGGCAAGTCCGCTTCGAGTCCGACGGTTGCAATCACGCCGTCGGCCTTTTGCAGAACTTCGCGCGCGTAGTCCCAGTGGATCGCGACGGTGGTGTCCCCGACCGCCGATTTCAGGAGCTCGGAGAACTGATCGATGTCGGGCTCGAAGCTTTGACCTTGCGCGTCGACCGGCGGGTGCGCTTCGAGCAACAATTCGCCGTCGATCCACGCAACTTTCACGGGATCGTTGATCAGCCGCACCGGCGTGCCGACCGGGATCAACGGAAAGAGAGATGCTACATCGTCTGGATACATGCGAATGCATCCATGTGTGACGGCAAGGCCCACGGCAATGGGATTGTTGGTGCCATGAATGAGATAGGTGCCGTTGCCGGCCGCCAGCCGCATCGCATAAGCGCCCAGCGGATTGTCGGGTCCCGCTTTCACAGGTCCAGGAGGCAGCGGGTCGCCGGATTCGGCGTGTTCCTTGCGCACCGACTCGGGCGGGTACCACACCGGATCCTTGATCTTCTGCGTCACATGGGTGACGCCCAGCGGGGTGCGCCAATCCATCTTGCCGATGCTGACCGGATAGGTGATGACCTGGATCGGACCGCCGCGTTTAGGCTTCGGGTAATAGTAGAGGCGGTGCTCAGGAAGATTGACGACGATGCCTTCGTGAGGCCCCGGCGGCAGAATGTGGCGTCCCGGAACCGTGAGCATCTTTCCCGCCCCCGGCAACCAGGGATCGACACCGGGGTTGACCCGGATGAGTTCCTCGGAGCCCAGGCTGTAGGCCCGAGCCAGATCGTACAAAGTGTCCTGATAGACGGTCTGGATGGTCTGGTCTTCTCCGACCACGATGTCATCGGGTTTCGAGAGGGTATAGGTGGTCGCGTTGGCGCACGCGGAGCCCAACAAAACGAAGCTGAACAGCCGGCTCGATGTTTTCACGCCATAAGCCTAGCACGGGCCCGGACCTTTTGACTTAAGGGTATCCTTGTGGGGATTTTTCGTAATGGGACTTTAATCTTATGGCTGAGTCAGCGCTGGTGCGAGGGTTGCTGTTGGGCGCATTGGCCCTGTTCGCAGCGGAACTGCACGCGCAATCGAACGCCGAATGGACCACCCCGATCGCGCCTTTTCACATCGCCGGGAATCTCTACTACGTGGGCAGCAAGGATCTGGCGTCCTACCTGATTGTTACCCCCAAGGGGGATATCCTCATCAATTCCAGCCTGGAAGCCTCGGTCCCGCTCATCAAGAAAAGCGTGGAAAAACTCGGTTTCAAATTTGCCGACATCAAAATCCTTCTGATCAGCCATGCGCATTTCGATCATGACGCCGGCAGCGCTGAGATCATTCGTCAGACGGGTGCGAAGTACATGGTGATGGAAGGGGACGTATCGGTCGTAGAAAGCGGAGGCGTCACGGATTTTGCCTATTGGAAAGATCCGTACCCGCCGGCCAAGGTTGATCGCAGGTTGCACGACGGCGAAAAGGTGGAACTCGGCGGCACGGTGCTTACCGCGCACAAGACCGCAGGACACACGCGCGGCTGCACCACGTGGACTCTGGTGGCCAAAGACAAGGGCCGTCCGCTCAACGTCGTGATCGTCGGCAGTTGGAATGTGAATCCGGGTTGGCGCTTGCTGGACCGCGGCGCTCAGATCGCCTCGTACCCCGGGATCGCCGACGACTACAGGCAAACCTTTGTCACGTTGAAGGCTCTGCCATGCGATGTTTTTCTAGGCGCGCACGGCGCCTACTTCGGCATGCTGGAAAAACTCGATCGGATCAAGGCGGGGGCGACAGAAAATGTCTGGATCGATCCGAAGGGCTATCAGGCTGCGGTCGCGGAGCGCCAGCAGGCGTTCGAAAACGAACTGAAGCGTCAGCAAAACTGACGCTTCGGGAACACCCGCGCCGCGCTACTTCTCCTTTGGCACGCCTTTCCTCCGCGCCACGGCCTGCCGCAGCACGAACTCCATCTGCGCATTGACGCTGCGCAAATCGTCCGCCGCCCATTTCTCGATTTCCTTCAAAAGGTCCGGCGGAATCCTCAGAAGAAACGGTTTGCGCTGCTCCGATGACACGTCAGGTGTAAAGGGTGCCGGTGTTGATGACGGGCGAAGGATCCGAATTGCCGCAGAGCACGACCAATAAATTGCTGACCATCGCGGCTTTGCGTTCATCGTCCAGCTTGACGACGTTTTTCTGATCCAATTCGTCCAGGGCCATATGAACCATGTTCACGGCATTTTGCACAATGATCTTGCGGGCTGCGATGATCGCCTCCGCTTGCTGTCGGCGGAGCATGACCGGCGCAATCTCCGGTGCGTATGCCAAGTGCGTAAGGCGGGCATCTTCGACGATGACGCCGGCTTTCGCCAGTCGAACTTGCAGCTCTTCTTTCAATGCCAATGCCACTTCGTCGGCGCCGCCGCGCAGCGTAATTTCGTGCTCCTCGCCTTGGTCGTAGGCGTAGCGGCTGGCAATGCTGCGAATCGCTGACTCGCTTTGTATCTCCACATAGCTGGTGTAGTCCTCGACGTCGAATATCGCCTGGGCGGTGTTTTCCACCCGCCACACCACCACCGCGGCGATTTCCACCGGGTTGCCGCGTTTGTCGTTCACCTTCAGCGCTTCGCTGCTGAAGTTATGAGCGCGTAAAGAGAGCTTGGTGGTGAGCGGTAATCGCAAGCCGCCGGCGGCATGGCGCCGCGCGCCGGCGCCTTTCGCATCTCCACCTCTTGCCGTCATGCCGCGGCTGCGCGCGAAAAAGGGATTGGCCCAATGAAAGCCGCTGCTGCGCACGGTGCCCTTGTAGGCGCCGAACAGAATGAGGACGCGCGCTTGATTCGGCTGCAGAGTGAAGTAGCCGGGAAGCATGAGTATGCCGATGATGCCGCTCAATAGGCCGACGAATCTGGCCGGCGCTCCGTAGGCCAGGCCCATGCGGTGCATGAGGATCGCGGCGAGAATCAGCGCGATATTGACGATGAGGACTCCCCAGCCGTTCAAGGCGCTGACGATGCGTTCCGATGCGGCAGATTGCGTGGTAGCGGCAGGCATTTTCGTGGCTCCCGTGTCTGATATTGAAGTGATATCATAGTGAAATCTAATGCCGTGTCAATGCGGGGGATTCTGTAATATCCAGGGCCTGACAAACCTGGCCGGGAGCTTAGAGCGATGGGATCCACTTCGAATCGGCTGCGCATGACGGCGGCCGCCGCCTCATTGATGTCGTTGTCCGCAGTTTCCTCCGGCGAGACGCCGGCCGGACTCAAGCCCTATGTCGCCGAGGACTCGCCGGCAATCGTCCTCATGCACGTGCGCGTGATCGACGGCACCGGATCGGCCGCGGTCGAGGACCAGCGCATCGATATAGAAGCCGGCAAGATCACTCGCGTGCAAAGCGCGAAGCTGCGCAACGCCTTTCCGCCGAACGCGAAGGTCCTGGATCTTGCCGGCAAGACCGTCATACCGGGCCTGGTTGGCATGCACGAGCACCTTTTTTACACCGGTCCCGAGCGCGGCAAGGACGGATTGCCCTACTACGTCGAAATGATCGACTCAGGCCCGCGCCTGTACCTGGCGAGCGGTGTGACCACGGCGCGCACGGCGGGGAGCATGGAACCCTATACAGACCTGGCGCTGAAGAAAATCATCGACAAGGGCGACAAGCCGGGCCCGAAGCTGCGCATCACGGGCCCTTACATCGGTGATCTGCTCAGCATCATCCCGCAATTGCATACGCTCGACGGCCCCGAGGATGCCGGAAGGACGGTCGACTATTGGGCGGCGGAGGGCGTGACCTCGTTCAAGGCCTACATGGATATCAAGCCTGAAGAGCTCAAGGTCGCCGTCGAGCACGCGCACGCCAAAGGATTGAAAGTCACCGGGCACCTGTGCGCCGTCGGTTTTCGCGAAGCTGCCGCACTGGGCATCGACAACCTCGAGCACGGCATCTTCGTCGACACGGAGTTCTACCCAGGCAAGAAACCCGGGGTGTGTCCGTCCAAGGAGGCAGCCGAGGATTTTGCAAAGAACGTCGACATCGAAAGTGCGCCTGTGCAGGCCATGATCCGCGATCTCGTCGATCGTCATGTTGCGGTGACCTCAACATTGGCCGTATTCGAAATTACCGTGCCGAACCGGCCGGCGATACGCAAAATGGCACGGGCGAAGCAAGCTTTGAGCCCGCAAGGATGGGCGACTTATCTGCAAACCCGCGGCAGCATCGCGGAACAGAACGATCCGTTGAGTGCGATTTCGCTCAAGAAAGAAATGCAATTCGAGCGCGACTTCGTCAAGGCCGGCGGCCTGCTCATGGCGGGGTGCGATCCCACCTCGTTCGGCGGCGTCTTGCCGGGGTACGGCGATCAGCGCGGCATCGAGCTGTTGGTCGATGCAGGGTTCACGCCGGTGGAGGCTATTCACATCGCGACCCAGAATGGCGCGGTCTATCTGGGGGAGAGCGCGCAGATCGGTTCGATCGCCGCCGGCAAGGCTGCGGACCTCGTCGTGATAGCGGGAAATCCGGCGCAGAATATCGACGATATAGAGAACGTGCAGATGGTGTTCAAGGATGGCCTTGGGTTCGATCCCGGCAAACTGACGCAATCGGTTCAAGGCTTGGTCGGCCAGCGGTAAAGAGCCTTGAGATTGCTTGGCGCAGACGAGCCCCCTGCATTTCAGGAGTTTCGAGCGGGCGGGCGCTCCGAGTTCCTCATCGTGGCGGATCACGCCGGCGCGCTCATCCCCCGCAGCCTCGGCAATCTGGGGCTTCCGGATGAGGAGCTGCGGCGTCACATCGCTTGGGACATAGGCGCCTTGGGTGTGGCGCGCGGCGCTACGCGAATCCTCGAGGCAACGCTGGTAAGCCAGACGTACTCGCGGCTGGTGATCGATTGCAACCGGGACCCGGCAGTGGCGTCGTCGATCCCGCAGATCAGCGAACTGCGGGAGATTCCCGGCAACATCGGCTTGAGCGCCGCGCAAATCGCTGCGCGCAGGGTGGAAATTTTCGATCCTTATCATGGGCGCATCCGCCAATTGATCGACGCGAAAGTAGCCGCCGGCGAGCGCGTCTTCCTGGTGGCGCAACATACGATGACCGACGTTTACAAGGGCGTGCGCCGGGGCATGCATGCCGCGGTCCTTTACAACCGCGACCGGCGCTTCGCCGGACTGGTGCTCGAGATGTTGCGGCGGGATCCCGATTTGGTCGTGGCTGACAATGAGCCCTATTTCGTCAGCGACGCCACCGACTACACCATTCCTCACCATGGCGAGGCCCGCCTGCTGCCGCACGTCGAAATCGAGATCCGCCAGGATCTGGTGAGCGACGATAAGGGCCAATCCGAATGGGCGGCGCGCATCGCGCAGGCGCTCGCCGACGCGAAGGTTCAATTCGATCGAAGCGGTCATCAGGATCCGAGCCCATGAGACAGGCTCCGGCGTTATTCGTGTCCCATGGCGCCCCCACCTTCGCGCTGGATCCCGGCTTGCTGGGCCCGAAACTCTCGCAACTTGGCGAGCGATGGCACGGATTGGCCGGCATCGCAGTGGTTTCCGCGCATTGGCAAACCGCCGGCCTGGAAGTGATGAGCACTGCGGCACCGGACACGGTTCACGACTTCGGCGGGTTTCCTCAGGCGCTCTATCGACTGAAATATCCGGCACCCGGTGCTCCGGCGCTGGCAGAGGAAACCGTGGCCTTGCTCAAGGNCGCCGGCATCGGTGCCGGTTTGGACGACAGGCGCGGCTTCGATCACGGCGTGTGGGTGCCGCTGCTGCACCTTTTGCCCGGCGCCAAGGTCCCGGTGTTTCAGGTCTCTCTGCCGTTTGCGTTCAATGCCCAACGGGCGTTTGCCTTGGGCAGGGCGCTGCGGCCTCTGAGACTGCGCGGCGTATTGGTCATGGGTTCCGGGAGTCTCACCCACAATTTGGCGGAGATCGGGCAGTCCGATCCGAGCGGCTCGCAGTACGCCCTGGAGTTCACGTCTTGGATAAGGACACATGTGCAGAGCCGGGATATCGAGGCGTTGTTGGATTATCGGCGCCTGGCGCCGCATGCGAAGCGCGCGCATCCGACCGAGGAGCATTTCCTGCCGCTGCTCGTTTCGCTCGGCGCGAGCGAGGAAGCGGATCGCGTGACCGTCATCGAGGGCGGACTGACCTATGGGGTGCTGTCCATGGAATCCTACGCCTTCGAAGACGCCGTCCAGTCACCGAGCCCCGATCACTAAATTGGCCAGCCGGGGCCTCGGCTGAGGCCGGCGCTCCGCCGTCTGACACGCAAAAGAGCCTTATACCGCTGCTGGCCAGGGCCAGCTCCGGGAGATCATATGCGTGTGATTCATCGAGACAAATCCGGGTCAAGCGATACGCGGCGCAGCAATTTGGTGGCGGCGATGCTTGCAGCCTTGTTGCAGACAACGGCGCTTGGATCATTGGTTCATGCGGCAACCGTTCATACGGCAACGCCAGAACCGACTCCTGCTCTCGGGCAGTCTGAGGCGCCGGCGTCGCAGAGAATCTCCCCGATGCAGAAACCCGCGCTGGATCGCTCCGGCAGGAAAAGGGTCGGTAAAGCGTCGTTTTACGCGCACATGTTCGAAGGGCGAAAAATGGCCGACGGCAAAAGGATGGATCCCAAGCGCAACAATGCGGCAAGCAGGACGCTGCCTCTCGGCACCACTGCGAAAGTGACGAATCTCAACACGGGTAAGAGTGCGATCGTCACGATTCAGGATCGAGGCCCTTACGTGAACGGGCGCATCGTCGATCTGTCGCCGGCCACAGCGCAGGCCATCGGCATTACGCCCCGCCAAGGCGTGGCCAAGGTGCAGGTCTCGCCGATCACAGTGCCGCTGCCGAACGGCGGGATGATATATGGCGCGGCGATCGAGGACGCGCGGCTGGCGAGCAACGATCGGACGCGGCAGTTTCCCCCGGTCGGCTGGTAAGGCGAAGTCACGCCGCGGGCGTTTCTCCGCGCAATACCTGTAAAAAACGCGCGCGTTCAATGTTGCCGCCGCTCGCAATAAGCGCAACACGTTTCCCTCGCATGGACTCGCGATTCTTGAGCAAGGCGGCGAGGGGCGCGGCCCCCGCACCCTCGACGACTTGATGAGTATCGTCGAAATATATTCGCATCGCGTCTGCGATTTCGTCTTCGCTGACCCGCACGAAGCGCGACACGCCACGCAGAATCGTCGCGATAGCCTCCGCGTTCGGCTCGCGGGTGGCGAGGCCATCGGCGAAAGTGTTGGCAGATGGGTGCGCAAGAGGTTTGCCGGCCGCAAAGGATAGCGCCGTCGCCGGCGCCTTATCGGGTCCCACTCCTACGATCTGCGTCTTCAGGCCCAATTGATCGCGGGCCGAAGTAAGGCCGCAAATCCCCGAGCCCATACCCACACCGACGTAGACCGCATCCAGTTCGCCGGCGCTGCGGAAAAGCTCCAACGCGTAGCTGGCGACGCCTGCGACGAGATCGCGATGAAAGGAGGGTATGAAATGCAGTCCTTCTTCATCGGCAACGCGAAACGCCTCGTGTTTCGCTTCGTCGAAGTCCTTGCCGAACTCTACCAGCCGCGCCCCGAACAAGGCGATCGCCGAATTTTGATCAGGTGAATTGCCTTTCGGCACGTAAATCGTCGCGGGAATACCTGCGCGTCCCGCGGCAAATGCGATTGATTGCCCGTGATTGCCGCGCGTCGCCGAGATCACGCCGGCAACTTTGGGATGAGAGCGGCACAAGCGATCCAAATACACGATACCGCCGCGGACTTTGAAAGCGCCGGTCGGCGTGTGGTTTTCGTGCTTCACGAACACATCGCAGCCCAAACGGGCTTTGAGCTTCGGCCAGGCATAAACGGGCGTGGGCGGCATCACCCGGTGGACGAGTGCCGCAGCGCTTTCCAACTCGGGAAGGTCAAAGGGGGTCATCGGTNTCTCGCTCAACGGCAACAACCTCGTTGCTCTTGGATAGGTGGACACGGCACGGTGCCGTAGGAACAGAACACGCAGCAGTCGCCGGCCTTCGGCCGCAACAAGGTTCCGCAGCCCGTGCATTCGTAAAAAAACTGGCACGCGTCGGTGGGCATCGACTCTTCGCGTTGTTGACCGCAGTTCGGGCAGGTGATGATCGATGACAATATGACTTTGCTCACGTAATTACCTGCGCCGGCGCTGTATGGAGATTGCTAGACTACATCGGCGGCCCTGTAGAGGCCCATCATTTGTAGGACGCCCCAGGCCCGGAGGATTGCGTGCACCATCATCGGCTTCCCCGCATTCGTTGGTTGAGCGCCGCCGCGCTCGGTGTGTTGCTCATGGGGAGTGCGTCCGGTTCGATCGGCGCTTCGGACGATTTGCTGCCGCAAACCCCCGCCGCATTTCTACCCGGCGGCATGCTCGGTATCCAGCTCGGCGGTTCTTGGCGCGCGAGCAAGCACAACCCTTCACTGCGGAAAATGGATTGCCAGGAAGTCAAGGATGCGCGCGATTTCGATGAGGTGTGTTTTTTTCGTACGGCCAATGCGAGCCGCGTTGCCGGCGCCGAAATTCACGACGGATTCATCGCAGGGAAGGGCGACCGGGTGGTGCTGGTCGGAACCGGCATCAGCATCAAGAGCGCCGACGATCCGCTGGCGGACGCCGTGGTCCAGTCCTTCCAAGCACAGATCAATTCGGCTTTTCAGCACACGGGCGACAATGTTCTGTTCGTGAGGCTACCGGCTCGCCGCATGTCTGCAGAAGAACTCGCCGGGTTTTCGAAGAAGGCGCCGGTGCTGCTGGTGCAACTCGAGGCGAAGAGCAATGAGCTCGCCATCCTCTATGGATTTCTCGCGCCGGTGAATGCGTTCGGAGCGCTGACTGCCGACTAAAGGCCGCAGGGGAAACCCATGAATCCGCTCATCGTCCTCGGCGGCGCGGGTGTGCTCGCCGGCATGATGAACGCTCTCGCCGGCGGCGGTTCATTCGTCACGCTGCCGGCCCTGATCGCAGCCGGCGTACCCTCGGTGAATGCGAATACCTCGAGCACGGTTGCCCTTTTCCCCGGGCAGCTGGCGAGCACCTGGACCTACCGCGACGGCCTGGGGCCCATCGGACCGGTGGCGCTGCGCTCGCTGGTCGTGGTGACCTTTGTCGGTGGCGCGATCGGGGCTGTGCTATTGCTGCTGACGCCGATCAAAACCTTCGACTTCGTGCTGCCCTGGCTCATGGCAGTCGCAACGGTTGCTTTGGTCTTCGGCGCGCGCCTGGGCGAGCTGTTGCGCCGGCGCTGGCACATCGGCGTTCCCGCGGTTCTCGTCGCGCAATTCGGCCTCGGTATCTACGGCGGCTATTTTGGCGGCGGCGTCGGCATCATGATGATGGCCGTCTGGAGCTTGTTGACGGACCGGACCTTGAAGAGCTTCAATGCGCCGCGAACCTTCCTGGTCAGCGCTGCAAATGCAGTCGCGGTCCTCATTTTCATCGCCGCAGGTTCGGTTCGCTGGCGCGAATCCTTGGTGCTGCTGGTGGGCGCCGTGATCGGCGGCTTTTGCGGCGCGAACATCGGTCGACGGGCGCCGGCCAAGGTGATTCGCATCGGGACATTGTTGCTCTCCGTCTGCATCACGCTGGTCTTCTTTGCGCGCGCCTATATCAGATAGCCGAGCCTTTGGCAGGGCCTACGTCAGCGCGTGCATCGCGGCGCGCACCACCATGAACCACAACGCCAGCGCGGAGAGGCAATACAGCCAGAATCTGACCAAGACGATGTTGACCGTGCAATGCATCCCGCTGTGCAGGATTCGAAAGCCTGCGAAAACCCAAGCCGCAATCAAGTAGGCCCCATCCACGCTGTTGGTCGCGTGGAGATACAGGACCATCGCATAGAAGATCGTTGGCAGCTCGAAAAGATTCTTAAGGTTGTCGGACGGATTCGACACCGCAGGCGGCGAAATGCGCGCGAGCTCGGCGGCAGTAAGCGTATTGAGGTCGGTGCGGCTCTTTTGCAGGAATGGGATCCGTCTGGAGTACATGTAAACCCAGACGATGAGCGTCAAGAGCATCACGGTAATAAAGGGCGCAAAGATCGCGCTTTGATTCATGGTGGTCCCCGCTTGATTGTTGAGGATGTGTCGGCCTGTGGCGGCCGTCGCGGACCAGTGTACCCCTATGGCCGCGGCTCGGAGCTTCCCTATTTTGCGGGGCGATATCCCCAAATTGCACCCTGATTTACGGCCGATGCAGGATAATCCGCCCGGGATGAATCTTCTCGAACGGCAAGCACAATTGGATGCACTGACCGAGGCGTTCGCGAACGCGCGTTCGGGGTCCGGCAAGCTGTTGCTGATCGCGGGCGAGGCGGGCCTGGGAAAGAGTTCACTGGTCGAACAATTTGTTGCGGCAATCCGGCAAAGCGCGCGCATCCTCTGGGGCGCGTGCGATGCGCTAGATACGCCTCGGGCTCTTGGGCCGGTGCACGAGATTGCGGCTCAGACCGCGATCTTGGAGGAGCACGTCGCCGTTGCCGGCGAGTCGCGCGACTGGCTGTTCGGCGCCCTGTTTGCCCAGCTCATGCCGCCCAACTCCACGAGCGTGGTCGTGCTGGAGGATGTGCATTGGGCCGACGAGTCAACCCTCGATTTCTTTCGGTTCGTAGGCCGGCGTATTCAGCGCACGGCCGCACTGATGATTGCTACTTACCGCGAAGAGGAACTGTCGCCCACCCATCCGGTGCGGCTCGCCCTCGGCGAACTCACCGGGCGGCATGTCATTCGTACCCGCCTTGCACCGCTGTCGTCCGGCGCGGTTGCGGAGATGGCAAAGAGCAGCGGACGGGATGATGCGGAGCTTCTCTATCAAATCACCGGTGGAAATCCATTCTTCGTTTCCGAGGCGTTGGCGTACCCCGGCGAACGCGTGCCCGAGACGGTGAGGGATGCGGTGCTCGCAAGGCTGATGCGTTGCTCGCCGGCGGCACGCGAACTTGCCGAGTTGGTGTCGATCTCGCCGGGCAAGATCGATGCGCGCGTGGTCGATGCGTTGATCAGCTCCCAGGGCTCGGCCGTTGACGAGGGAGCCGCGCGTGGTTTGCTGGTGGTTCAAGGCGACGGCGTGAGTTTCCGGCATGAGCTCGCGCGCCTCGCGGTGCAGAGCACGTTGCCGCCGGAGCGCGCGTGCATCATGCACGGGCGCTTGTTGCAAGCCTTGGAGGAGCGCCATGCCGATGTCACGCAGCTGGTGCATCACGCGG
>JGI12627J18819_10000158_pt1 | contig 22099 bp, 23 predicted proteins | sample TexAe_OM1H0_M2_FD_18819 | JGI IMG/M metagenome (IMG submission 18819)
GTTTATGCCTCGATAAGGTTTCAGTGGCTGGTGAAACATTCGTANCCCGAATCTACGTACCCTTGTTGTGAATTCACGATCGCAAGGTGCGACGGCCGCTCAACAGGTCCTGTCCGTACTCTTGGTGCCCGGTATTGATCTGAGAGTGAGATCTGAGCCAAAGAACCCCGGTGCTGATTCCTTGATGCACCAAAAGCCCGGCCACCAGCATCAGGAGGATCACTACGAACGTGATCGCAGCCGCGAGCAAAGAAACCAGCATTTCGCTCACCGCGTAAATGAGTGCGGCCATGCTATTCAACCTCCTGAATGGATTGATACTGACCGGCTCGGTCACGCGCTCCGATCGCGCCAGATTTCTAGCTGTGAGCTATGCCAAATGATTCGATCCCTCGCTTGAACGGGCAGACGGCTCGCTAGACCCTGGATCGCCAAGCAATGAAGAACCATAAAATGTTCAAGATCCCCTGAAACCTGTCACTTCTAACAGGCCCCCCCAGAAATGAAGAAGAATTGGAAAGTATGCAAAAAGGAATCCGCACGGATTACGTCGTAGTATCGAACCCACGCAACTTTGCGGCTCCAAACCAACGGAACGGCCAAGTCGCGGAAGAAATACCAATTGCCCTCGGGGGCCAGAACGTGATGCGTTTCACGAACTTTAGTCCATGCGAAGTAGCCTTCAACTAAGCCCCCCAACATCGGCAGCGGATAGTAAGGAGTCTAAACAAAACGAATTCTCGTTGCCCGACACACGAAGGACTGAGTGGCGGTTGGGCTAACTGCGTGCACGAACCGGCGCGGCAACGAGCGCGAGAACTGGCGAGGGTTTCGGCCTTTGCTGCAGCACAACGCCAACGTCGGAGAGTCGAAGCAGTGTTTGCGCAGCTCAAGAATCAGATCGGGCTACGTCGCTTGCGAAGACTAAAATTCGTGCGCGAGCAGTTCTTTCTCGCGGCCACGGCTCAGAACGTGAAACGGCTGGCCCAGTTCCTGAGATGACATCTGTCCGAACGTAGGCCCGGTTCGCATGTTCCGAACTTGGGCGTGGAGGGAGACGCTCAGGGATGTCTTTGCTTTGCCGCAGCCTTCCCCATCCCCAGCGATTCACTTTTGCTCGCAGTGCTAAAAACTGAATACGACGCCGGCCTGGTAACGCAGATTGCTCTGGTTGTTGTTGCCTTTTGTGAAAGCGTTGCCGAAACGTGTGAGCGCCAAGTCCAGTTCCACCGGTCGAAACGAGATAGAGTGCGTGATTGGGATATCGATACCACCGCCAATGATGAAATCAAAAGCATTGTTGCTGGGAGACTTCACGACAACGCACCCCGTGCAGTCCTTTTTCAGATTGCCAACCACATTCGAGTGTGCGCCGCCGAACATCGCCTCGACGAAGGGCTGGAAGTGCGGCCTACGGAATTTAACTACCGGCCCAACGTTGTAGGTAAACAGATTGCCTTGCGCACTTCCGGTGCAGACACCTCCCTCTATGTTACAAAACGTAGTGTTCGTAAAGTTGAAGTTCCTCGTTTGGCTTCCATACCCTTCGAACTCAGCTTTGATTCCAATTATGCTGGTAAAGAAATAGGAGAAAGCTCCGCCGCCGCCGTTCAGTGAGAAGCTGTTAATCACGTTGCTATTCTCCGGATTAAACCGCATGTACGAATAGTTTATTGAGACCTCCGCGTTCGGAGTGTCTTGAGCAAATGCGACGCTCCCCAAGAGCACAACAAGTCCGACCAGAGTTAATTTCTTCATCTTTATATCTCCTTAGAATTCTGGAGGAGTCATGGGATACGAGCCCCATGTCCTAACACTCTCAACCGTACCGGAGACTGTTACGAAGCCCACTGTCAGTATTGACAGGTAAAACTTCCGCACGGTCTCGCGTAAGATGTTCGGGGTCTATTCCGCGCCCCCGAAACGGTTGGGATCGAAAAAGTGGCAGGAAACGGAGTGGCAGCCTGCGGTCGGCGCCTCGACGCCGAAGGTGGAGCGATCGAGATCAAAGAAAGGGATGTGATTTCAATCCAACAGAGCGAAGGAAGACGACGCAAGATCTCGGCGTCACCACCCGGCCTCGGCTGGAAGTTTTGATTTGTGCTCGTGTGTTACAAACTAAAAAAGGGAGAAGGCAAAATGAACCCAAGAATTGTCCTTTCCGGAGTTCTCTGGCTCGCATCGGCAGCGTTACCGACAGCGTTGCATGCGCAGGCCGCAACCGATAACCCTAGCGTTACAGCGCAGCTGGATGCAGCGAAACCGATCATTGCCAAGATCAAGAAGGACGCCGCGGAGTTGCAATCCTTTTCGTCGGGTAGCGGCCCAAGTTGGGCCTCCCACGCAGCGGTCCTCACCCGGATTAAGGAAGACGTGAACAAGCTGCAGGAGAACATGCGCGGTCTGCAGTCGCATCGTACGGCGGCCAGCGCGTGGCAGCAGGACGCGATTGATCGGATCACGTCGCTTGTGAACGATTTGGCGAGAAACATGAACAATGCCATGGATCATCTCCACAAGAACAAGACGCGGCCCACCGCTTCGCCCTATCCGGAATATCTCAAAGCCAACACACAGATCACCAACGATCTGGCTGAAGAGATTAATGGCATCATCGATTACGGAGAGAACAAGGCGAAGCTGGACGAATTGGAGAAAAAGCTTCCTGAATAGGGCCAATGGCTCGTCAATGCAGGATCGGGGCGGCTAGATGTTAGAAGACCGCCCCTGATGGGCTAACGCGAGTGAGGGATTCCAACCTGACCAGATTTCAGGTGGCTTAGCAAAAGTGCTAAAGGCGACAGGCTTTACGGCCTAGTTGCACGGACTGGAGGTTCAGTCAGAGGAAGGCCGTCGGTGGAATGATGGACACTGACCGAGGCGGAGAAGTGAGCCGAGTTTTTCTTTTTGGGATTTCAACCCGTGAATGTCGCTGCACAGTATTGAGGCCGCAGTTCGCGCTTGGGTGAACAATTCTCGTCAATGTTTAGACGAAACGCACGGATCGTAGCGGTTCGCGATAGCACCTTGCGACGGCAGTCGTTGGAATCAGCTACGACAAAATTGATGAGCGCTAGAGTCTAGCGGTCGGTGGCAGGAACGTTGGACTCCCACGCGCTACAGATTCCTAGAAAGCCTCGCCGACCCCCATGCCGAACGTGTGGCCGTCCCTGCCCTGAGCAATATCGGCGCGAAGATTGACATGATACTTCTGGCTCAACGTGAACCTCAGCCCGCCACCACCACTGGGCAGGAATTTTCGACTCCCGTACAGTTGGGTCCCGCCCGGAATCGTCCCTCCGATGCCCCCGAATACTACGAAGCCAAACCTCTTCGGCAAGACCCGACGATACTCTAACTGCGTCGCGAGCGCGTAGCGCGTGAAGTAATGCCCTGCTATGTATCCGCGTAATTGATTATCGGTTCCATATATGCAGTTGCCGTAGAAAGGCGGACTCCCTCCAGTCCCGCAGAAATAGGCGTTGTATGCAAGGACTTGAGCCTTGTTCAAACTCCAATACTCGCTGAACGTAGTCTTGTACGATTGGAAGGAGTATTTGCTACCTAAAGTCTGGGAAAAGAAGTCTGAAGTGAAATTGAAAAAAGATCCGCTGGTCGGATAGAACCGGTTAGGGCTGGTATCTCGGGTCAATTTCGCGCCGATGGCGGTCAGATTCGTGTTTAGCCCGATATTGGGGGGAATGGGAAAGTTCCCGGCACTATTTAGCCTAACGGTAAGAAGAGATCGTCCTGTTATAAATCTAGGACCAGTGAAAAATTTCCACCCAATGCGACGCAGGAATTCTGCGAAGAAGGCTTGGCCCGTCTGGTTCAGGGGTAACTTACGCCCCACAAAAACTCCAGTGCCATAAATGTCGTAGTTGATGTTACCCCGGGCGAAGCCGGACGTGATCCGATACGTATTTTCTTTCAGGTAGAGTTGCCCGCCGACAACGAAGCCTCGACTGCCATTGTTAGTAACGAGCCCTGCCACTCCAATAACTGAAGGGGGAGAGATTTTGTCGTTCCTGCTAAAGGGAAAGATGTAGCCGAGTATAGGCACAAGTCCGGAGCCGATCGCGGGACTCGAAATCGGAAGAGGTGCGACCACAAACGAGCCCCGTAGGACGCCTTTCTTCTTTTTTTCTGACTCGCTTTCGGGTTGCTCTGGCTTCGACGCCTGCGGAGCCTGGCCGGTGGTCGACGACTGCGAGGCTGCTTGTGAAGTCAACCTAGTTGGTGATGTTTCGACCTGTTGTTGTTCCTGACCGAAACACGGGATGCTGAGGAAGGTGTGCGCGACACTAATCAGGACAATATAGAGGACGTGCTCGGCCAGAGACCTCGAGCGTCTGGCTTCAGATTTTCGAGAAGTCATGCCCTCACTTTCCATGTTGTTACCCTGTGGCTTTTCGCTGCTTGCTCGACTGCACGGACTGCGTGCAAAGAGAAGACGCCCACAAAGTACGAGGTGAGCGACTGTATCTTTGCCCACTCTTCGGGTGAGCGGACGTTTCAAAATCGCGGCCTACTCAACCTTTCGTTATGGGCGGTTCGCGTTTAGCGGTGCGAAACAGGAAAAACGACCACATTATTTCCCGAGTAAGTGGTTTCTCCGAGGAGTGCAAGGGTTCAGCGCTATTTTCGCTAGCCTGCTCATGACGGTAGAACGAACTGAATTTTTTCCGCAGATAAGTGCGTACTCCATTCCGTCGCACTGGGGTTCCCATCTTACCTAACGTGTTCCGTAGAGCACGTTTCTAAAAGCCGGTGGCCCCAAGCTACAGCGTTCTGCCAGTGCAGAACTCGTCTTCGGGAACTTCCAGATCAGGAAAGTAGGTTGCGCTTCATAGTTGTGACATCCCGCAAACCTAGCAAAGTCCTTGCAGGGGCAAGGGTGAAGTGAATTGCCGGAAACCTGTTAGGGCTGCAGCCGCTTCACGCGCTGCTCCACCAGGTGAAAAGCAGCGCGTGGGTGCGGCCGCCCACAACTCGAAGACATCCTAGCTGCCTGGGACGGCTCTGTTCACGAGGATTTTTACCTCAACCCGCCGATTTTCGGCCCTTCCAGAAGCGGTCTCATTCGATGACGCCGGCTGGAATTCGCCCATCGCGCCTGGCGCAACGATACGCCACACCGAAACATTGCCCTCCCGCATCAGGTAACCGACAACTGCTTTGGCGCGATCTTCGCTCAGCCTTTCGTTCATGGACGCGCTGCCACGCGAGTCGGCAAAGCCCTTCACCTCAATTATGTATCCGTTGAGGCCGATAGCTGTTTCCGCGAGCTTTTTCAGCTGCTCTTTATCTTCTTGCGAGATCGTGGAACTGGCCGCTTTGAATCTGACCGTCGCTTCGCCCTTCACATCGTAATCGTCTAGCCGGTTGAAGCGATCCGTGTTCTCCTGAATGTCTTTAATATTCTTTTCGATCTGCTGAGCATGGGTAGCGATCGCCTCCTTGTTGGTCGCGATGTTCTGCTGATTCGTTGCGATATTCTGCTGATTGGTCGCGATACCTTTTTTGTTGTTTTCGATTGCCACAACATTGGTAGCGACCTGCTCGGCGGTGGGATGCAATCCCGCCTGGATCATTTGGGAAGTTTCCAGGTCATCGCCGTCCACGGTGATCGTCTGCGCTCTGAACTGCCCCAGGCTATCCGACGATCCATCCACTCGAATCTTGAGCCCCGGGATCAGGACCGTGTCGGCCATTTCCTGCTTGTCCAGGCCAAAGAGACCCTTGTCGTCCTTGACTCTCGTGTTGGCGCTCAGGAGAACCGTCGTTCTCCCGCCTGAACCACTGACCGTCAGCGTGTCTCCTGCGCGGGACATAATCATCCCCTCGACTTCGTCACCGCTTGCTCCAACCGGTAGTATCAGTGTGAGCAGACACAGTGCTGCCAGGCCCGCGATGATTGTGATTCGGCTTGACTTCATAGTTCCTCCTCAACTCGGATTCGATTTTTTATTCAGGCGGATATACGCGCACCAGACTTTGTCGCCATGCCTGCAACCATTCCTATAGCGAAGGATAAAAGACCGGCCAACTGTCATTTTTGACAGTCCTGCAATTTACGTCCGGCCCGCTCGCGGAAGGGCGCGAGCCTTTCTCCAAGCAATTCAAGTCCAGAGACAACTTTGGAGTCTGAGAATTTCTGTGCGGAAGAACTTACGTGGGTGAAGGAGCCGTGACTCACGGTCGGCCGTTAGAAAAGCTTGCCCTCGACCGCGACGATAACGAAAGTCATGGTCGACCTACACGGGCACGAAGCTGGAAACGGCGGATACAGCCAAGGAACATCTACAGCGCACCGGCCTCTCTCCTACTCGGAGAGACGGTGATAACGCCAATCACAACACTTGGGAATTCCAGCTCTGCGGGCAACTTGGAGCTGCTCCGCTACTGTAGATTGGCCGTATTCGCCCTTGCCTCAGATTGAGAATGTCAAAAAACGATCGAATACTTCATTGCAATGAAACAGCGGAGTGCTCTGCACAGATATTCTTGAATGTACCTTGTTCTTGTCGAACGTCTAATGGATACGCGCACAATATGTCTACTCCATAGGCGTCAGATAGTTCATTGCCAGCTTTTTCGAGCAGAGCGACTGCATCCGATTTGCCTTGGGTCCACAATAGGGTCACTACTTCACCGCAAATGGCAACTCGCGGACGTGCCGTCTTCACAGCTTTGAATGCTGACTGAATGAATTCCCTCATTCCGTCTAAGAATCGAACGCGGTCCGGCAAACCGTTCACTGTGATCCTCGAGAGCATATCGGCTGCATCCAGAGAGACGTACGTCCCCTGCTGGATTGCGGCGTCTAGGTCCACGCCCTCCGACTTTAGGCTCAGAACAAGGCTTTCTCGATGTTGCTTCGTAGCCATCACAATAGCCGCGTGTCCGGATTTCAAAGCGGCAGCAACAAAGTCAGTGAAGCATTGGATGAAAATTGCTTCACCTGAATAGAACAGAACTTTGTGGTGGTGAGGAGCCCGAGAGGTCGTGGTTTCAACAAACTCGCAGTCTTCTATGCCACCACTGACAAACCGTCCGCCGGCAGCGACCGTTTCAATAGCGGGCAGCAAGTCGCGTTGCGCACGTGCCTTGATAACATAGCCCGCTGCACCCACGCGAAGCGCCTTTCGTACCACTTCAGTAGATGACTCTATGCTAAAAAACAGGAGTCTCGCGAGAGGAGCGACCTTCCGAATCCGCTCTGCAGCCTTGATTCCATTCAGTTTCGGAAGGCTTATATCAAGCAGGATTAAATCCGGTTGGAGCTGTTCGGCCAGCTCAACAGCTTCCAATCCGTCTGAGGCCTGGCCGATGATCTGATACTCAGCTCTTCGTTGGAGTGCCGAGCCGACAAATCGGCGGAACCCTTCAAAGTCTTCCACAACTAGAATCTTGCAAGACCGCATTAGGCGCTGAAGCCTCAGCTATTTTGGAGACACCGCATACCAGTGGTGTCGCCTTTTTGAACAGTCACCTTTCAGGTTTCGGAGCAACGAACAGCGCTACCCTGCAATCCTGGCAGACTAATGGCCCAGAGAATATACCAACCATTGGCTGATTGATGTTTTCCAGTCCAAGCATCCGGTTTAAGAATCGGTAGACTTACGATATATTGCGCTACATGCAAAAAAGCCACGTGCAGATTAGCTGGGTTTGGTGGAGCTAATCTTCGTAGATTCCCCTGTCTAATCCTCGAACTAGAAGCTCAACCGAAGTCTCGAATGCGGCACAGATTCGCAGTAAGGTTGAAACTGTGATCGGACGACCTGCTTCAATTTGTTGCCAATGGCGTGCTGAGAAGCCGTATGAAATCATGTCCTCTTGAGAATGGCCGCGTCTTCTTCGCAACTTGCGAATTCGTCCTCCTAAACGAACAAAGAACCTGTGTTGATTCGCTACTGTCGGCAGCCTGGTTAGCCTCCGTTCCTAGGCATCTGCGATCTCTGGGTTAATCTCGTGATCCTGTATGGAGGTAAAACGAGGCCATGTCGTTGCTCTAGCGCAAGGATTGACTGTTGGTCTTGAAATCAGCATGCACCCTGCAATACCGCGTTAAAGCAATCAGTTTTTTGAGAGATATGCATGGCAATAAACGAGTTAAGGCGGAGGACGCATAGGCGAGTTTCGTCAGCTTTGATTACTGTCAGTCAGCCGAACCCTCGCCAGTTCTCGCGCTCGTTGCCGCGCCGGTTCGTGCACGTGGATCGCGATCTGCCGATGGTGCCCGGTGGTGCATAGTGTTTTTTTGTGGGCAGTCGCGACAGCGCTTTCGCCTGGCGGCACACACATGGGTCGTCTCACGTGCGCTGCTCCCGTCAAAAACGATAAAGAGTATTTTAATTTTCATACTGGTGAACATCAATCTTTCGCCGACCGCCGATTTCCAGTAAAGCCTTCTATTGAAACCGACCGCACTGGTTCGGACTTCGCCTCTCCCTGTTGTAGACTCAGCGCGATTGCAAACGGAGGTACAAGAAATGTTCAACCCTATGGACCACCCAGTGCTCCTTCTTCTGTTCTCGCTCCCTGTCTTTTGGTTCTCCTCTTGGCTGGGTGCTTCGTTCCGAAAGAGGCAACAAGACATACAAGAAAGCACTCGGAGCGATTTGACATTGGTCCTCGGCGGCGCTCTGACACTGTTGGGTCTGATCATTGGCTTCACTTATTCGATGGCGGTTACTAGGTACGATCAACGGAAGAACTACGAAGAGGAGGAAGCCAATGCCATCGGGACGGAATATGTCCGTGCTGATTACTTGCCTACTGCGGAAGCAGCTAAGATACGCGCTTTGCTCAAGAACTACCTCTATCTGCGCATCCTCTACTACGAAGCCGGCCAAGGGAAAAAGCTCTCCGAGATAAATGGTCAGACCGCTCGGCTACAATCAGAAATGTGGACCGCGGTCGTTCGACCGACTTCGGCGCAGCCGACTCCGGTAGGAGCTCTCGTCGTTTCCGGCATGAATGATGTATTGAACTCGCAGGGATACACGCAGGCCGCCTGGTGGAACCGCATCCCCATTGCCGCGTGGACCCTTCTGATTGTCATCTCAGTCTTTTGTAATCTCCTGATTGGTTATAGCGTGCATGGGCGCAGCAATTACCTCCTCCTCATCCTGCCCATCGCTCTAGCTGTATCGTTCTTTCTCATCGCGGATATTGACAGCCCGCGTGGAGGAACCATTCATGTGCACCCGCAAAATTTGGAGAGCCTCGCTGGGTCATTGAATTCGCAATGATGCCTCCGCGAGTGTGCAGGTAGCGTAGTCCGAAGAGAAAACCACCTGTGGTGTACCTGGTCCTTCCTTGAAATTAACTGCCGATAAGTCGACGGCCGGGAACTAGGATCGCAATGGCTCGCTTACCCTTTGCTCGAGACTGTAAGAACTGACAGGCGACACGGGGCAGAGTATCCGCCAGAGTCCAGATGGCCAGAGTCAACAACCTGGCCACGGTGAAATGCCTACCTCCGAGTGGTAGCAGATCTCGCGGCCCAGGCTGCCATGCACTGACTGATTCGGTTTTATGGGAATAAAGCCATTGGAATCGCGAGCGAACACAATTCCTCTTTATGAAACGATTGATCAATAGTTGGCCGAACTGGGGTACCTCAACTCCTTGTACCCACCGTAGTTTCCGGCCCTCCATGGGGGAGCTAGCGGCTTTACTGAAGGTAAGACAGGAGCTAGCACCCACCGTAACCCTAATCAATTGACAGGTGCTGCTTGTCAACAACACACCAGTGTTGTTTCGAGCTGCGCGGTTGCATTCAAGTCTCGCCGGAAATCCTCAGAATACTCGGCATCGAGGAGAGGCTATCGAAAGTTCGAAGAAAATAGCAAAGCGAGTGCCACAGATCGTAACGGAAGAAGAGAGAACAAACATGAGAAAGGAAATCCTAGTGTTCTTGGTGATGGAGCTTGGATTCGTAGCGTGTTCTGGTGACCCCTCTACTGTGGGTGAGCCAGTTGGAAGGATTGCTCAGTCGCAGAGACAGGAAACACGGGAGCCGTTGACCGCTTCAGGAGAACAAGAGCTCCGAACGATTGTGCAGAGTGGAAGGCTCAGTGACTTACAGTGGCCGAACTTTTCCAACCATGGCGCCTCTGTGAAGGAGTTTTACGAAGAGAATGGCTTCAAACTGGGATGGAGCCGGCGTGGCAAGCCGACGGCACAGGCATTGGAATTCATTCGGATTCTCGAGCAGGCAGATACCAAAGGTCTCGACAGCAAGGACTACGACGGGGCGCGATGGACGGATCGCGTGAAGGCGTTACAAAGCGGAGATGGAGCGTCGGAGTCCGGGCGAGTGAGATTTGATGTGGCGCTGACTGTATCGGGAATTAGGTACGTTTCCGACCTGCACCTCGGAAAAGTGGACCCGGAGAGTCTGCACAAGGATTTCGATCCCGAACGCCAGCATCATGATGCCGGGGCCTTTCTTCAGGAATATGTGCTCGGGGCGCAAAGCGTAAAGGATGTATTGGTACAAGTGGAATGCCCGTACCCTGGCTACCAGCGCGTATTAGTGACGCTCCAGAGATATCTCCAGATGGAGAAGGAAGAGGTGCCCGATCCGCTACTCCAGGTGAAGAAACCTATCGAGCTTGGCCAGACCTACAATGGATTGGAGAAGTTGGTCCGGCGGTTGCAATTCCTGGGCGACCTGCCGGCGAATGTGACGGTACCGGCGGACTCACTGACTTATTCGAAGGAAATCGCGGAAGGAGTGAAACGCTTTCAGATTCGCCACGGACTGGAAGCCGAGGGTAAGCTCGGGCCGCAGACAATTGTGGAATTGAATCAGCCAATGAGTGACCGAGTGGAACAGTTGCGGCTATCTCTCGAGCGCTGGAGGTGGTTGCCGCATGGCTTTGGGGAGTCACCGATCGTGGTCAATATTCCGGAATTCAAACTTCGGGCCGGTGACACACCTGGGAAACCCACTTTACTTATGCCGGTTGTCGTGGGAAAGGCCATGCGGACGGAGACGCCCGTGCTTGAAGAGGACATGGAATACTTGGTGTTCTGGCCTTATTGGAACGTGCCATCGAGTATTCTGCGGGGTGAAATGATTCCGAAAATTGCTAAAGATCGGGCATATGTGCAAAGAAACGGCTACGAAGTGGCAACCTATTTCGGGCAAGTCGTCACCGATGGTGTGATAAGTGATGATGTGCTGGCACAGTTGCGTGCGGGAAAGTTGATGTTGAGGCAGAAGCCTGGTCGGAAAAACGCGCTAGGGCTTGTGAAGTTCATTTTTCCGAACGACAATAGCGTGTACTTGCACTCTACCCCTGAAGAGTCTGCCTTTAACAAATCGCGTCGCGATTTCAGTCATGGATGTATCCGTGTAGAAGATCCGAAGGCGCTGGCGGTATGGGTACTGCGACACAATCCAGGGTGGACAAAAGATCGGATCGAAGAGGCATTTGCGGAGGGAAAGCAACAACAGGTGAACCTGACGCGTACGATTCCCGTTCTGATCGTGTACACCAGCGCAGTGGTGGAGGAAGACGGACAGGTCTTCTTTCTTGAAGACATCTATGGACACGACAAAGCCCTAGCGAAGCTCGAGGCGCAGGCGTACTTTTCACGCAATTGAAAACTTCTGTTGACCGATGCCCGGCGGGCGGTTCTCGAACCGCTGTTCCGTCCGAATTCTTCGCGCTCGGAACACCATACGAACGCGGTTGCCTTAAATGGGAGGCAGCCGACTTTACCTGGCTCATGTCACGCATTACTCGTGATAAGGTTCGTTTCCTCCACAGATGGCATGTCTGGCCTTTGCAGACTCTGCAGACCCACTTGTGTGCCCCTTTCACTCAGCTGCATGTTCTCTGTTTTCTCGATCTGCTTGTCCGCTGATTATAGCCACATCAACTTTTTACGTTTCCTGGGCCATGGCGGTAAAGTGAAACAGCAAGACTGCACCCAACAGGAACGCATTTCTAACTTCGTTCCTGCTCTCCTTTTTCAGTTCTGCCTGCTCGCTCCTGAAATATTCGAACGTGTTGCCATTTCTCCCCTGTTGGAAGTGAGCGGGGGCCCGTCTCAGGTGCGACGCGAGCGTCGGACCGTCGTTTGATTTCGAGGACCCGGGTCAGAGTATTCGGGAGTAGGAGTAATCCTCCGCGAATGGGGGGTGGGCTCTGGAGCCGGGTCCTCGTGCGTAAACATGCACCCAGAGTAGTGTCCATAGGAGCTCCGTAGAACTGTCAAATCTGACAGCCCTAGAAACTGAACGTGAGCCGTAAATTTTGGGCGTTGTCGGGCGCAGATGCTCACGTGATACCGGGTTTTTGGCATAGGTGCTGTTATTTCTTCAGGTCTAATGTTGGAGTGTCGGAGAAACAAAGGTTCGGCCTGCAAGGGCCTCCTGGATTGCAAGCACAAGTTCAGTTGCCATTCGGGACTTCACGACGTATCCTAGAGCGCCTGTCTCCAGGCAAACGCGAACGAAATCAGGATCAGAATGAACTGTCAAGAAAACAACCTTTGACCTACAGCCGGATACCCTCAACTTATTGGCCGCCTCGATGCCATCCAGGATCGGCATGGAAATATCGCTGACGATGACATCAGGTTGGAGTTTCATGGCCGATTCAAACAAGGCCTTGCCGTCCCTCACCTTGCCGACAATCTCGAACACAGGTGTCAGGATACGAGTCGCAACCCTCAACAGTTGGGGGGTGTCGTCTGCGAGGATCACTCTCACTTTGCCCATTTGCCACACTATCGAACCAAGTCCCATACACGCTATGGGAGTGCTCAGTCCCCGCCTACTGTCACTATTTACAGATAGGGAGGAAGCGAGTACGGGACTGCATCCAACCCAGAAGTCTCTCCGGAATCGGAAAAGGTCGGCGATTGGCTTGAATCCAGGTGGGATTCACAAAGCCGGAGGTTTTTGATTAGAATGAAGGCTGCAAAGATTTCGTACGAGAGAAAGCGGACCCAGCCTGTGCTGCTCCGCCAACCGACAAGGTCTCTGGGGGGAAGATGGCGTGCAAAAAGTGCGGTTCCGCGGCTCATCAGAGCTTTCCAAGCGATCACACCGTCAATTTCCCTGGCCTTGCAAGGTTAAAAGTCTCGCCAGTTTACATTTCTCAGGACCTCGTAGTCTGTCTCGACTGCGGTTTCTCGGAAATGGTCATTCCCACATCAGAGTTAAACCAGCTTAAGAAAGGGATGGGAGGATCCCAACCGAAGAGCGGTAAGTGATTTCGCCTTCCTTCCCTGCGCGGATCGTCAAGCGCCAAACCTCTTTGAATCCGTTAGTATCCGTAGCCTATCTGAGACCGAATAGGGCGAAAAAGCTCTTGGTGACACATCGTCACGTGTAATCCGAACGGCTAGGAAGTGATCGCACCCGAAGTCTGCTATGTGTGGCGATGCAGGCGCGCCGGACGCCCTATGAATCCGCGAGGGAAGTGGCCGCTGGCTCCGTTCTCCTTGGCCTGCCAGCAGCCGCGAAGTCATTCAGGGACAGGTGCAAAACCCCGGCCCATTGGGCCGATGTAGACGTTTGGATTCTCGGCTGTCCAAAAACTCCGGCTGGTCCAATCGTATTTCACATCGTACGTGGTCTCTTGAGGGTGTTGCTTTGGGAGCGTCTCCATTTTGGCTTTCGCTTGCCCATAATCGCGATGATGCCGTCGATTTCATCAGCTATTTGATGATGGGACGTTCGCTTTCAGATAGTCACAAGGTATGGTGAAATAGTCGGACGCGCCTTACTCCTGTTCAACTGGTGATTGCATCATTCAGGTTCGTCGCTAGATCATTCTCGAGCGCACTGACCCATTATGCGAGATCGCGGGCATCATTGCGGTAGTCGGTGCGAGTCACTTCATTGTCCACTTCTAAAAAATGTCGGATCACGTACTCCCCTGGCCGCTCCCAGTATAAAGTTTCAACCAGCCTTTCCGCATCGAGGGCGTCCTCGAACCTCGCAATGGGCGTCAGTTCACCGTCTCTGTTCAGCCTTAACACCTCGTGGATCATGCTCAATCCTTGATGCTTCTTTTCCGGTAGTTGTGTTGCCAGAATCACGAGTGCCTCCCTACTGCTCTGCTCTCCCCATTGCGCCCGCAATCACGGAGAGGATTCTCTCTTGGCTAATACACCCGAGCAACGCAGCCGGATTAGGGCTACCACGTGTCATCCGTTTCATGCCAAGTCTTGTCCGGATTGTAGCGTTCCATGGCCTCGGCAATCTTTGTCGTGTCTGGACCTAGATCCTTTTGGTAGACGACTCCGTCGTAGCTAACGATGAAGGTTTGCACACCGGTTAACCGATACTCTGCCGGCCAGGCCACCAGCCCAAAGCCGCCGATCATCGCGCCGTTGATTACGTAATCCAGTTGGCCCAAACGCGTTGCAGGTCCCTGCCCCTTCAGTACCTTGAAGTAATACCCGTGGAAAGGTTGGGTGCGGCTTGAGTATCCCTCCGCGATGGCCTTGGCAACGCCCTCGCCCACCGGACCTCCCCAGGTCCCATCCGGATTTTGCCATGCCAGCCCGTCGTGCTTTCCGGGCGTGCTGATGATTTTCTGCGCGTACTGGTTCACGCCGGAGTTATCGTGAATTTCGGATGCGTATTCATGCTGGGCCTCGTCGAAACCTCGGCAAATTGTGATGGCATTCAACTCGTTTTCGCCGATGCGGCGGGCTAGGATTTCTTGCTTGCCAGCTTTGGAGTCGAAATACCATTTTGTGCCTCTTTTCACGATTGGAATCGGCAGCGGCCAGTCCTCATTTCCAACGTTAACCGTGGCGTGATTCGGATTCTTGGAATCCGTACTCACGGTCAGATTTTTCTTAGCCTCAGCCGCAAACGCTGCTGCCCTGTTTTTGTCCTCTACAGTGTCCTTGGAAGTAACCAAAGCCTCACCATCCGGACCCAGAATTTCCTTCAGTAACGGGACATCAAATTGATCGGTTGCTTGAACCAGTGCGTTAGCAGCTTCCTTTGGGGAGGCGAACCCCCTCTGCATGGCCAAATTGGCCGGAGCGGTGGTTTGTTGCGATTCTGTCTGGGCACGGCATGGTATTCCCAACGCCCAAAACACGAGGGTTAATAAAGTGGCGAGGAGGGAGTACCAAGCAATTGAAACTGAATTCCTCGTTGTCATCTCATTCTCCTTGATCATGGCTACCTTACCTCCGCCTCCCGCCGCCCCCACCGCGTCCGCCGCCACCTCTTGCCCCGCCACCCGTGCTGGAAGCGCCGCGCGAACTGCTGGCTCTGGCGCTGCTCCCGTTGAAGCCACCAGAACCGCCCCCAAGGCCGCTAGCGCCTCCCGACCCGCGGGAACCGGCCCCGCTTGAAACGCTGCGGTTACCGACGCGATCGCTCCCGGCGCCTGATGCACCGCCGCCAGCTCGATTGCTAACACCAGCTTGCTGCCGACCACCAGCTCCGCCGCGATCCCCCGCACCGGCCTGCTGCCTTCCACCGGCCTGCTGCCTTGCTTGTTGTTGGCGCGCACTGGTCTGGCGTGCTGACTGGGACGAACCGCGCGTCGTGCCTCCAAATTTGTCTGCTGTGGCCCTATTGGAATATGGAGTACCACCGCGGTGCTGGGCATTGTGCTGCCAACTGCTGTTACCACCTCGACCAGCGTTGATATTAGTCCGGTTTCCGCCGCTGACATTCGCGTTCCGGTTGAAATTATTGTTATTGTTTATGGTAATGTTGTTATTCCCCCCCCAACCGGTGTTGTAGCCCCAGCCTCCGCCCCAGGCCGCACCCATAGCTAGACCGACCCCGAAGGAAAGGGCCATGCCAGCCGCATAGTATCCAGGCGGTGGATAAGAAATGGGCGGGTATGGATAGACTGGCGGCCCATAGACGACAGTGGGGTTGTAGCTGGGAACGTAAACGACTTGGGGATTGGCCTGTTCGATGACAATTACCTGTTTGCTTTCGACAACCTTTGTCTCGACTTTCATCTGCTCGCTGGACTTTAGGTTCCCTTGACTTTTAGCTTTCGCGCGCATTCGTTGCACAGCGTCCATTACGTCGGATTGCTGGGCGAGGAAAGCGTTGCCGAGATCAGTAGTCCACTGAATGTCATCCGCGAGGCGTTTGACAACGTCCGGCATTGCAGCTAAGCCTTGAACGCTCGGGTCCCAGTCCTGCTTCATCACTGCTTCTTCCAGGGCTTTGTCCTTGAGATCCTTGTGCTGCGCCAGCCATTGCTGGAGCTGGATGATTTCCAGTGGATACGTGGAAGCCGCAAGGATCTGAGCCAGAAGCGGGTCAGGATACAGCGCAATGGGTGCGACAAGAGAATCCAATTGGTCATTGGGAATCTTTGGGGCTTGCTCTTCATTTTGCGGTGTGGTTAGCCGTGCAAGCAAAGCGGGAGAGTCACCGGCGACAAGCAAAGCTATGCATATCGCTGAAACCCCGCTCCGAGACAACCGCCTGAAAAATGTGAACTGAGAGGTTCTTTGGTTCATGGGTTTGGTACCTCATTAGTTTTTGACAGTTCTTGCTTAGCTTTCGGATCCACGCAAATTGTGGAGACGTTTTCCGGCCCGATTCCTCGAAGAAAAGCGACTTCAAGGAAACTCACAAATTTTTCGCTGACTTCTATTCTTGGCATCAGCAAGTAGCTGGGGACGGCTTGTATGCCCGGTCTCCTTGTTCCGGTCACCATTTGATCCTCAAAATCCGCTCGGCTCGAAGCCTTGCCGTTCATCGCGAGCAAGAGAATGTTCTTGAAGCTTGCGCTGGCATAGCTTGGATTTTTCCACGTAAAGATCAGCTTTGTGGATTTGGCGCCTGAAAGCGCCACTACCCCGAGAATTGCCAGGACCAATATCGCCTGCTTCTTCAAGAAGCCTCCTCGTGTTCCTTCCGCAATCGAGAACCTCTTCGCGGGTGAACTCTTAACGACGCCTCACAATCGAGAAATCAGCGCCATTCGAGAAGCTACGACGGATGACTGACTGTAGAAACTGGCAAAAATGACAGTTCGAAATTCACGGCCTGACGAGCGAGACTGGCACCTTGGGACCCCTGATTTTTCTTTCGGTTAGAAGGAGACGATGTCCCGATCGAAGGAGCGACGGAAGCCGGTTTTGCACGGCCCGATCGAGAGCTCGGATTTCGTACACCTTCCAGAGAGAAGGGCTGTCCCGCTCGAACAGGCGGCTGCGCGAGCGTTCTTGAGCTCCCCGTACCCGGGAGAGAACGTCTGGGAGATAACTGAGAATGGGCGCATAAAAGAAGTGGCAGAAGGAGTGTGACGAAGACTGCCACGAGATTTCCCCAGGGATTGAATCCAGACGCGAGGGGATGACTAGACTCTCGATGAAACGGGTGCCGATATAGCAACTTCGGGGACAAAACTGCGCACCCTCTCCTGCGGTTCGAATTCAGTCCGGAGACCGTCCGAACGCTAGCTCACGTAGCCGGGGCGGCAAAGTGTCAGAATTAACAGAGGGCAGGAACTGCAACTCCCACGTTTTATTGGGGGCCATCCTGACAACAGCTGCTGTAGCGGAAAAAACGCCTAATCTTAAGGGCGCTTATTCCCCGTGTGTAGTGGGGGCGCCAGGGAGAAGAACTGTCAGAATTGACAGATTATTTGCAGTTAGTGACGAGGCAAGCTACATGCCGCGGGTGCCAATGTGTGTGTGCCCGGATTTTCGGTTCAAATGAAAGACGGCGCTCAAGCGAGGAATATGAACAGTCACAGGCGGCACCAGAGGCTTCCCAACTGGGCCATCCCAACGATCTATGCGATTGCCGCCTTTGCAATCGGGCTAGCCTTTCCGAGATTCGAACCAAGGCTCCTGCCGCAAGTTGAGTCCGGCATGAGCACGACGGCAGCCGTGGCAATCTATTCCTCGATTGGAACCGGCATGCTGGCCTTAACGGGAATTGTTTTTTCGCTGGTGTTCGTGATGGTGCAATTCAGCGCGGTCGCTTATTCGCCGCGGCTGGTTCTATGGATCGCGCGCGACCGGGTGATCTGGCACTCCCTAGGAGTTTTTACCGCAACATTTATTTATTCCATGGCAGCAATCGCCTGGCTGGATCGCGATCGGTCCGGCAGAGTGCTGTTTTTCAGCGGGTGGCTCGTGGTCGGTCTCCTGCTGGCGAGTGTCGGCATGTTCATCGCTTTGGTTGACCGGGTCGCTGTGCTTCAAATCAACAGCATGCTCGCCTTTACGGGGGATCATGGAAGAAGCGTCATCGAACGTACGTACCCACCGCTGGGGGCGCCGATTGCGAATGCGGACCCGGAAGAATTCCAGAAGAGCCCGGTGACGCAGACACTTTTTCACAGGGGAAGACCGAGGGCAGTCCAAGCGCTCGAGGAGCTATCGCTCCTCCGGTTTGCATCGCAGACAGACGGCATAGTGGAAGTCGTTTCGTCGGCCGGAGATACAGTCGTCGAAGGGACGCCGTTGCTTCGAATCCACGGTGGAAAGCGGAAAATTGACGAGAGGGATTTGAGAAAAGCATTTGAGATGGGGCAGGAACGCACATTCGAGCAGGACCCGAAGTATGCGATCCGATTGCTGGTGGACATCGCGATCAAGGCGCTATCGCCTGCGGTGAACGACCCGACCACAGCCGTCCAGGCGCTCGATCAGATTGAGGATCTTTTGCTGAGGCTCGGGCTTAGAAGGCTTGAAGTGGGAGCGGTGCGGGACGCGAGCGGAACGCTCCGGCTGGTGGTTCCGGTGCCGAGCTGGGAAGACTTTATCATCCTTGCCTTTGATGAAATCCGCTTCTGCGGGGCGAAAAGTGTGCAGGTGATGCGCCGCATGAAGGCTTTGGCGAGTGATCTAATTGCGGCGCTGCCAAAGGAGCGACACGCGCCGCTCCGACATTATCAAGAGCGGCTGGACGCGACGATTGCCAGGTCGTTTGAGGATGCAGAAGAAAAGCGAGAAGCTTCGATCGAGGACCGGCAAGGGTTGGGCCTGCCGCGCCGGGGGCAGGCGCCGGACGAATCCTAATGGCTGCCGTCACATTGCAAGAGATAATTTCGTTCTTAAATTCTCTCCCTCACATCACGGGATTGAATCAACTGCCGGCGACTTGCTCGCGGGTCATCCGCGCTGCGAGTTCCCCCTTGGAGACGTGCAGCGCTTCATGGGGGCTCATGCGGGCAAACAGATCGAGACAGCGGGCGATCACCCCCGTCCATCCGGTCTGATGGCTGGCGCCGAGGCCCGCGCCATTGTCGCCGTGGAAGTATTCGTAGAACAGGATGTAGTCATTCCAGTGCGGGTCTTCCTGAAACGCCTTCGTTCCGCCGTAAACAGGGCGCAGTCCGCGGGCATCACGGAGGAAAATGCTCGAAAGCCTGCGAGCAATTTCCTTTGCGACTTCGAACAAGGTCATGAATTTTCCCGAACCGGTGGGACATTCGACCTTGAAGTCATCTCCGTAAAACTGATAAAGGTTCACCAGACCCCGAATCAACAAGACATTGACAGGCATCCAGACAGGCCCGCGCCAGTTGGAATTGCCGCCGAACATTCCCGTGTTCGATTCCGCCGGCAGATATTGAACCTTGTATTCTTGTCCGCCGACGTGGAATACGAACGGATGCTCCAGATGATATTTCGACAGAGAGCGGATGCCATAAGGGCTAAGAAATTCGTTTTCGTCGAGCATGTATGCTAAAGTTCGCTCAATCTTTTGTTTGTTACACACCGATAGCAAACGGCGCTCTGCATAGCCGACAAAGCTCTCGTCGACTGGAGCAACGTGCTTGAGCAATTCGGGATGACGCTTTCTGAAGAGGGCAATCAATTCCATGAGCCGCGGGTGGTTCTTGGCAACTCCATGCTCGAAAACTGTGCTGGCGCATAACGGAAGCAATCCGACCATCGAACGGACCTTTAACCGCAGAGCATCTCCATTCGGGAGATGAAGCAAATCGTAGAAGAAACCGTCCTTGGTATCCCACATCTCGTCGTGATTTGCGCCGATGCGGTCCATCGCGTAGGTGATCCAGAGGAAATGCTCGAGGAAACGGAAGGCGATGTCTTCATACATGGGGTCGTACTCGGTGAGAATGAGCGCGATCTCCAGCATGTTTTGGCAGTAGAAAGCCATCCACGCCGTGCCATCCGCCTGATCGAGATGGCCGCCAGTGGGAAGCTCGGCGCTGCGGTCGAAAACGCCAATATTGTCGAGGCCCAGGAAGCCGCCGGCAAACACGTTGCGACCTTGCGGATCTTTTCGATTGACCCACCAATTGAAATTCAACATCAGGCCTTGAAAGGAGCGCTCGAGAAAGCGCAGGTCTGCTCGGCCCAGATCTTTTTCGACGTTGTAGAGGAACAGGGTCGCCCAGGCGTGGACCGGGGGGTTTACGTCGCTGAAATTCCACTCGTAAGCGGGAATCTGTCCATTGGGATGCGAATAAAGAGTGCGCAGCATCAGCAAGAGCTGTTCCTTGGCAAAATCGAAATCGACCATCGAAAGCGCCAGCGTGTGGAAAGCGAGATCCCAGGCCGCATACCAAGGGTATTCCCACTTATCGGGCATCGAAATTATGTCGCTGTTCAGCATGTGGAACCACTCGGCGTTGCGGACACTTCGACCCGTCGTGCCCATGAGCGGGTGAGCTTGATGCTCGTCCAGCCATTTATGCAGATCGAAATAATAGTATTGCTTGGTCCAGAGCATGCCGGCGAGAGCCTGGCGATGCACGCGGCGTTCATCCTCGCTCAAAGAAGCGGGTGTGATGCGGTCGTAGAACTCGTCCGCATCCGAGACGCGGGCGGCGAATATCTTGTCAAAAGAGGTGAAGGCATCGGCTGCGGGCTTTGCACATAGTCGTTCCCGGACGACCTTATTGCCGCCGGCGGGAACTTCCAAGCGATAATGCGCCGCGGCTTTCGTTCCGATCCCGGACGGGTTTACCGCGTCCTGCTTGCCGGAGACGACGTAATTCTGAAAAGCGTCTTTCACGTAAGGCGAGGGATTGGGCTCTCCCCAAAGGCGAGCGGCGTTGGATTCATTTTCGGTGAAAAGCAATTCCGGATTTCCTTCGCAGTAGAGGAGGCAATCGCCGAGCTGCGGGTGAACGGCGAGGATGGTTCCGTGGTGGCCTTTTCGGAGCGTGGGTTTGGTCGCGGCCTGCTCCCAGGACCAGGTGTTGCGAAACCAAAGGGTCGGGAGCAGATGGAGGGTTGCTGCCTCTGGGCCACGGTTGTGGGCCGTGATGCGAATTAAAATGTCGTCCGGCTCGGCCTTGGCGTATTCGACAAAGACATCAAAGTAGCGGTCGGCATCAAACACGCCCGTATCCAGCAGCTCATACTCGAAGTCTTCGCGCGACCGGCGGCGATTTTTTTCCACCAGGTCACGATAGGGAAATTCTTGCTGCGGATATTTGTAGAGATATTTCATGTAGGAATGCGTCGGAGTGCTGTCGAGGTAGAAGTAATATTCCTTTACGTCCTCTCCGTGATTGCCTTCACTGTTGGTCAGTCCAAACAGGCGCTCTTTCAGGATGGGGTCGCGACCGTTCCATAGGGCGAGGGCAAAGCAGAGCTGCTGCTTGTCGTCGGAAATCCCGGCCAGACCGTCCTCTCCCCAGCGGTAAGCGCGGGAACGCGACTGGTCATGACTGAAGTACTTCCACGCATCGCCGTTGTGGCTGTAATCCTCGCGAACCGTGCCCCACTGACGTTCGCTTAGGTAGGGTCCCCACTTTTTCCAGGGGATGCCACGTTCGCGAGTCTCGTTCAGGCGTTTCTGCTCGGTCACTTCGGTGTAAGCAGGAGGCGGAGAGCTGGACTGCGAGGTTTTCATGGTTGGGTCCTTCGATTCAGAGTCCGGAGGCGAGGGTCCTCGCCCCGGTGCACAACAGTTTGTCCTGGCTTGGGAGAAAAGGAACTGTCAACATTAACAGGGGTTATTTGGGACTCCGAATCCAAAATAGCGTATGTGTGGAGACAATTGCCAAGGTCAAGCGGAGCTCTGCTTGCGGCGTGTGTGTTTGTTTCTGCGGACGTATGTCGCGCGCAGGATTTGACGCCTCGGGCCTATGTGATTACGCCGATTCACACGAATGCGGTGATCTTGACG
>JGI12627J18819_10000159_pt1 | contig 21983 bp, 22 predicted proteins | sample TexAe_OM1H0_M2_FD_18819 | JGI IMG/M metagenome (IMG submission 18819)
ATGCCGAGCAGCGGCAATGCCGCCCCNAACACTACGAGCGAGATCGCCGGCAGTGTCCAGTCTGCGCCCTTTGCAGCGAGATAGGCGGTCGCGGCGATCCAGAGCAGCAGGTAGGCCGCCACGAACGCGGCAGCGCGGGAATTTATTCGTGCGGAAAGCGGCATGGGACTCCCTTAAATCGCGAACTCATTTTAGAGGAAATATCCGGCGGGTTCCGCAAATCCCGCTGGTATCATGCCTGAATGTTCCTTGCCTTCTTCGCCATCGCAGCGATCCAGTCGGCCGGCGCTGAGCCGGAGGCCGCCGCCATCCGGAAGCGCCTGAGGGAGGACGACCAGGCGCTTCTCAATGCGATCGCGCCCGGCGACAAATCGGTGTGGGATGGGCTTTTGGCGAGAGATGCCGTCTATGTCGATGAAAACGGCACCATCATGTCACGGGCCAAATTCCTGGCGGCTCTGAAACCGCTCCCGGCCGGCTCGAGTGGACACATCGATATAGTCGAGCACGACGTTACAATTCGCGGCGACGTGGCGCTCGTGATTCATAAGGACGATGAGCGCGAAAACTACCACGGGATTCCCCTCCACGCCGACTATCTGATGACGGAAACCTGGATAAAGGAAAGCGGCGAATGGCGCCTCGCTTTGGTCCATGCCTATGTCGTGGCGAAAGATCCTCCTGCCATCAAGAGCTCGGCGAAGGCGCTCGAAGAATACGAAGGCCGCTACCGCGCTGCCGCGGATTTGAGCTATGTCATCCGGCGGGAGGGTGATCATTTGATCGGCGAGCGTCAGGGCTTGCCTCCGGTAACGCTGGCACAGGAGGCCGGCGATGTGTTCTTCGTTGCGGGCCAGCCGCGCGACCGCAAGATCTTCCGGCGCGATGCCGACAACCGCATCATCGATTTCGTTGATCGCCGGGAGGGCGAAGACCTAGTGTTTATTCGCGGAAAATGAACTCGTCGGATAGATCGCGGGGCGGCGTGGTTGGTCGGCGATGCTTTGCACGAGCCGGTAAAAGAATGTATTGAATTTCTGTGCTGCCGCGAAATCCATGGGTTGAGTGAGATCGTCCTGCGGCCGGTGATACCGCACTTGATACCATTCCCGATAGCGTCTTTCGGCCTCGGTGTTCGGATCGTAGCCGAAAATGAAACTGATCGCGGGGACATGGGCGGCAAGGAAGGGGTGTTGATCGGCGCGCAAGAGAAGGTTGCGCTCCGGCTCCACGTCCGGACGGATGTCGATGTGCATTGGCGTCGCCACTGTGCGCGCAATCTCGCCCAGGCTCGTGTCGTTGAGCGCTTCGGCCGTGAGGATGTCGAGCGGAAATAGCGGCCGCAGCTGATCAAGGTTTACGTCGGCCGCCAACTGCTCCACCTGCACGGTCGGATGTTCTACGAACCAACGCGAGCCCAGCAATCCCTTCTCCTCGCCGGTGAACGCTATGAACAAGATGCTGCGTTTCGGTGCGCGTATCCTGCGCGCCTTGTAATCGTCCGCCATTTGGATCAAGAGGGCAACATATGCGGCGTCGTCGAGCGTTCCGTTGTAAAGGTTGTCGCCATTGACCGGCGTGCCGAATCCATAGCCATCCAGGTGCGCGCCGATCACGACGTATTCGGCTTTGAGTGTCGGTGCCACGCCCGGAAGTACCGCGACGATGTTCGGCGAGCTGATGTCGCGTTGCGCGATTTGCAGCTGAATGCGCAACTTGCCCGGAATCTCGAAACTTGGCAACGGCTGCTTCGCGCCGCCCGATTTGAGCAGTGCTGACGAATCTTGGCCGGTGCCGGAAAGAAGCGCGGCGAAGCCTTCAGCGCTCAAGCGCATGCTCGCCAGCGGTGCGAGCGCGGGTTTCNCAGCGTCCGCCGAGCGCAGCGTCACGCTGCGAGCGTAGGCGGCAGGCCAACGCGGCGGTTCGATGCTGAANTAGGGATCATCGACATTGATGATCCCGATCGCATTGCCCTGCCGGGCATTGGCGGCGCGCGCGCTGCCGCTCGGCAGGCCTTCGCGCTGTGTACCGAAACAGACGACGATTTTTCCCGCGACGTCGGCCATCGTGTCCTTGCCGCAATAACCGCGAAAGGCAAGAGCTGCTTCGAGCGTGGGGCTCAGATCCGTTGCCGGCGTGATGCTGATTTCTTGAAGAAATTTGAGAGTCGTCTCCGCACCGCTGGGGCTCATAAACGTAAAGCCAGTGCCGGCGGGAATGGCGGCGACCTCATGCATGGGAACGGATTGAAAGTAGCTGCCCATCTCTCCCGCCGGCTTGAGCCCTGCGGACTTGAAGCGATCGGCGACGTAGTCCGCCGCGCGCTGATAGGCGGGCGAACCGGTATCGCGGCCTTCCATGCCGTCATTGGAAAGGGCTTCGGTGGTATGCCACCAGGCGAGGGTGTCGGCGTCGTGGATCTCTCGATCGCGTAAATGCTGCGGAGCCTGGGCTGGTGCTGCAAGGGCTGCCGCCGATAAGAGCGAGGCCACGATGCCGCCCGCGCGCGAGATTCCTGACATGCGAGGCTTCCTTACCTGGCGGTCGGGTCTGCGCCCGTGTCGGCGATCAATCCAAGCGACTCGATGCCGGCGACGGCGCACGCTTCGTCCTGCTCGGAAATCGCGCCCGTGATGCCGACCGCTCCGATAATCTCCTTGCTGGCGGATCGAATCAGCACTCCGCCGGGGACCGGGATGAGGCGCCCGCCGGCCAGCGCATTCACCGCCGAAACGAATGATGGAGCGACTGCCGCGCGCTGCGCGATGGCGCGGCCGCCGATTCCCATCGCCAACGTGCCGTAGGCCTTTGCTTGGGCAATCTCGGGCCGCAGCAGGCTGGAACCGTCCTCGCGCTTGAACGCAACCAGACAGCCATGGGCGTCGAGCACGGCGACGGTCAAGGGCGGCAATCCCATGGTCCTGCCATGTGCCAATGCATTATCGACGATGCTTGTCGCCTGCGCTAAATCGATCATCTGTCTACTATAGCTACTTGACGGCCAATCCGGCCAGCAAGGCTTTGTGAAATGCCACGGGGTCCTGGATCTGCGGCGCGTGGCCGAGCTCGGGAAACTCCACCAGCTTGGCGCCGCGAATTCGCGCTGCCGCCTGTTTGGCCAGAACGGGATAGTCGCCCAAGGTTGCCTTGACCGCCGGCGGCGCGAAGTCCTTGCCGATGGCCGTATTGTCCTTGTCTCCGATGATGAGCAGCGTGGGCGGAGCGATCGCCTCGAACTCATAGTAAACCGGTTGCGTGAGGATCATGTCGTAGATCAGCGCCGAGTTCCACGCGACAGCCTCTTTCCCGGGTCCATTGTTTAGACCCGCCAGCATTTGCACCCACGCGTCGAAGTCCTCGCGCCAAGTGCCCGCATAGTAGGTCGCCTGCTCATAGCGGCGAATGCCGTCGGCGTTGGTCTTCAATTCACGCTGGTACCATTCATCCACCGAAACGGCGGGCACCCCTTTGGCCTTCCAGTCCTCGAGCCCGATGGGATCGACGAGCACCAATTGCTCGGTTTCCTTGGGATACATCAAAGCGTAGCGAATCGCGATCATTCCGCCCGTGGAATGCGCGATCAGCGTCGCTTGGCTGATGCCGAGCGAAGTCAGGAGCGCGCGGGTGTTGAGCGCAAGCTGCTGAAAAGAATATTGGTAGCGGTCAGGCTTGGAGGACTTGCAAAACCCGATCTGATCCGGCGCGACGACGCGGTAGCCGGCGGCCGTCAGCGCATCGATGGTCGTTCGCCATGTGGCGGCGCAAAAGTTTTTGCCGTGCATGAGCACGGCCGTCCGCCCGTTTGCCTTCGCCGGGCGCACGTCCATGTAGGCCATGTGCAGGGACTCGCGCTGGGATGTGAAATTGAATTGCTGAACCGGGTAGGGGTATTCGAATCCCTGCAGTTCCGGGCCGTATGCAGACGCATCGGCCAAAGCCGGCGCGATCCATGAGCCCGCGCTCAACATGCTTGCGGTCAGACCGCAAACGATGATTGCGGCTATTCGATGCTTGAAACTCATAGATACCCCTCAAGATGTGCGCGCCCATCGTTAGCATAGGCCTAAAGCTGCCGCTGCCGCACTTTCTCCGGTGTTTGGGCAGGGCATGTCTTACAATCGAGTGCATGAAAACACCTGCATTCATCGCCCTGACATTGCTTGCGCTGTCCGCGACAGTCCACGCCGCCCCGGAAAGTCTCGGGACCGTTTCATTTCCGGTGTCCTGCGCACCCGCCGTTCAAACGCAGTTCGCGCGCGGCGTCGCGCTGCTGCATGATTTTTGGTACGGGGAAGCGCACAGCCAGTTCGAGGAGATTGCGAAATCCGATCCTGCGTGCGCCATGGCGCATTGGGGCATCGCGATGAGCATTTACCATCAGATCTGGGACCGTCCCGACGACGGGACGATGTCGCGCGGATGGGAGGAGATGCGGGCCGCGCAGAAGCATCCGGCAAAGGCGCTGCGTGAACGCGCGTACATCGCGGCACTAAGCGATTTCTACCGTCCGGGCCCGCGCGACTACCAGTCTCGCGTTGAATCGTATGCTGCCGCCATGGGCAAGCTTTATGCCGCGAACCCGGCGGATACCGATGCCGGCGCGTTTTACGCCTTGGCGCTGCTGGCATCTTCGGCACCCAACGATGACAGCTTGAACCGCAATCACCAGGCAATGGCGGTGCTCACGCCGCTGTTCGCGAAGTATCCGGATCATCCGGGTGTCGTGCACTACATCATCCATGCCTGCGACACGCCGTCGATGGCGAAGGACGGGCTGGCTGCGGCGAAGCACTATGGCGAAATCGCGGCGTCGGCGCCGCATGCCGTGCACATGCCGGGACACATTTTTTCACGCTTGGGGCTCTGGCAGGAAGACATCGATTCGAACGTCGGCTCCGTCGCCGCCTCCCACGCGGCTGAAGAGCGCAAGCAAAGCGGCGCCATGGATCAGTTTCACTCCGACGATTTCTTGGTGTACGCCTACCTGCAGGCCGGCCAAGAGTCGCGCGCGAAGGCGGTGCTGGACGATTCGGCCGCAGCGATGGCGCATTTCGAGAAGATGACGGGGATGGGCGAGGACTACATGACCGGCATGTTTCCTTATTTCCGCACCAAGCTGCCGGCCATTTACTACATGGAACTGCGGAATTGGAAATCGGTCGCGGGACTGCAGGCTGTCGCGGGCGCGCCGCCGGATTCGCAGACCTTGACGTTCTGGGCGCGCGCCGTCGCTGCAGGCCACCTGGGAGATGGGCAACAAGCGCGCGCAAATCTTGCCGACTACGACATGCTGATGACGAAAATCAAGAAAGGCCGCCATGCGTACTTCGCAGATTCGACCGCTTCGCGCATCGAGCGCGGGGAAATGCTCGCCTGGGTTGAGTTCGCGGAGAATAACGCTGCTGATGCCGTGAAGCACATGCAGGATGCGGCGGATTTGCAAGACAAGGTGGGACAGGGCGAGGTGGATATCCCGGCGCGCGAAATGCTGGCGGACATTTTGCTCGAACTGAAGCGCCCGCAGGAGGCGCTGACCGAGTATCGGAGGGCGTTGGTGCAGAGTCCGAATCGCTTCAACGGGCTGTTCAATGCCGGGAGAGCCGCCGAGGCGGCCGGCGAGACGGCGCAGGCTCAGGCGTATTACGCAACCCTGATGAAGATCACCGAGAATGGGTCGCACTCGACACGCCCCGAGTTCGATCACGTCAAGAGCGTGGTTGCATCAGCGAACCTCGCCGCAAAATGATGAGGGCCGCCGCGGGGCGGCTTGAGTTCACGCTCCAAGCCACGGCCACGGGCTCGAGAGCGCGGGCTGCGCGCTTCGTCACCCGCCATAACGAGGTTCTTACGCCGACCTTCATGCCGGTGGGTACGCATGCGGCCGTTCGCTCGCAAAGGCGCGAGGACCTCCTGGCGAGCGGCGCGCAAGTGCTGCTCGCCAATACGTACCATTTGATGCTGCGGCCGGGGACTGCGCTATTCAGAAAACTCGGCGGTATCCATGGATTCATGAACTGGCCGCGATCGGTGCTGACCGACTCCGGCGGCTATCAGATTTTCTCGCTCCCTGGGAGCCGCACGATGCGGGAGGAATATGCCGAGTTCAAAAGCTACGCAGACAACTCGTTGGTGCGGTTGAGCCCGGAGAGCAGCATCGAGGCGCAGACGGCGATCGGCGCGGACATCATGATGGCGCTCGATCAGTGCGTTCCTTCCACGGTGGACCATCAGGCCGCGCGCGATGCGATGCTATTGACGCACCGCTGGGCAGAGCGGAGCTTGGCGGCGCGCGGCGATTCCGAGCAGGCGCTGTTCGGCATCGTGCAGGGAGCGAGCTACGAGGACCTGCGCAAGGAAAGCGCTGCGGCCATCACCCAATTGCCGTTCGACGGCTACGCGATCGGCGGCCTTGCGGTGGGCGAGACACATGCGCAGCGCGAGGACTGCACGGCCACCGTCACGGAGTTGCTGCCGCCGTTGAGTCCGCGCTACCTGATGGGTGTCGGCACCACGCGGGATCTGCTGGAAGCCGTGCATCGCGGCGTCGACATGTTCGATTGCATACTGCCGACCTCGCTCGCCAAGCAGGGTGTCGCGTTCACCAGCCTGGGGCGCCGCGATTTGCGTCGGGCCGCGTACCGCGGAATGGAAGGGCCCATCGATCCGGCGTGCGTCTGCCATACCTGCAAGACGTATTCGATCGCCTACCTCTTTCACCTGCAGCGCGTGCACGAGACCACCGGCTGGCAGCTTCTCAGCCTCCACAATATCCATTTCTACATGCAACTGATGCGCACCATGCGCGAACACATTCTGGCGGACACGTGGATGCCGTTTTATCGCGCGCAGCGCGAAGTGCTCGATGCGCGCGATAGCTACGGCAAGCCGCCCAGGCATGTGACCAAGGCGCAGGCGCGCGAACGCAGGCGCAAACGCGGGCGCTACGAGTTGATCGTCAAGGAAGAGATCGGATACATCCGCGAAACGGTGTCAGGCGAAATAATGCACCTGGGAACGGATCCTGCGCAGGAGGCGAGCTCATTGTATGTGGAGCAATCGGGCCTGATAGAGCGGCTGCAAACATTCGCCGAGCGGCCGTTGGTGGTGTGGGACGTCGGCTTGGGCGCGGGAGCCAACGCCATGTCCGCCATTTTGTCCATCGAAGAGACTGCTTCGACGATCGCCCGGCCCCTTCAGTTGGTGAGCTTCGAGAATGACCTCGATTCCTTGAAGCTCGCACTCGATCATCCGGCCTGGTTCAGGCATCTGAGGCACGCTGCTCCGCGAGATTTGCTGAAGGATCACTTCTGGCAGAGCCGGACCGCTCCGATCGAATGGCGGCTCCTGGCCGGCGACTTTGCCCAGCGTAAGTTCGAAGCGCCTCCGCCGGACATCATCTTCTTCGATCCGTTCTCCTTCAAGACGGACAGTGCGTTGTGGACTACCGAAGCCTTTCGTGAGCTGCTCCAGGTTTGTGCGGGCAACCGGACGGAGCTCTTTACCTACAGTTATTCGACGAGCGTGAGGGCTGCGATGCTGGCGGCGGGTTTCTACGTGGCGAAGGGTTGCGCCACGGGACCCAAAGGCGAAACGACGATCGGCCTGTCGCCGGCGGCGGCTGCCTCGAATCATGCGCGCGAAATGCTGGGCAAGGAGTGGCTGGCCAAATGGCAGCGCAGCGATGCCCAAGTGCCCTTTGGCACCCGCGCCGACGATGCTTCGTGGCGAGATGCCGTCCTAAGGCACCCGCAATTCACCTCTTAGCGCCGGCCGCCTTCAACCAACGTCAAGTCATCAACGACGCGGCGATCGCCTGCCGCCGCGACCGCAATTCTCTTCGCGTCCCGCAGATCCCAGTCGCTGAACACGAGACCCCGCAAGTACACCACGCCGTGGTCGACGGCGACATCGACGTGGCCGTCGTAAAAGTAGCGGTCTGCGTGCAGCGCCTGCTGCACACGCGACTGCACTTCGGCGTCGGATGGAGAATTGACATTTTGGGCATGCGCCGCGCCGGCGGCGAAAACAACAGCACCGAAACAAACGCATAAACCTGCAAAGGGCGATGTGAATGGACTACTCATGGACGCGCTCCTCGCCTGGTTGGACGGCGCACCCTTCATCAAGTTCATTTGAACCGCTTGTAAAATCCCACCGACAGCCCGCGAGGCAGGACCTGCACGGACAGAGGCGTGGTGCGGGTGCTGGACCAGTAGCCGACCGCAGTTCCAAGAACCCATCCGGCGATGACGTCGGTCTGCCAATGTTCCTGGCTCTTGAGGCGGGCCAGCGCATCATAGGCGGGCAGAAGCTCCAGCGACCACACCCACGGGTAGTCTCGCGCATAGTTGGCGATGAACGGCGTGACGAAACTCGCTTGCAGCGTCACCTCNCCGCTGGGAAAGCTGTCGCAACAGCGCCCCTTGAACCATTGATTGGGATCATTGCCTTGATTCGGCCGGGCGCGGCTGAAGCTCAACTTAAGGGCTTCAGCGGCCAATGAGGATATGGCGGTGGCGTCCACGGTCTGCCACAGCGTGTGCCCCAGTTCATCGTCGTTCCCCAGCCAAAGGGCGCCGCCGATCTCGGTTGCGATCACGCCGAATTCGAGTCCCACCTGGTATTTTCGAGCCCAAATTCCACGCTGGTCCAAGTCAAGCTCGCGATCTATCCCCAAGAACCCGCCGCCGGCGAAGGCCCGCGCGGATGCGAAGACGAGGAGCATACAAAGCAGAATCCGGCGCCGACGGCATGGATATGACTTTGTGATACAAAGTTGATCGACGGATTGATGCATGGCGGAGATCGGCTCTGGCGGGTTGACTACTTTGCAATGCAAAGTAACCGCAATCGGCCTCTCACGGCAAGCTTTTTATCGAGGGTTCAGTTGCTGATGGCGATAGCCGAGGGGAGCAGCCCGGTCGCGAACGGGGATGCTGCCAGCGCGGTGAGCGCGCCGCTCTGCGGATCGATCGTGTAGGCCGAAATCGAGCTGTCGCCGGAGTTTGCGACATAGGCGAAAATTCCCGTGGGATCGATCGCGACGGCGCTCGGCTGCGAGCCGGCAGCGAACGGCGACGCCGCCAATTGGGAAAGCGTGCCGCCGCTGCTTGCGATTTTAAATGCAGATACGTTGTTGGAACCTTGGTTCGCGACGTACAGAATGTTGGTCACCGGCCCGACGGCGACCGCGGTCGGTATGCTGCCGGTGGCATATGGCGACCCCATGATCGGCGCCACCGTGGCCGTCGAGCTGACGGGCAGCCCCCCGATCGCCGAAATCGTATTGGCATTGTTGTTCACGATATAAAGAAAGTGGTCGGTCGGATCCAGGGCCAAGGCCTTCGGGTTTGCGCCGGCTGGAAACGGGGACCCCATGGCGGAGCTGAGCAAGCCTGTCGGATCGATCGACAGCGCAGCGAATGTGCCGTTCGACTGATTCGCCACATAGGCGAATTCTGCCAAAGGATCGACAATCACGGCCGAAGGCGAGGGGCCGGTTGCGAACTGCGAACCCGACACGGCAACCAGCGCGCCGGTTCCGGAGGTGATGGAGTAGGTCGAGACCGAACCGGCAGTGCTGCTCGTGACGAAAACGAAGGATCCCGACGGATCAATGGCCACCGAGCTTGGATTGGCCGGAGTTCCGTAGGGAGAACCGGCGACCGGTACGAGCGCTCCGGTCATGCGGTCGATGGTGAAGGCGGAAATATTGCCGCTCAGTTGATTGACGACATAGACGAAAGAGCCCGTGGGATCGACGGCGATAGCGACGGGATTGCTGCCTGTGGCGAACGGGGAACCCGCTATCGCAGTCAACAGACCGGTGCCGGGGTTTAGGGTGAATCCCGACACGTTGCCGGCGCCGCGGTTGGTGACATACAGGAAGCGGGGAGAATTCGTCGTGCAATTCACGGCGATATTGGTGACGTCCGCATTGCCCGTGTTGCCGGAACCGTTGGCAACCACACAGGTTTGCGACGGGTTGGTCGGCTGGGTGGCTACTGTTATGTTGTAGGCGGTGTTGAACGGCGAGGTGCCGAAGAGCACGCCATTGCCGTTGCCGGCCGCGCCGTTTAGCGAAACCTTGAGAGGGGTAGTGCCGTTTTGCAGTGCCAGCCGGTAGCCGAGCAATCCGCTGACGCTGCCCTGTAAATTGGCGCTCTTGGGCGTGCAGTTGGTGCAGTTGTCATCCCCGCCGCCGCCGCAGCTGGCGAGCAGTGTTGCAACGAAAGCAAAAGCAAACAGTCGATGCGTATTCATAAAGGATATTGTAACCGCAAACGCCGCGAATGCCGTTATGCGCCGCCGCAGGGGGGTTGCGCCTGCTTTCCATAACGCAAAACCTGCCGGGCCGGCGGCTGACTGCGAGAAACCGCTTATACAGTGTCCATCGCTCGCATGAACTGGATGGACGCAGAGGACGCCCGGCCGTAACAATTGGCGTCATGGCCGGCGATTTTCATATCGACAAACTAAGCGATGAGTTCGGCCAATACACACTGGTGCTCAAATGCGCGGAATGCGGCCATGAACGCAAAGCAGAACCCATGACTCTGGGGCGCTTGTGCGGCTGGGACGCGCGGCTCGATGACATCGCCAAGCGCATGCGCTGCTCGAAGTGCGGCAAGAAGCGCTGCACGCTGAAAGCCTTCCCGCCGAAGAAACCACGAGGCTACACCGCGCTGCCCAGATAAGTTACTTTACGGCCATGACCGGTGAAAAGCTTCCCACCAAACAAGAGCTCATCGATTTTCTTGCACGCGAGTTTCCGCAAAACCAATGCATAATCGAGGAGGCCGGTGAACGTTCGGCGACAGTCTCTCATCCGATTGGACGGGCACAGATGCGCCCGGGCGACACTGTCTCCGGCCCCTTGCTGATGACGGTTGCGGACGTGGCATTGTATGTGGCGATCCTCGCCACGATCGGCCTCGTGCCCCTTGCCGTAACGACCAGCCTCAACATCAATTTTCTGCGCAAGCCTTCGGCGCGTTTTCCCATCGTGGGCATATGCAAATTGATCAAGGTCGGCAGAATACTGGTTATCGGCGAAGTGGCTCTGTACTCCGACCGCAAGGAAGAGATGGTCGCGCACGCAGTGGGAACGTATTCCGTCCCGCCGAAGCGCTGAGCAGATGCGTCCCGAGCGAGAGTTCTTAGCGTCTGTCTCGGACGTGAGCCGCCTTGCCGGCCGAGCGCGGCAGCGAACCGCCGGCTGCGATATGAACCTGCGCCGAAATGCCTATGTGATCCTTGAGCTTGGCGGCCAGGAGCGCAGCTTCAGCCGCCTTGGCCGCTGCGTCGAGTTCTGTGCGGGCTTCGACGACGATGCGAATTTCATCGAGCCGGTTCGGCCGGGTGATTTCGATCTCGTAGTGGGGGCTGAGACGCGCGCAGCGCAGGATCAGCTCTTCGATCTGGGTCGGAAAAACATTGACGCCGCGGACGATGAGCATGTCGTCGGAGCGGCCGCTGATTTTGGCCATGCGCCGCATGGCCGTGAGGCTGCCCGGCAGCAGCCGCGTCAGATCGCGCGTCCGGTAGCGGATCACCGGCATGGCTTCCTTGGTGAGCGAGGTGAAGACCAGTTCGCCTTCTTCTCCGTCGGCGCGCCGTTCGCCCGTGTGCGGATCGACGATCTCGGGTATGAAGTGATCCTCCCAAATCGTCGGCCCGTCCTTGGTGGCAACGAACTCCTGCGCCACGCCGGGTCCCATGACTTCGGAGAGCCCGTAAATGTCGCAGGCGTCGATGCCGAATGCGGTCTCGATCTCGGCGCGCATGCCTTCACCCCAGGGCTCGGCTCCGAAGATGCCGATTTTGAGACTGGTAGATCGAGGGTCGACTCCCTGCCGCCTGAATTCGTCGAGAATGGCCAGCATGTAGCTCGGCGTCACCATGATGATGTCGGGCGCGAAGTCGCGGATCAGCTGCACCTGCTTCTCGGTCTGGCCGCCGGACATCGGGATGACGGTGCAACCCGCCGCTTCCGCGCCGTAGTGCGCGCCCAATCCGCCGGTGAATAATCCGTAGCCGTAGGCAATGTGCACCTTCATGCCGGCACGGCCGCCTGCGGCGTTGATGGAGCGGGCGACCAGATTGCCCCAATCGGCAAGGTCTTTTTGCGTGTAGCCCACCACCGTCGGCTTGCCGGTGGTGCCGGAAGAGGCGTGCACGCGTGCGATTCGCTCCATGGCCACGCAAAAAAAACCAAACGGGTAAGCGTCCCGCAGATCCGTCTTGGTCGTGAAAGGGAAACGCGCGAGATCATCGAGGGTGCGCAAGTCGTCGGGCCTGATACCGGCAGCGTCGAATTTCCTGCGATAGTTCGCATTGTTGGCATAGGCGTGATGAAGCGTCGACTGGAGGCGATCGAGCTGCAGCAGTTCGAGCTCGGCGCGCGAGGCCTTCAAGATGGGCTCCATGCCAGCCAATGGCCGAAATCCGCTCATGGCTGCTTCGGAGCGTCGAAGTTGGCGCGGCGCTTCTCGCGGGCGGCCGACAAGCCTTCGCGCACGTCCTTGAGCCTGAAACCCAGGAATTCCAACGCGAGCGACGTGTCGAAGCTGGGACCGGCGAGGCGCAGCCAGTTGTTGAGCGCGTGCTTGGTCCAGCGCATGGCGGTTGCACTGCCATTGCTCAAGGTTCGCGCGACTTCGAAAGCCGTCTCGATGACTTTGTCGTCGGGCACGGCGACGGCGACCAGTCCTATGCGCTCCGCCTCAGCGCCCGACAAAGGCTTGTTCGTCAGCAGGTGGTAGCGCGCCTTGGCAAGCCCGCACAACAGCGGCCAGATGATGACGGAATGATCGCCGGCGGCAACGCCGAGCTTGGTATGTCCGTCGAGAATGCGCGCATTCTCGGCCGCCACCGAGACATCGGCGAGCAAAGCGATCGCGAGTCCGGCACCCACGGCAGTGCCGCGGATGGCCGAGACCACGGGCTTGGAGCAATTGATGAGGTTGTAAACCAGATCGCTCGCTTCCTTCCAGACTCGAAGCAGCGTGGCCTCGTCCTCGATCATGCGTTCGATCATGGCAAAATCGCCGCCTGAAGAGAAATTGGCGCCTTCGCCGCGAATGACGACCACCCGCACCGCTTCGTCGATGTCGACGCTGCGCCACACCCGGGCCAGGTCGCGGTGCATGTCCTCGGTGGCGGCGTTCAGCCGCGCCTGATTGGCGATGATGATTTCCAGAATCCCCGCCTCGGCGCCGGCGAATTGCAGGCTGGGGAAATCGTGGGCGTAGCGCTCGAGGTCGATGCGCACGGTCAATTCTTTCCGGCCGCGTCCGGAACGGCGTGAATGCTGACCATGGTAAGCACGAAATACGAGGCCACGGTTTCCCCGTTCTGATTGGTGATTTCCGTGTCCCAGGCGACCTCGCCCCAGCCTTTGTCGGCGCGCAGGCTTTTGCGGGCGCACGTCAGCCGCACCTTGATCCGATCGCCGGGCTTCACCGGCTTGACGAATCGCAGCTCATCGAGCCCGTAGTTGCCGAGTACCGGGCCATAGTCGGGATCGACGAACAAACCCGCGGCCGCCGAGATCAGAAAATAACCGTGTGCGACGCGGCCGCCGAACAGCGGGTTGCGCGCCGCCTCCGTCTCGCTCATGTGCGCGTAGAAATTGTCGCCTGAAAGCGCGGCGAACTGTTCGATGTCCGTCACGGTGACTTCGCGCTCGGCGGACCTCAGCGTGTCGCCCAACTTGAGGTCATTGAACGGGATGCGGAAAGGGTGGCGTCCCGGATCGAGCGTGCGGCTGCCGCGTACCCAGCGGCCGGTGATGGTGGTGATGGTGTCGGGCGAGCCCTGGACCGCCGCGCGCTGCATGTAGTGCAAGACTCCGCGGATGCCGCCCATTTCCTCGCCGCCGCCGGCGCGCCCGGGGCCGCCGTGAATCAAGGGCGCCAGCGGCGAACCGTGCCCGGTAGATTCTTTGGCGCAGGTGCGGTTCACCACGAGGATTCGCCCGTGATATGGGGCGAGACCCAGCACCAGTGCCCGAGCGATGTCGTCGTCCGCCGAAAACACAGAGGCAGCCAGGCTACCTGCGCTGCGCCGGGCCAGGGCAATTGCATCGCGCGTGTCGCGGTAACTCAATACTGTCGCCACGGGTCCGAAGGCTTCCACCTCGTGAACGGCGCGCGCGGCTTGCGGGTCATTGCTCAAGAGCAGCAGCGGGGGCACGAAAGCGCCGCGCTCCCGGTCCGCGCCGGTCACGGCGAAATTGGCGAGGTCTCCCGAAACCAATTCGGCCTCGCGATGCAGCTCCGCGACGCGCTCCATGACATCGGTGCGCTGCTCCTGGCTGACCAATGGTCCCATGCGCACACCCTCGGCGCGCGGATCGCCAATGACTATTTTCTGCAGCGCCGCCTGCAGCGCGGCCACGACTTCGCCGGAAGCGGCCGCGGGCACGAGGGCCTTGCGGATTGCGGTGCATTTCTGTCCCGCCTTGACGGTCATTTCGCGCACCACCTCTTTTACGAAGAGGTCGAACTCGGGGCTGCCGGGCCTTGCATCCAGACCGAGAATGCTCGAGTTCAGCGAGTCGGTCTCGGCGATGAACGGCACGGCGTTTCGAATCAAGTTGGGATGCGTGCGCAGCCGCTCGGCGGTGTGCGCGGAGCCCGTGAAGGACACCACGTCCTGGCAGTTCAAATGATCAAACAGGTCCCCTAAGCTGCCGCACACCAGTTGCAGCGCGCCCTCCGGAAGAATTTTCGACTCGACGATGCGCCGGACGACCAGCTCGGTCAGGTAGGCGGTCGCCGTGGCGGGCTTGACGATTGCAGGCATGCCCGCGAGCAGCGTGGGTGCAATCTTTTCGAGCATTCCCCACACGGGGAAATTGAATGCATTGATGTGCACGGCGGCGCCTTCCCGCGACACGTACAGGTGCTGGCCGACGAATGTGCCGCCCTTCGACAGGGCCTCGACGTCGCCGTCAACATACACGCGCGAGTTCGGCAATTCGCGCGCGCCTTTGCCGGCGAACGCGAACACCGTGCCGATGCCGCCATCGATGTCGATCAACGCATCGTTCTTGGTGGCGCCTGTGCAGTAGGACAGGGCATAGAATTCTTCTTTGAGCTCCGAGAGCCTCTTGGCGAGCGCGCGTAGCGCAGAGGCGCGCTGGTGAAAGGTCAGCTCCCGGAGGGCCGGTCCGCCGACATCGCGCGCGTGATCGAGAACGGCCGAGAAGTCGATGCCGGAGGAAGATGCGGTCGCGATGACTTCGCCGGTCGTGGCATCGCGCATGGCGATGCCTTCGGCAGTGCCGCCGTGCCAGCGTCCGCAAACATAGCTCTGTAGGTTCATGAAGAGATTCCGTTAGGTGGGGGCGCGCGCAGTCGCGAGCTGCGACCGCGGAAAACTGCAATGGATTCACCGGCCTGATTGGCGATGCGCACGTCGTAAATGCCGCCGCGCGCCGTGCGCGTGACTTCACTCGCCGCGGCGGTGAGGCGCTCGCCGTCCGGCGTCGGCGCGAGAAACTCAATGCTTGCGCCGGCCGCCACCATCGGTTCGCCGTACGAGTTGCAGGCAAATGCGAACGCACTGTCGGCGAAAGTGAAAAGAATGCCGCCGTGACACAGACCGTGGCCATTGAGCATCTCCGGGCGCACAGTCATGGCGAGGCGCACGCTGCCCGGTGCCACGTCGAGGATTTCGATGCCGAGAGTCTGCGAGGCGCGATCGGTGCGGAACATGGACGCGACCGCCGACCGCGCGACTTCCAGGGGCGTCATCAGCGGCCGGTGAAGCGCGGTGTGCGCTTTTCGGTAAAGGCGGCCACACCCTCTGTGTAGTCGCTGGAGCGGCCCAATTCGCGCTGCATGTCCCGCTCGAGATCGAGCTGCTCCTTGAAGGAGTGCTGCCAGCTTTTCTTCAGTGCCGTCTTGGTTGCGGCGAGGCCGCGGGTTGGCGCGACGGCAAATTGTTTCGCCATCGCCTCGACCGTTCCAGCGAGCTCGGCATCGTCCACGCACTGCCAGATCAGCCCCCAGGCGGCCGCTTGCTCGGCGGAAAGCTTATTGCCCAGAAGCGTAAGGCCCATCGCGCGGGCATCGCCCACGAGGCGCGGCAAGAAATACGTTCCGCCTGAATCGGGGATGAGCCCGAGCTTCGAGAAGGCTTGCACGAAACTCGCGCTGCGCCCGGCGATGACGATGTCGCAGGCAAGGGCGATATTGGCCCCCGCGCCCGCGGCGACCCCGTTCACGGCGCAAATCACCGGCATTTGCAGATCGTGCAGTGAGACGACCAGAGGGTTGTAGCGGTTTTCGATCGACTCGCCGAGGTCGACGCCGCCAGATCCCGGAGCAACCGCCCGGTCGCTCAAATCCTGGCCTGCGCAAAAGCCGCGGCCGGCTCCGGTGAGCACCAACACGCGGGCACCACTGCCGGGAAGGCTGTCCAAGGCCTTGCGGACCTCGCCATGCATCTGCACGTTGAAGCTGTTGAGCTTGTCGGGGCGGTTCAGTGTCAGGCGCGCGACGCCGCTGTCCACGTCGAACAATATGGTTTCGTATGACATCGACTTCCCCTGAAGAATCTGCGTTAACGGTTATTTCTGGTCGTACGTGATATCGAGGGTCGGCGTCGTGGGCCGCGCCTGGCAGCAAAGCACGAATCCAGCGTCGGTTTCCCAGCGCTCCAATGCAATATTGTGCGTCATAACTGCTGCGCCTTCGGTAATGCGCGTTCGGCAGGTGGCGCAGATGCCTGAGCGGCACGAGAACGGCAGTTCCAGGCCGGCTCTTTCGGCGGCGTCCAGCACGGACGCATCGCCCGGCGCCATGGGGAAACTGCGGCGTCGGCCGTCCATGGTGACGGTGATGGTGGCGAGGATTTCCTGCGGCACCGGGGCATCGGGCTGTTTGGTCAAAATTTCCAGCGGCCTCGATCCTGCCGTCGCGAATCGCTCGAAGCGAATCGGGGCGGATTCATTCAGAGCTTTCAGCGCATTGCGCACGTCATCGACCATATCGCCGGGCCCGCATATCAAATACTCGTCGGCGCCGGCGATTTCGGGCAGTTGCTGCGCCAGCTCGATGACTTTTTTGCCGTCGATGCGCCCGTTCAGCAGTTCCGTTTGCTGCGGCTCCCGGCTCATCACGAAATGCAGCGACAGCCGATCGATGTAGCGGTTCTTGAGCGCAAGCGTCTCTTCCAGAAACATGGTGCGCGAGATGCTGCGGTTCCCATAGATCAGCGTAAAGCGGCTCAATGGTTCTTTCGCCAGAATGTCCGCCGCCAGCGACAGCACCGGCGTGATGCCACTGCCGGCCGCAAAGGCGACGTAGAAAAACCGGCGCCCCGGGTCAATGGCCGTGCGGAAGCGGCCCATGGGCGTTCCAACCTCGAGCATGTCGCCTGGACGCAAGTTGGCCGCGAGATCTTGGGACATCAGGCCGCCGGTTTGAGCCCGGATGCCGAGCTTCAGCGTGTTGCCGCCAGGGGGCGTAACGATTGAATACGTGCGCCTCTCATCGCGGTCGTTGATCTTGCGTCTCACGGTGACGTACTGACCCGCATGATGCGCGAAGGCGTCGCGCAAGAGGGCGGGTATCTCGACGGTCACGCAGGTTGCATCGTCGGCCGCNCGTTCCACGGCAGCGACTTTCAAGGGATGGAAGCTTAGGCCCGCCATGGTGTCAGATGCACTTAAAGTATTCGAACGGTTCGAGGCACGCGCGGCATCGATGCAGCGCCTTGCAAGGCGTGGAGCCGAACTCGCTGACCGTCTCCGTGTCGAGCGAGCGGCAATGAGGGCAGGCAATAGGCTGATGGGAACGGCGCACGTCGCGCATGGTCGGGACGCTGCGATCCGGAGGAACGATGCCGTAGTCGTTGAGCTTGCGTCTGCCTTCGGGCGTGATCCAGTCGCTGCTCCAGGCAGGCGAGAGCACGTTGGCAACGGTGAAATCGCCGATCCCGGAATTCGCCAGTGCTTCTCCAACCGATCGGCGGATCACTTCGGTAGCCGGGCAACCAACATAGGTCGGCGATAAGCCCACCTCGAGGCTGCCGCTCGGCACCGCCTTCACGTAGCGGATCAGTCCCAAGTCCACGATGCTGACGGCCGGGATCTCAGGATCTTCAACCCGGCGAAGCGCTTCCCAGGCGGCATCAATGCGCGACGAGCCCAAGTCCGGGTCCATGTTCGCGGCGGCCGTGCTCACCAGCGCGCATCCGGATAAGTACGCTGCAAGTACTGCATCTCGGCCAGAATGTAGCCCAGGTGCTCGCTGTGCTGGCCGCGCTTGCCGTGCCAGGCGTGGGGCCGATCGGCCGGGCGCTTCAGCGTCGCCTCGCTTAAGAGCGCATCCATGCGCGCGGACCAAGCGACATAGACGTCCGATAAGTGCGGCGCGATGCCGGCATCAGCCATCCGCTGATCCACATCGTCCGGCGCGAACAGCTCGACGGTGTAAGGCCACAGTAGTCCCAGGGCGGCCTGCGCGCGAACATGGCTCTCGGGAGTGCCGTCGCCCAGCCGCACCAGCCAACCGCTGCTGTAGCGCAGGTGATAGCGGACTTCCTTGACGGACTTTGCGGCGATGGCCGCCAAGCGCGCATCGCGCGAGGCGGTCATGCGCTCGTACAGCTCGAGTTGGAAGGCATCGATCAACACCTGGCGCACGATGGTCTGGCCAAAGTCGCCGTTCGGCTGCTCGGCGAGGATGGCGTTGAAGTAGGCGCCCTGCTCGCGCAGATAAGCGAGCTTGTCTTCGTCCCGGCCTTTGCCCTCAATCTCGCCGGCGTAGCTCAGGAGCAGCCTCGCCTGGCCGATGAGATCGAGCGAGATGTTTGCCAGCCCTAGATCCTCTTCGAGCGCGGGCGAGTGTCCGACCCACTCGCTCAAACGTTGGCCCAAGACCAGGCTCAAATCGCCGAGACGCAGGACGTAGCGAAACAGGTCGCTCACAACGTCTTCACCTCATCGGGGATTTCGTAGAAGGTTGGATGACGATAGACTTTGTCGCGGGCCGGTTCGAACATCGAATCGGATTCCGAAGGATCCGAGGCGATGATGGCATTCGAAGGCACGGCCCAGATGCTCACCCCTTCCTGCCGGCGGGTATACAAGTCGCGGGCGTGCTCGATGGCCATACGCGCATCCGCCGCGTGCAAACTGCCGACGTGCTTGTGATCGAGTCCGCCGCGGGCGCGGACGAAAACTTCGTAAAGGGGCCATTGGCGTCTGTCTTCCATTGGAACTCCGTGACTTAAGCTGCGGCGCTTGCCGCCGCGCGATGCTTGGCCGCATAGGCGATCGCCGCCTCGCGCACCCAGGCCCCCGCCGCATGCGCATCGCGGCGCGCTGCAATGCGCTCGGCGTTGCATGGGCCGTTGCCTTTCAAGACCTGATCGAACTCGCTCCAGTCGATCGGACCGAATTCGTGCTGCTGCTTTTCTTCGTCCCAGCGCAGCAGCGGATCCGGCACCGTCAGGCCCAAAAACGCGGCTTGCGGCACGGTGAAATCGACGAATTTTTGCCGCAGCTCATCGTTCGAGAAGCGCTTGATTTTCCAGCGCTGCGAATCACCGGTATGCGTGGAATTCGCATCGGAAGGGCCGAACATCATCAATGCCGGCCACCACCAGCGATTGAGCGCCTCCTGCGCCATGCGTTTCTGATCTTGCGTGCCGCGGGCAAGATGCAGCATCAAATCGTAACCCTGGCGCTGATGGAAGCTCTCTTCACGGCATATGCGCACCATGGCGCGTGCATAGGGACCATAGGAGCAACGGCAGAGCGGTATCTGATTCATGATGGCTGCGCCATCGACCAACCAGCCGATCGCGCCCACGTCGGCCCAAGTCGGCGTGGGGTAGTTGAAGATGCTGGAGTATTTCGCCTTGCCCGAGAGCAATTGCTCGACCAGCTGATCGCGGCTTACCCCGAGGGTTTCGGCGGCGCTGTAAAGATAGGCGCCATGGCCGCCTTCGTCTTGCACCTTGGCGATCAGGATGGCTTTGCGCTGCAAGGTCGGTGCGCGGGTTATCCAGTTGCCCTCGGGCAGCATGCCGACGATTTCGGAATGCGCGTGCTGCGATATCTGGCGAATCAGTGTGTTGCGGTATCGCGCGGGCATCCAATCCTTGGGCTCGATCTTCTCTTCCGCATCGACGCGCGCCAGAAAACGTTGTTCCAGCGCGGCCTCATCGAGCTGCGGCGCCGTCTCGGTGGTTTGCGCGTCCAAAGCTTGCGTGTACATGGGTGCCCCTGCAAATAAGCCAGCCTCCCGATTATTGTGATACAAAAAATGTGGAATAGCAAAGAATTCTGTGTCATAAAGCGGAAGGGTCCGAAAAGCATCGCAACATGGCAAAACCCATTCCAATCCGGAGCGCCGCAGAGCTTGTAAGCCGTTTTCGAAGGCAGCGTCCGTTGCGCGGCGGCTCATTGATCGTCACGATCTTCGGCGATTCCCTGCTGCCGCGCGGCGGGGCAATCGCCTTGGGCAGCTTGATCGAGTTGACGGCGCCGTTTGGCCTCAACGAACGCTTGGTGCGAACCGCCGCCTCCCGGCTCGTGAAGGATGGTTGGATCCAGGGACGGCGGGCCGGGAAGCTCAGCGAATATCACCTGTCGAAGAATGGACGCGGCCTGTTCATCGAGGCCACCAAGCGCATCTACGGGGAGCCGGATTCCGTATGGTCAGGCCGCTGGACATTGATTGTCGTGCCGCCGATGCGCGCGGCGTTGCGCAAGGAAATACGCGAGGAATTGATGTGGCTGGGCTTCGGCGAGATTTCCGCCAATGTTTTCGCGCACCCGGAATTCGATTCGCGCGCGTTGCGCGAGCCGCGCAGTTTGAGCGCCTTGTCCGGCAAAGTGATCGCTTTCGAGGCCGTATCGGCCGAGGGGGATGCACCGCAGCGGGTGGTCGAGCTGGGATGGGATCTCAATGAGCTCGGAATTCGCTATCAGCGCTTTGTCGCACGTTTCGCCGGCGTGCAAGCCGAACTCGCGCGCCGCCGGAATTATGATCCGCTGGACTGCTTCCTGGTGCGCACCCTGTTGATTCACGAATATCGGCGCCTGCATTTGCGCGATCCTCAGTTGCCGGCGCGGTTGCTTCGGGCGGATTGGCCGGGAGCACAGGCGGCCGCACTGTGCCGCGACATTTACGCGAAAGTATTCGGTCCGTCGGAGCTGCATCTTACGCGTGTCGCATCGCGTCTCGCCGGGCCGCTGCCCGCGGCGGAGGATTCAGTGATGTTGCGGTTCGGCGGTATCGGGCCAGTTCTCGAGCGTCGAGACGACCAAGCCTAAGAAAGCATTCGCCTGGAATGCATCGAGTGCCCGATGATCGATGGTCAGGGTGAGATAGCACATCGAGCGGACCGCGATCGACTCATTGCCGCCCGATTCGATCACGCACACGCGGCGCTGCACCTTGCCCGCGCCGAGAATCGCCACCTGCGGCTGATTGATGACGATGGGCGCCGCGAGCAGGCTGCCGCCAACACCGTGATTGGAAATCGTAAAGGTGCCGCCGCGCACATCTTGGGGGGCGAGCTTGCCGGCACGCGCGGCTTCGACCGAGCGGGTGAGGCGCAGGGCGATATCGAAAAAGCTCAGATGCTGCGCGCGATGGATCACGGGGACGATCAGCCCGTTGTCGCCTAGCGCTGTGCCGATGCCGATGTTCACGTCGCCATGCAATTCCATGCCATCGGGCCGAAAAGTCGCGTTCACTTCGGGATGAGCGCGCAGCGCGCGCACGCAGGCAGCGATGAAATAGGCCGTCAGCGTCAAACGGGCGCCGCGCGACTCGAAATTCTTGGCGTGCAGCGAGCGATGCTTGAGTACGCCCGTTAGATCGGCCTCGAACAATGTCGTGACGTGCGGCGCGTCGGCCAGACTGCGCACCATGTGATCTGCGACCCGCCGGCGAATGACGGTGTGCGGGACGAGCGTCGAGCCGGCCGGCGCGTGGGTGCGGGCCTGATCCGTG
>JGI12627J18819_10000160_pt1 | contig 21947 bp, 24 predicted proteins | sample TexAe_OM1H0_M2_FD_18819 | JGI IMG/M metagenome (IMG submission 18819)
ACGTCGCGTCTCAGAACGGCTGAAGGGCTACCGGATGGAAAGCTACGACCTGGCGATCATCGGAACAGGCTCCGGCAACAGCATTCTCGACGACCGCTACGCCAAAAAGCGGGTCGCGATCTGCGAGCAAGGAGATTTCGGCGGAACGTGTCTCAATGTCGGGTGCATTCCGACCAAGATGTTCGTCTACGTCGCCGAGGTTGCCGAAACCATCCGTTCCGCGGCGCGCTACGGCATCGACGCACACATCGACCGGGTGCGATGGGACGACATCGTGTCACGCGTGTTCGGGCGCATCGACCCGATCGCGATCGGCGGTGAGGACTATCGGCGTGCTCAACCCAACGTCGACGTCTACGACACGCACACCCGGTTCGCTGCGGTGCAGGACGACGGCCGCTATTTACTGCGCACCGATGAGGGTGAGGAGTTCACTGCCGAACAGGTGGTGATCGCTGCGGGGGCGCGCGCGGAGATTCCGCCGGCCATCCTGGATTGCGGGGTGCAGCACTACACCAGCGACGACATCATGCGGATACCGGAACTGCCGAAACATCTGGTGATCGTCGGCGGCGGTTTCGTGGCATGCGAATTCGCCCACATCTTCTCCGCGCTCGGAGTCCGGATCACGATGGTGATCCGCGGCGGCTCACTGCTGCGGCATCTTGACGACACCCTGTCCAGGCGGTTCACCCGTATCGCGGCGAGCAAGTGGGAAGTGCGCAGCCACCGCAACATCCTCGGCTCGCACGAAAACCGCTCCGGGATCGTGCTGGAACTCGACGACGGCTCCGAGCTGAAGGCCGATGCCGTGCTGGTGGCGACCGGACGGCGCTCCAACGGCGATCGGCTAGACGCCGACACAGTAGGAATCGAGCTGGACGATCGCAGTGTCGTCGTCGACCAATACCAACGAACCTCCGCGCGTAACGTTTTCGCGCTCGGCGACGTGTCTTCGCCGTATGAGCTCAAGCACGTTGCCAACCATGAGGCACGCGTCGTGCAGCGTAACCTGCTGTGCGATTGGGACGACACCACATCGATGGCCGCCACCGACCACCGCTACGTTCCCGCCGCGGTGTTCAGCGATCCGCAGATCGCATACATCGGATTGACCGAAAACGAAGCCGTTGCAAAGGGTTTCGATATTTCCTGCAAAATCCAGGACTACGCGGACGTCGCCTACGGCTGGGCGACCGAGGACACCGTCGGCATCGTGAAACTCATCTCCGACTCCAAGACCGGTCAACTGCTTGGCGCGCACATCATGGGACACCAGGCCTCGTCGATCATCCAGCCGTTGATTCAGGCGATGACCTTTGGCTTGAGCGTGCACGAGATGGCGCGCGGCCAGTACTGGATTCACCCCGCGCTGCCGGAGGTCGTCGAGAACGCGCTCTTGGGACTGTCGGACTGAAATCCGCGCCCGGTTTCGGGCCGGGATTACGCGGCGGTGGTTGACGATCGACCGCGCGGCCGGCTGTCGATCGACCAGAGATGGCCACAGTCGGGACATTGCAGGTGCAGGAGCCACGCCTGGTAGTTCAGTAGGTACTGCCAGTGCGTATCGCAATTGCGACTGCTCTGGCAATCAGAGCACCCGACGCCGTGCTCGCACTGTGGGCAGCCGAACCAGGCGCGGCGGCCCCGATCGGCAGTGGGATCAATCGGCAACACGGCCAGCCTCCCGATCCGGAAGCACCCCGGCGGCCACCAAGTCGTCGTAGACACGTTGCTGATCGTCGTCGAGATTCGAGTACAGCAGCGCGTACGCGCGATCCTCCTGGGCGAGCACCTCCACCGGATCCCAGTCGTCCCCGATCGCCTCGAGGATGGCGGCCCGGCGGCGCGCCTCATCGAGGGTCAGGTCGTATGCGAACGCCAGATGATCAGCCTCAGCAGCCACGTGTTCTCCCCTGCCGACATGTCGAACGAGCCACCAGAGTCAGCGGTAGCGCCCGCGGTCGGCAATGGCCTCCGTCACATTCGGAGGTTGAGGTTGATCACAGTTTTTGCACTAGGCGGTGTCGACCAGCGCGTTCGGCGGCCGGCACTCGGGCGGGCGCCCCCTTAGTGCGAGTGGCCGTGCTCTTCTTCTAGGTCGGCTTCGTGCACGTGCGGATGCGTGTGTTCACTTCCGTCGGCGTGGGCGTGGGAGTGGTCGTGCTCGACATGCTCGTGGTCGTGGCTGGTGTGCGGGTGCGCGTGAGTCAGGTCGTCGTGCTGGTGTTCGTGGGTGTGCGGTTCGTCGTGACCGTCTTTATGGTCTGTCACTGTCATCCCCTGTAGGTAGAGATCCCGACCGCATCCATTGTGCTCTTCGCGATGAGCCCTGGGAACAATTGACTCCCATCCTGTCTGGTCCGCAACCCTCGCGGCGCCTGAGGTGTAGAACAGTGCGCATGGGCCTCAGATGGCAAGGCTCCGGGACTCGCGGTGATTAGCCATGCATGAGCTTTCGCTGTGCGAGGCGATCGTGGGCGTGGTCAAGCCGTACGCCGACGGTCGCCACGTCGACGTAGTACGCGTCAGGATCGGCGCGCTTCGTCAGGTGGTTCCCGAGTCGCTGTCGTTTTGCTGGACGCTGCTCCGAGACTACGAGGACATGCCCGACGCCGAGTTGGAACTCGAGTTCGTCACCGCCGAGGTGCGCTGCCGGTCCTGCCGCAACGAGTCATCGATCACTTCGCAGTGGTCATTGCTGTGCCCGCGTTGCGGGAGCGCCGACGTCGAAGTGCTGCGCGGCGACGAGTTTTTGGTGACGTCGCTGGATGTCTCGTGAAAGGTGTTGACGATGGGTAGATTTCATCGCCACGACGACGGAACCGTGCATACCCACGAGCACGGCGATCACGCCCACGCCCATCCTCACGACCACGGCGATCACAGCGGTTATCACACCGGCTCCCAGCGGATCGACGTGCTCGAGGCGATCTTCGCCGAGAACGACGTTCGGGCCGACTTTAATCGAAAAGCGTTTGAGGAAAGCCGAGTTCGTGCGATCAACCTCATGAGCTCCCCCGGCTCCGGTAAGACGACGGTATTGCAGGCCACCCTCGACGAACTCGCGGGCGAGATCGCCGTCGGAGTGATCGAGGGCGACATCGCCACCGATCTGGACGCCGCCAAACTCGGTGGTCGGGGCGCCCAGATATCCCTGCTGAACACCGGCAACGGATTTGGCGGTGAATGCCACCTCGACGCCCCCATGGTCAACCGCGCGCTGCAGGGACTGGACCTGGCCCACCTGGATCTGGTGATCATCGAAAACGTTGGAAATCTGGTTTGCCCGGCCGAATTCGACGTGGGCGAACATGCCAAGGCGATGGTTTATTCGGTCACCGAAGGGGATGACAAACCACTGAAGTACCCGGTGATGTTCCGCGCCGTCGACGTGGTACTGCTCAACAAGATCGATCTGGTGCCGTATTTGGACGTCGACGTCGACTCATATGTCGCCCGTGTCCGCGAGGTCAATCCGACGGCGACAATTTTGCCAGTCAGCGCCCGCACCGGCGTCGGCATGGCCGACTGGTTCGGCTGGCTGCGACAATTCGCCGCAGGCTCCGCAGCCTGATTGCACCGCGGTTTCATGTCGAGAACCCGCCCGGACGGTCGGACCGTAATCGCTTGAACACCAACACATGCAACTGATTCGCAAGAAGGCCACTATGTTGCTGATCTTCACGCATCAACGATGGTGCCGGACGGCGATTAATCGCCAACAGTACGCGCCTGCTTAACGAAATCGGGTACAAATCCGGAAACCCGTACCTGCCCTCCGAATTTGCCAGAACAGCGTTGACAAGGCAGTTCAGCGAGAGTAAACCCAGGACATAGCGCCGCGTAAGCGGGCCGATAGCCGACTCCCGCGGTGTCAGGGACCTTAGCCCGGGTCCCGGAAAGCTGCGATATGCCAACGGAAGCAGCAGTCAAAGCGGAAGAAACATTGATCCACGTTCTGTGGATCAACGCGGGTCTGAGTTGTGACGGCGATTCTGTGGCGCTGACTGCCGCCACTCAACCCAGTATCGAGGAGATCGCGCTGGGCGCGCTCCCCGGACTGCCCAAGATCGCCGTGCACTGGCCGCTGATCGATTTCGAGTGCGGCCCCACCGGCGGCGCCGACGACTTCCTCGAATGGTTCTTCAAGGCCGACCGCGGTGAGCTCGAACCGTTTGTGCTCGTCGTCGAAGGTTCGATCCCGAACGAGGCGATCAAGAACGAGGGGTACTGGTGTGGGTTCGGCAACGACCCGGCCACCGGGCAGCCGATGACCACCAGCGAGTGGCTCGACCGGCTCACTCCGAAGGCGACCGCAGTAGTCGCAGTGGGAACGTGCGCCACCTACGGCGGCATCCACGCGATGGCCGGCAACCCGACCGGGGCGATGGGCGTGCCCGATTACCTGGGCTGGGATTGGAAGAGCAAGGCCGGAATCCCGATCGTCTGCGTCCCGGGCTGCCCGATCCACCCCGACAACTTGTCGGAGACGCTGACTTATCTGCTCTACATGGCCACCGGGCAGGCGCCGATGATTCCGCTTGATGACGCGCTGCGGCCACAGTGGCTGTTCGGCAACACCGTGCACGAGGGCTGCGACCGGGCCGGCTACTACGAGCAAGGTGATTTCGCCACCGAGTACGGATCACCGAAATGCATTGTGAAGCTTGGCTGCTGGGGTCCAGTCGTCAAATGCAACGTGCCCAAGCGGGGCTGGATCAACGGCATCGGCGGCTGCCCGAACGTCGGCGGAATCTGCATCGGATGCACCATGCCCGGGTTCCCGGACAAGTTCATGCCGTTCATGGACGAACCCCCGGGCGGCAAGGTGTCCACCACGGCATCGGGCCTGTACGGCTCGGTGATCCGCAATCTGCGCGGCATCACCAACCGCACGCTGGACAAGGAACCGCGCTGGCGGCACAAGGGCGACAAACTCACAACGGGCGCACACCGCACCTGGTAATGGGCACCATCTCAGCTCGAAGGTAGGGAGCAAACTCCGATGACAACGATCATCCCCGAGCCGTCCCACGCGAAGCGCGAGCCCGGCCAACTCGTCGAGATGGCATGGGATCCGATCACCCGGATCGTAGGCAGCCTCGGCATTTACACCAAGATCGACTTCGAGAACCGCGAAGTGGTCGAGTGTCACAGCACCTCATCCATTTTCCGCGGCTACTCGATCTTCATGAAGGGCAAGGACCCTCGCGACGCGCACTTCATCACCAGCCGCATCTGCGGCATCTGTGGTGACAACCACGCCACGTGTTCCTGCTACTGCCAGAACATGGCGTACGGGGTCAAGCCTCCGCACCTGGGCGAGTGGATCGTCAACCTGGGCGAGGCCGCGGAATACATGTTCGACCACAACATCTTCCAGGAGAACCTGGTCGGCGTGGACTTCTGCGAAAAGATGGTCTCCGAGACCAACCCGGGCGTGCTGGCCAAGGCCGAGAACACCGCGGCACCGCACGCTGACGCGCATGGCTACAAGACGATCGCGGACATCATGCGCTCGCTCAACCCGTTCAGCGGCGAGTTCTACCGCGAGGCGCTTCAGGTCAGTCGTTACACGCGAGAAATGTTCTGCCTCATGGAAGGCCGCCACGTACACCCGTCCACGCTGTATCCCGGCGGAGTCGGCACGGTGGCAACCATTCAGCTGATGACCGACTACATGAGCCGGCTGATGCGCTACGTGGAATTCATGAAGAAGGTCGTGCCGATGCACGACGACTTGTTCGACTTCTTCTACGAGGCGATCCCCGGCTACGAGCAGGTCGGTCTGCGCCGCACGCTGCTCGGGTGCTGGGGCTCCTTCCAGGATCCCGACGTGTGCAACTTCGAGTACAAGGACATGGAGCGTTGGGGCAACGCCATGTTCGTCACGCCCGGCGTCGTCGTCGACGGCAAGCTGGTGACGCACTCGCTGGTTGACATCAACCTGGGTATCCGAATCCTNTTGGGCAGTTCGTATTACGACGACTGGAACGAACAGGAGATGTTCGTCAAGACCGACCCGCTGGGTAATCCAGTCGACCGGCGCCANCCGTGGAACCAGCACACCAACCCGCACCCGCAGAAACGCGACATGGACGGCGGAAAATATAGCTGGGTGATGTCTCCGCGCTGGTTCGACGGTAAGGATCATCTGGCGCTGGACACCGGCGGCGGCCCGCTCGCGCGGCTGTGGTCGACCGCATTGGCGGGCCTGGTCGACATCGGCTACGTCAAGTCCACTGGTCACTCAGTCCAAATCAACCTGCCCAAGACCGCACTCAAGGGACCGGTCGAGTTCGAATGGAAGATCCCCCACCACGGGTCCAACACCATCGAGCGCGACCGGGCGCGGACCTATTTCCAGGCCTATGCGGCGGCGTGCGCGTTGCACTTCGCCGAAAAGGCACTCGCCGAAATTCGGGCCGGCCGCACCAAGACCTGGGAGAAGTTCGACGTACCCAAGGAGGGAATCGGCTGCGGATTCACCGAGGCAGTGCGCGGGGTCTTGAGCCACCACATGGTGATCCGGGACGGCAAGATCGCCAACTACCACCCGTACCCGCCCACCCCGTGGAATGCCAACCCGCGCGACAGCTTTGGCACGCCAGGGCCGTATGAGGACGCGGTGCAAGGACAGCCGATCTTCGAGGAGAACGACCGGGAGCACTTCAAGGGCATCGACATCATGCGCACGGTGCGCAGCTTCGACCCCTGCCTGCCTTGTGGTGTGCACATGTACCTGGGCAAGGGCAAGACGCTGGAGCGGCTGCACTCACCAACGCAAGCAGCGACCGGGGAGTGATTTATGGCTGATCGCCCCGAGGAGTTGGAGGGGGACGCGCAGTGGCGCTCGGCGGGCGATCGGATCCAGACGCTGTTGGATGCGACGTCGGCCGGCGGCACTGTCGCGCGTGAGCGCGCCGAGCAGCTGGTTCGCGAGGTCGTCGAACTCTACGGCGCGGGCTTGGCGCGGATCATGGCGACAGTCGGCGATCGAGCGGACCGCGCCACGGTTGACCGCCTGGTCGCCGACGACTTGGTCGCCAGCCTGCTGCTCGTCCACGGCCTGCACCCACACGACCTGCGTCGCCGGGTCGCCGACGCACTCGATCGGGTCCGACCGTATCTGGGCTCACATGGCGGCGACGTGCATCTGCTCGACATCGTCGGGGACGCCGTACAGCTTCAGTTCGCNGGCAGCTGTAAGAGTTGTCCGTCGTCGGCAGTGACGCTGGAGCTGGCCGTCGAGGATGCGATTCGTGCTGCTGCACCGGAGGTTTCGTCGATCGAAGTGGTGACGCCCGAAGCCGCGCCAGCTGAACCAACGACGATGATTCCGGCGGAATCACTGCTGGCCCAGGTCCATTCCAGGGCCCATGCCAACGGCGGCGCGTCGGCGGCCTGGCATCCGGTGCCGGATCTGGCCGATCTGGCCCCCGGCGAAGTCGGCGGCTTTTCGGTGGCCGGCGCCGTGGTGCTGGCCTGCCGGGTTGGCGACCAGCTTTACGCCTACCGTGACCACTGCCCGGCCTGCGAAGGATCCTTGGCCGGTGCGGCGCTGCACCGGCGGACCACGCCGGCCGAGCCAGTGCTGCGATGTCCGCGCTGCCACGCGCATTTCGACGTCGTGCACGCCGGGGCGGGCCTCGACGACGGCGCCGAACGTCACCTCGATCCCATCCCGCTGCTGCTGCGCGACGGAGTGCTGTCCATCGCGGTACCGGCCGAGCCGATGGGCGCACCGGCATGACCAGTCCGTACGACGTCCTGAGCCGAATCACCAGCAACCGCCAGGCACCGCAACCTGCCGGGGAGCGGTGTGAAATGTGCTCCGAGAGCATCGCCGAACAGCACCAGCACGTGGTGAATGTGGCTGGGCGGCAACTGATGTGTGTATGCCGCGGCTGCTATCTACTGTTCACCGACAGCCACGCGCAGCTGCGCTACCGCTCCGTTCCCGACCGGTACCTGTCGTTTCCCGACTTCGCGCTTGATCGCCGCACCTGGGAACTGCTGCAGATCCCGGTCGGCCTGGCGTTCTTCTTCCGCAACTCGGCGCTGGATCGCACCGTCGCGTTCTACCCCGGACCGGCGGGGGCAACCGAGTCCGATCTCGACCTCGAGGCCTGGACCGCGATCAACTCGGCTGACCCTCGGGTGGCAATGCTCGCCGACGACGTCGAGGCACTGCTGGTCCGAGTGCGCGAGGACGAACAGCCCGATTGCTACCTGGTTCCCATCGACGCCTGCTACGAATTCATCGGCGGACTGCGGATGTTGTGGCGCGGCTTCGACGGCGGCCAAGAGGCCCGCGAATTCATCGACGCGTTCTTCGATCAGCTGGCCACCCGCAGTACGGAGCAAGGCCGATGACCCGCGCAGGCGCCCAGGCGAGCGGCCTGACATTCAGCGTCCTCGACGTGGTACCCGAGCCCTACGCGGCAGTGCCGATATTGACCGCGCGGGTCAGTGTTTCCGCCCCCGACGACGAGCCCGTGCACGCGATCGCGCTGCGCTGCCAGGTCCGCATCGAACCATTGCGACGCGGCTACTCCGATGACGAAGCGGCGGGGCTGACTGATTTGTTCGGGCCACGGCAACGCTGGGCCACCACCCAACGCACCTTCCTGTGGCAGCACTGCACGGCGATGGTGCCGGCGTTCCTGGGCACCAGCGAGATCACGCTGCCTCTGGAGTGCACCTACGATTTCGAGGTCGCCGCCGCCAAGTACTTACACGCGTTGCGCGACGGCGCTGTGCCATTGCAATTCCTGTTCAGCGGAACCGTATTCACCCCGGGTCAGCGCGGTTTCTCCGTTCAGCAAGTGTCGTGGGACTGCGAGGACCACTACGACATGCCGGTAGCCGTGTGGCGCGAACTCATCGGGCTGCATTACCCGAACACCGGATGGGTGCGGCTGTCTCACGATGCGGTAGCCGCGTTGGCCGACTACAAGTCGGCGCGCGGCCTGTTGAGCATCGAGGACGCGGTCACCACACTGATCAGCGCGGCGCACCAGGAGTCGCGATGACCGCGGATTGGGACCGGGCCCGGGCGGTCGCCGACGCCGTGCTGTACGAGGGCTACCTGCTCTACCCGTACCGCGCCACCTCGAGTAGGAACCGATCACGGTGGCAATGGGGCGTTTTGGGACCTGCGGGCGCGGCCGACGCGGGGATCGGCGAGGACGACGCCATCGTGGCGCAGTTCCTCGTCGACGGAGCGCGAGCAATCACCCTGGTGGTGCGCTTCCTGCAGCTGCAGCACCGCCGTGTCGAACGCGACACCGGAAGCGGCCGTTTCGAACCCGTCGACGAGCTGATCGCACCAACTGGTTCGTGGCTGACCTGGGACGAAGCGATCGAGTGTGAAACGTCTTTCGGTCCCTTTGTGATTGACGATCCGGCCCAGCCGCGGTCACTGTCGCTGACCGCCGCTCCGGCAACCGACGTCGAATCGGTCGAGGGCGGTCGGCTGGTCCGGACCCGGCGGGAGGTGAACGCTACGTTGACCGTGGGCGTCGAGCCAGACGGCACGCTGCAGCGGGTATCGGTACGGGTCGCGAACACCGGTCCTGCCGCGGTGGACAAAGACGACGCGATAGCGCGTTCCCTGATCGGCACCCACGTCATCGCGGAAGTCGTTGGGGGTGAATTCGTCTCGCTCCTCGAGCCGCCGCCGGCTGCCGCCGACGCGGTGTCCCGCTGCAGCCAGCACCGCTGTTTCCCGGTGCTGGCCGGACCGCCCGGCGCCGGGGATCTGCTGTTGATCTCGCCGATCATCCTCTACGACCACCCCGAGGTCGCCGAACAGAGCGAGACCGCGCTCTACGACTGCACCGAGATCGACGAGATCCTGACGTTGCGCGTGATGACGATGACCGACGAGGAGAAGGCGCAGGCCCGGGCTACCGATCCGTTGGCCGCACAGATCATCGACAGCTGTGACTCCATGTCACCCGAAGCCATGGAGCGCCTACACGGAGCCCTACGGGATCCGCGGGATGCCGTCGGTCTGATCCCGGAGGTGCCCGATGGCGTGGATTGGTGGGATCCGTTGGCCGACAACGCTGTCCAGCCTGACTTGGACGCGGTGCTGGTGAACGGTGTCCGGGTGGCACGGGGCAGTCGGGTGATTCTGCATCCGGGGCGTCGGGCCGACGCGCAGGACGTGTTCTTCGCGGGCAGGACGGCTCGCGTCACCACCGTGCACGAGGACGTCGACGGCAACCAGCACGTCGGTGTCGTCGTCGAGGACGATCCGGCGGCCGACCTTCACGAGTGGTACGGCCGCTATCTCTACTTCTCCCCTGACGAAGTCGAGCCGCTCGAAACCAGCACCACAGAAAGGAATTCGATATGGAGATCGTAGGATGGGTGTTCGTCGGCATCCTGGCAATGTTCGCATTGGCCGGAGTCGTGATAGGGCTGATATCCGTCCCGGATGCGCGACGGTACCTCAAGATCCGGCATATGTAACGTCGTCGGACGGTCCGAGACCAGTGCGCATCCTGGTGGCCGGCATCGGCAACATCTTCCTCGGCGACGACGGGTTCGGCTCCGAGGTAGTCCGGCACGTCCCAGTCCGGCAGGACGATTCGGGCGTGCGGGCCGTCGACTACGGCATCGGAGGCATGCACTTGGCCTACGACCTGCTTGACGACTGGGACGCGCTGGTCCTCGTCGACGCGGTACCCAATCGCGGCAGCCCGGGGGCTCTGCACGTCTTCGAGGCCGACCATGAATCACATTCCGCCACGGCCGGTCTGGACAGCCACAGCATGGATCCCGCGGCGGTCTTCGACAGCCTGAAGGCACTCGGCGGCAAACCGCCTTACACGGTCGTCATCGGCTGTGAGGCGGAGAGTGTCGACGAGGGCATCGGCCTTAGCGAGTCCGTCGCGGCCGCGGTGCCACGGGCCATCGACGCCGTCAAGGAAGTCGTCGCGGGTCTGCGGACTCGATCGCGGGCGGCGTCGGTGGAAAGGCAGGGCTGACCGATGTGTCTGGGCATACCGGGCCAAGTGGTCAGGATGCTGGATGGTTACGAGGGGCAACTCGCACTGGTCGACGTCGCCGGAAAGCAACGCAACGTCAACGTCGGCATGTTGCCGGAGGAGACGTTTGCACCCGGTGACTGGGTGATCATCCACATGGGGTTCGTCGTCGAGAAGACCGACCGGGCCGGCGCCGAGCAGGCGATGACCGGTCTGGAGTTGATGGGCCGGGGCCGCGACGATGACTGACACGCTGCTGCACATCGATAGCGTCCGGCAACGGTTCACCGTGACCGGTGTCGTTCAGGGGGTTGGGTTCCGTCCATTTGTGCACCGGATCGCCACCGACCTCGGGCTGACCGGATTCGTCGGCAATGATTCGGGCGCGGTCTTCCTCGAAGTGCAAGGGCCTGGCACACTCATCGGCGAATTCGCTCGCAGGCTGCGCGCCGAGGCGCCACCGCTGGCATCGATCAGCGCCGTCAACGTCGTCGACGTCGACACCGACAGGCTGTGCGAGAGCGGGTTTCGCATCGTGGAAAGCCAGCCGGTCGCCGGTGCCACCACCCCGATTCCACCCGATATCGCCGTCTGCGACGACTGCATCGCCGAGCTGTTCGACCCGGGCGACCGTCGTTACCGGCACCCCTTCGTGACGTGCACCAACTGCGGTCCCCGGTTCACCATCATCCGCGCCCTGCCCTACGACCGACCGGCCACCACCATGTCGGCGTTCGCGATGTGCGCGCGCTGCGCGGCCGAGTACCACGACCCGGCCGACCGCCGCTTCCACGCGCAGCCGATCGCTTGCCCGGACTGCGGGCCATCGCTGTGGTTCGCCGCGCACACCGAGCGCGTCGCCGGATCCGATGCCGCGCTGGGGGCCACCCAGCAGGCCCTGGCCGACGGCGCGGTGGTCGCGATCAAGGGCGTCGGCGGCTATCACCTGGCCTGCCGCGTCGACGACGAGGCGGCGGTCGTTGCGCTGCGGACCCGTAAAGCGCGGGGCGCCAAGCCGTTCGCGGTGCTGGTGCGCGATCTCGACATTGCACGCTATTACGCACATCTCGACGACACCGAAGCCGCGGTGCTCTCGAGTCCCGCGCGGCCGATCGTACTGTTGCGGCGTCGCCACGACTCGCCGCTGGCCGACGCTGTCGCGCCCGGCAGCCCACTGGTCGGGCTGATGCTGCCGTACTCGCCGATCCATCACCTGCTGCTCGCGCCGGTCCCGGGCGTCGATGCACCGCCACCCCTTGCCTTGGTGCTGACCAGCGCCAACCGCTCAGATGATCCCATCTGCTTCACCGAAGACGATGTCCTACAACGCCTCCCGCCCCTGTGCGATGCGGTGCTCGACCACGACCGGCCGATCCATGTGCCCTGCGACGATTCAGTGGTTCGAGTGGTGGACGGTCGCGAACTGCCGATCCGCCGATCCCGCGGCTATGCGCCGCTGCCCGTCGACCTCGGCCGCGATGGCCCAGCGGTGCTGGCGGTCGGCGGCGAACTGAAGAACACCTTCTGCCTCACCGACGGGTCGCGCGCATACCTGTCCGGGCATATCGGTGACATGGAGACACTGGAGACCCTGCGGGCGTTCGAGCGCGCGGTGGGCCAACTCAGTGAAATCCGGCATGAGCCGGTGCGATTGGCGGCCGACCTGCACCCCGGATATCACACCCGCAGTTGGGCGGAGCGCCGTGCCGGCGATCGACCACTGGATCTGATTCAGCACCACCACGCGCACGTGGTGTCACTGCTGGCCGAGCATGGACGTCTCGGTGAACCGGTGGTCGGTGTTTCGTTCGACGGCACCGGCTACGGCTGCGATCAGACGATCTGGGGCGGCGAGATCCTCAAGCTCGGGCCGGACAGCCACCGGTTCGCCCGGGCCGGCCACCTGTTGCCGGTGCCACTGCCGGGCGGCGATGCGGCCGTGCGCAACCCGTGGCGGATGGCGCTGTCTCAGTTGTGGATGGCCGGTATCGCCTGGGCATCGGATCTGCCCCCGATCGCTGCCGCGACGCCGGCCGAATTACGGCTCACCCGTTCACAACTGGAATCCGGCAGCGGGTGCGTGCCGTGCTCGAGCATGGGCCGGCTGTTCGACGCCGTCGCATCCCTGTTGGGAGTGCGACAGCGGATCGACTACGAAGGCCAGGCCGCGATCGAGCTCGAGGCGCTCGCCGATTCCATCGGCGACGCAGCGGGACCGGAGCTGAGACTGTCGGTGCGCGCCGATGGGGTGATCGACCCCGCCGGCATGCTGCGGGCGATGGTGGCGGCCCTGCGCGCCGGTGTGCACACGGCAGCGCTGGCTGCGGATTTCCATCACGCGGTCGCGGTCGCCGTCACCGAGGTGGTGCGTAACACCGCCGGACCGGTCCGGTTGGTGGGTCTGACCGGCGGGGTTTTCCAGAATGTGCTGCTGCTGCGAGAGTGCCGACAACGCTTGCAGCAGGCCGGATTCGACGTGCTCACTCATCACACGGTGCCACCCAACGACGGCGGGCTGGCGCTGGGTCAGGCCGCGATTTCGGTGCTGACCGCGCTGGAAGAAGCTGAGTTGCGATGACCACTGCGATCGATCGCGGACTGGGCGCCGAGCTGGCAGCCGATCTGGCCGCGGCCGCCTTCACACTGGCCAAGCGGTTCGCGGCGGGCGCGACGATGTGGTCCATCGCACCGTCGTGTGAGCCGCATGCACTGCACATTGCGGTCGAGTTCGTGCATCCGGTGATCATGGGAAAGCGGGCGCTTCCGGCCGTTGCCCTGACCGGACCGAACCTGGTCGATCTGGTGCGCGTGTCGGTCCGGCCCGGCGACATCGTGATCGGGGTTGGCGCCGCCGCGGACCCCGAGCTGCGTTCGGTGATGCGCCGCAGCCCGGCCTGGGGCGCCAGCACGATCTGGATCGGCAGCGGTGAACGGCCCGAGGCGGGTGCGGCCGATCACGTGCTGTGGCTCGACGACCCCGATCCACGCGTTCCCGCGACAGGCGGCTTCGTGCTGTTCTATCACCTGTTGTGGGAACTCACCCACGTGTGTTTCGAGCACTCGGGTCTGCTCAAACCCGAATGCGCCGAGGGGGTTTGCGTCACGTGCAGCGACGAGGGACGCATGGCCGAAGTGGTGTCGCCGTCGGCTGACGGCATGGCCGCGGTACGCACCGCGCGCGGCGTCGAGAGCGTGGCGACGGCGCTGATCGACCCGGTTGTCGCCGGCGATCTGGTGCTGGTGCACGCCGGCACCGCGATCAGTCGCATCGAAGAGGAGTGGCGCTGATGGATGAAGAGCCCACCAACTTCCTGTATCCGTTCATCGATGCACAGGAGGACGACCCACAATCGCTGCTCGCCGATCTCGCCGCGTCAGCGCAGGCGAAGGCCGCCGAGAGTGTGGCGCTGCGGCGCACCACACTGGAAGCCAACGCCGACCTGCTCGATCAGGCTGCCACCCAGATGGCCCGCCGCTTCGCCGCCGGTGGGCGGCTGTTCACCTTCGGAAACGGCGGCAGCTGCACCGATTCCACCACCCTGGCCGCGTTGTTCGCCCGCCCGCCGGCCGGAAAGCCGCTACCCGCTTGGTCGTTGACCGCCGATCAGGCGATTGTGACCGCGCTGGGTAACGACGTCGGGTTCGAGCTGGTGTTCGCCCGTCAATTGATCGCCCGCGCAAGGGCCGGTGACATCGCGATCGCGATGTCGACCAGTGGCAATTCGCCCAACCTGCTGGCCGCGCTGGCCGAGGCGCGACAACGTGGTTTGTACACAATCGGTTTCGCCGGATACGACGGCGGCGCATTCACGGACAATCCAAGTGTGGATGCCTGCTTCATCGTTCGCTCGCAGAGCGTTCACCGAATTCAGGAATCGCAAGCGCTGCTGGGCTATCAGCTGTGGTCGGCCACCCAGCGCCGGTTCGATGATCGAGGTTTGGGGGCCGCATGAACAAGCCAGCAGGTGAATACCTGTCGTCGGGGCCGCGGTTCGCCGAGGGCGAGGTGATCGAGCGGATCGAGTCGTTCCGCAGGCGCCGCCCCCGGTTGCTCGACGACTACGTGAACCTGGCGCATGGGGCGGGCGGAAAGGCCTCGGCCGCGCTCGTCGATGCGGTGTTCATGGAGGCGTTCCGCAATCCACTGCTGGAGTCGCTGGGCGACGGCGCGGTTATCACGCTGCCCGGTGGTGAGCGACTGGCGATGTCCACCGATTCATTCGTCGTGCAGCCCAGGCGTTTTCCCGGTGGGTCCATCGGCGAGCTCGCTGTGTACGGCACCTGCAACGACGTCGCGATGTCCGGCGCGGTGCCGTCCTGGATCTCAGCAGCGTTCGTGCTGGAAGAGGGATTTCCGATCGCCGAGCTGAAGGAGATCGTCGCCGACATGGCCGCTGCGGCGGCCGGCGCGGGTGTGCAGATCGTCACCGGCGACACCAAGGTGGTGCCCAAGGGCGCCGCCGACGGCATGTTCGTCACCACCACCGGCGCCGGCGTCGTTCCCGCGGGACGCAAACTTTCGGCCGCGTCGATACGCCCCGGCGACAAGGTGCTCCTGTCGGGTTCGATGGGCGATCACGGCATGGCGGTGATGCTGGCCCGGGGCGACCTGGCCATCGAGGCCGACATTCATTCCGACACGGCGTGTTTGAGCCCGCTGGTGGAACTGCTGATGGCGGCCGCGCCATCCACCCGCTGGCTGCGGGACGCCACCCGGGGCGGGGTCGGGACCGTCTGCAACGAATTGGCTCAGGCCTGCGGCCTCGGAGTGCTACTCGACGAGGAGCGACTGCCGGTGCGGCCCATGGTGAACGGCGCGTGCGAGCTGCTTGGCATCGATCCGCTGTACGTGGCCAACGAGGGAAAGTTCGTCGCCGTCATCGCACCCGACGAGACCGACGCCGGGCTGGCCGCGCTGCGCTCGCATCCGCTGGGCGGCGATGCGGCCGAGGTCGGGGAAATCGTCACCGAACCGGCGGAAAGCGTGGTCTTGCGGACCGGGTTCGGCGGCACCCGGATCGTCGACATGCTCGTCGGCGACCCGCTGCCGCGGATCTGTTGAGGGCTCGAGCCAAAGAAAGGAGTGACCGCTCATGTGTCTGGGAATTCCGGGTCGGATCGTTGAGATCACCGATCCCGCAAACTATTTGGCGAAGGTAGATGTCAGCGGGGTGCAGCGCACGATCAGCGTGCGGCTGCTGGAAAGCGACATGCCCGAGCCCGATGACTGGGTGCTGGTCCATGTCGGATTCGCGATGGCCAAGATCGACGAGACCGAGGCGTTACTGACCCTGGCCGCTGTCAAGAAGCTCGGCGAGGCCTACACCACCGAAGTCGAGGCCTTCGACTCGTCGGCGATTGTCTGAGGGAGGCGACGATGAAATTCGTTGACGAATTCCGCGATCCGGCGGCGGCCCGCAAGCTGCTGGCTGCCATCGAACACCTGGCGGGAAGTGGCTCCGACCACTTCAAGTTCATGGAGGTGTGCGGCGGGCACACGCACACCATTTATCGGCACGGCATCGAGCACTTGCTGCCCGACAACGTCGAACTGGTCCACGGCCCGGGGTGCCCGGTCTGCGTCATCCCGATGGGTCGGATTGACGACGCGATGTGGCTGGCCGGCCAACCCGACGTGATCTTCACCTGTTTCGGCGACATGATGCGGGTGCCCGGGTCGGCCGGCAGCCTGCTGGACGCCAAGGCGCGCGGTGCCGATGTCCGGTTCGTCTACTCCCCGCTCGACGCGCTCAAGATCGCTGTCGACAACCCCGATAAACACGTGGTGTTCTTCGCTATTGGCTTCGAGACCACGGCCCCGTCGACCGCTGTGACGCTGGTTCGTGCCCGCGACCTTGGCCTGCGAAACTTCAGCGTGTTCTGCAACCACGTCACGATCGTGCCGCCGATCAAGGCCATCCTGGAATCACCGGACCTGCGGCTGTCCGGCTTCATCGGCCCCGGACATGTCTCGACGGTAGTCGGCAACCGACCGTACCGGTTCGTGCCCGAAGTGTACGGAAAGCCGTTGGTGGTAGCCGGATTTGAGCCGCTGGATATTCTGGCTGCGGTCACCATGCTGCTGCGCCAGATCCGTGAAGGTCGATGCGAGGTGGAGAACCAGTACAAACGCGTGGTGCCCGAGAACGGCAACCCGGCAGCACTGGCGCTGATGGGAACGGTGTTCGCGTTGCGTCCGCACTTCGAATGGCGCGGGCTGGGATTCATCTCGCAGAGCGCGTTGCGGCTGCACGACGACTTCGCGGAGTTCGACGCCGAACTGCGATTCTCGATGCCCGGCGTGCGGGTCGCCGACCCCAAGGCGTGCCAGTGCGGCGAGGTGCTCAAAGGTGTGCTCAAGCCCTGGGAATGCAAGGTTTTCGGTACGGCCTGCACCCCCGAGACGCCGATCGGCACCTGCATGGTGTCACCCGAGGGAGCGTGCGCGGCCTACTACAACTTCGGCCGCATGCATCGCGACGCCGCGAAGCTGGTGGGATCCCCCGGGCGGGCATGACGGTGGCCGCGCTGCCCCCAGCCGACCGTGGGCCGGAGATGTTCGCCCGCTACGCGTATGCCCCTAACGCACTGGGCTTTTGCGGCCCCCCGCTGGGCGCGACGTTGCGCGACGGATCGATCGAGGATGTGCGGCTGGCCGCGACGCAGTTTTCCGGCGCCTGGCCCTACCTGCAAGTACTCGCGAAGATGACCGGCATCAGCGATCCGCTGGACTACCGGCTTGTCGAGTCGTACTGGCTCGGGGGTGGTATCGGTTCCGGGCTCGACCCCGACGACTTCGTCGACGAGTTGCTCGCCATCATCGGCCCGAAGGCAAGTCGCTATTGGGGGCACCTCACCTCCGATTTGGCGCGCGAGGCGGCCGCCAACCACTGCTTCCACGTATTCGGTGTCTACCCGTGGTCGCGGCTACTGGGCCGCGGACTCGAGCACCCGTTGAATGTGCTGGACAACTGCCGGATCACTTGGGGGACAGTACTTTCCCGCGACGGCGACGACGTTGAGGTGTCCTGTTGCCGGCTGACGTGGGACGGACATGCGCTGAACCTGTCCGAGCCGTCGGCGCGCCGACTCGACGTGTGGGCCGACGGGTACAGCGCGATGCCCGACGTGGCGGCCGGCGACGAGGTTGCGATCCACTGGGGTCGGCTGTGCGGCCGGTTGCGATCCGACCAGATCCAGGCGCTGGCCGACAGCACCACCCGTCAGCTCCAGACAACGAATCAGCGACTGGCGCACGTCTAGCGTGCTGGCCGGCAGGCGTCCTCCGGTCCGTCCCCCTGACACTGCGGGCACAGTCCGTGCAGGGTGAGGCCGGCACGCTCGGACAGCGTGAACGAACTGCCGGCCATTGCATGTTGCAGCGCAGAGGCCAGTCGTCCAGCGGGCACTTCGATGATCGAGCCACAGCGCGTGCACACCGCGTGATGATGCGGGTCGGCTGCCAGACCGTAAGTGGTCACCCCGCCCTCCAGCGTCAGCGCGTGCAACACACCCTGGTCGACCAGGGTGATCACGGTGCGGTAGATCGTCGCCAGGTCCGGTGGCTGGTCTTCGGCCGGCAGGCACTCGTGCAGCCGCTGATCGATCTCGGCTACCGACAGATGACCGTGGACCGGCTCCAGCACTGCCAAGACGGCGATCCGGGACGCCATTCGGCGCAGCCCATGAGCGCGCAGCAGCTCGCCGATCCGCTCGATGACGGCCGGATCCAAAGCCGAAGGCCTGGCCACTCGTCCAGTATCACGCAGCCGATCGTCGAATCGCACCCAATGACCGGATCGGGCGCTGTCAGACTGTCGTCGTGCCCGATTTGTCCCGAGGTTCGATCTGCGATGTGCTGCCCACCGCGGCTGCGTTGCTTTCCGTCGACGGGGCGGTGGACGCGCTCGGGGTGACCGCGCGGATCGGCGATGTGCGACGCGTTGTGGTCGTTCTCGTCGACGGGATGGGCTGGCACCTGCTGCCGGAATTGGCCGCCGACGCACCGCTGCTGGCGTCGGTGCTGGCCGGTCACGCCGGCCAGCTTGACGAGCTCGCCTGCACCTTCCCCTCCACCACACCGACCAGCCTGGCGTCGCTGGCCACCGGGGTCGCGCCGGGCCGCCACGGGATTCTTGGTTTCACCGTCAACATCCCCGATACCGACCGGGTACTCAACCACATCTATTGGCGCGATGATCCGCCGGCCGGCCAATGGCAGCCCGTCCCAACATGGTTCGAACGGCTGCATTGCGCCGGCGTCGGCGCTCGTGCTGTGCTGCCCGCGGCATTTCTCGGCAGCGGCCTCACCGAGGCGACATACCGCGGTGCCCAATTCGTGCCGGCGACCCACGACGACGATTACGCCCAGCTCGTGGTCGACCAGCTACGGGGCGCACCCGGTTTGGTCTACGCGTACACCGCCGCGCTCGACACCGCGGCGCACCTGTTCGGTGTCGGCTCACCCGAGTGGCACGCCGCCGGGGCCTACGTGGACGCGCTGCTCACCCGGTTGGTCGAGGCGTTGCCGCCCGATGGCGCACTGCTGATCACCGCTGACCACGGCGGGTTGAACGTGCCGCAAGACCGGCGGATCGACCTTGACGCCGATGTGCGGTTGAGTGCAGGGGTGCGAGTCGTCGCCGGCGATCCGCGGGTGCGCTACCTGCACACCGAGCCGGGCGCGGCTTCCGACGTGATCGCGGCCTGGAGCGAGCTGTTGGCTGGGCGGGCCGACGTGCGCAGCCGCGACGACGCCGTCGCGGCTGGGCTTTTCGGACCCGTATTACCCGATCACCTGCCGCGGATCGGCGACGTCGTCGTCAGCTGTCTTGGTGACACGGCGGTCCTCGCCAGCGCCCACGAGCCGCCGGAAGCGGCTCAGCTCATCGGCTTCCATGGCGCTAGCGACCCGGTCGAGATGGCTATCCCGCTGATCACCTTCCAGGGCTGACCGGAGCGAAGCACCGTACCCGATTCTCCGGATTGCCACCTGCAAAATACTCGCAGAATTCCTGCGAATCATCTGCAAGACGCCCACCGGAGGTTTAGCGTNAATAGAGGCCGGGGTTCATATCCAGATGGGACGCGACATGGCCGCTGACACACTCAGCAGGCAATCCTCGTCGCGCTCTCGGCTACGCGAGGCTTTGACTCCCGACGAGTGGCTGCGCCTGGGATCGATGTTCGGGATCATTATCGCGCTACATGTGATCGGTTGGGGCACACTACTACTCGTCGTCGAGCNGCGCATTTGAGCATCGGGGACAAGGCGTTCGGCATCGGCATCGGCCTGACCGCCTACACGCTGGGGCTACGCCATGCATTCGACGCCGATCACATCGCCGCGATCGACAACACCACCCGCAAGCTGATGAACGACGGACAGCGGCCCCTTAGTGTCGGCTTCTTCTTCTCCCTCGGTCACTCGTCGGTGGTGTTCGGGCTGGCACTGCTCATCGCATTCGGGCTCAAGGCGGTAATCGGGCCCGTCGAGCAGGACTCTTCGGCCCTGCATCACTACACCAGCCTGATCGGCACCAGCGTCTCGGGCGTGTTCTTGTACCTGATCGCCATCATCAACGTGGTGATCCTGGTGGGCATCCTGCGCGTGTTCGTGCAGATGCGGCGCGGCCGCTACGACGAAGACGAGCTCGAGACGCAGCTGAACAATCGCGGACTGCTCAATCGGCTGCTCGGCCGCTTCACCAAATCGGTTAGCGCGTCGTGGCATATGTATCCGATCGGGGTGCTGTTCGGCCTGGGCTTTGACACCGCGACCGAAGTCGCGCTGCTGGTGCTGGCCGGCACCAGCGCCGCGGCCGGACTGCCGTGGTACGCCATCTTGTGCCTGCCGGTGTTGTTCACCGCGGGCATGTGTCTGCTGGACACCATCGANGGCTCGTTCATGAATTTCGCCTACGGCTGGGCCTTTTCGAATCCGGTGCGCAAGGTCTACTACAACATCACCATCACCGGCCTGTCGGTNGTCGTCGCGCTGNTCATCGGCACCGTCGAATTACTCGGNCTGCTGGCCGAACAGTTCGGCTGGACCAGTGGATTCTGGAGNTGGCTGGGCGGCATCGATCTCAACGCAATNGGTTTTCTCATCGTCGGCCTGTTCGTGGTCACGTGGGCCGGCGCCTTGCTGATCTGGCGCTACGGGCGCATCGAGGAGAAGTGGACGGTGCAGGCCGAACGCGTCGGCTGAGACGCGTCGACGACAAGTCGACTTGGGTTCATCCCAGGTCGCGATCACCACCGCGCCCGGCCGGGGTGTGGAACCCAAGATCGTTACAGCCCTGAGCTGAGCCGGTGGCTCTCGCCGCCGACACACATCGATGACCGCAGATTTCCATCCGGTCGCCGGTGCGGTGTTTGCTGTCCGCAATCAGCCTGCACCGCAATATTTTTCGCGCATGTCCACGCCGCGGGCTTGCGCTGTCGTCGTGCGCCCTGATTCAGAGGAGAAACCCATGTCGTTCGTATCCATCGTACCGGAGCTTTTATCCACCGCAGCGGAAAACCTTCAATCCGTCGGCTTGAGACTTCAAGCGCAGAATACCGCAGCGGTGGCACCGACCACCGGCCTGATTCCGGCCGCCTCCGACGAGGTATCTGCCTTGACAGCAATGCAATTCACCGCGCATGCACACGCTTACCAAGCGGTGAGCGCGCAAGCCGCGGCGATTCACCAGATGTTCGTGACGATGTTGGCGGCCGGCGCCGACTCGTATGCCACCACCGAGGCCGCCAACGCGGTTGCTGCCGGATAAGGGGATTTGCAATGGATTTCGCAACATTACCGCCAGAAGTCAACTCCGGGCTGATGTATACCGGTCCAGGTTCCGGACCGATGATCGCGGCGGCCGCGTCGTGGGACAACCTGGCGACCGAGGTGTCCTCGGCCGCAGGCGATTACGGGTCGGCGATCTCTGGCCTCAC
>JGI12627J18819_10000163_pt1 | contig 21579 bp, 22 predicted proteins | sample TexAe_OM1H0_M2_FD_18819 | JGI IMG/M metagenome (IMG submission 18819)
AACGCCGTTTGAATTCTGTCTGCAAGGCCCGGTTCGAAACCCGGCGAGGCGTCGGCGCCGCCCGCCATGGAGTCTTGCAGCACCTGCTCGAGCGCGGGATCCAAAGTGATCACCGGCAATTCCTGCCGCAGGCCGCCGATGTTCTGCACGATGGTCCGGCCGAGGGCGACGCGCACCGCGGCAACCAACGCGACCGGGTCTTGCGTCTTGGGAGCCATTTCCGCCAGCGTTTCGCAAATGGTGCGCAAGTTGCGGATGGGCACGCGCTCGAGCAGCAGGTACTGCAGCACCTTCACCACCACGCTCATCGGTAGAAGCTTGGGCACAAGGTCTTCAATGAGTTTCGGCGCCGTCTTAGCCAATCGATTGAGGAGCTGCTGCACTTCCTCATGGCCCAAGAGCTCGTGCGCGTGCGATTGCAGCAGATGGCTCAGGTGGGTCGCGATCACGCTGCTGGCATCTACGACCGTGTACCCCTGGGACTGCGCTTGCTCGCGCCGAGCCTTGTCGATCCAGACCGCATCGAGACCAAAGGCGGGATCCTTGGTCGCCGATCCCTGAATCGTCCCCGACACCTGTCCCGGATTTATCGCCAGCTCGCGATCGGGAAATACTTCCGACTCGCCGACCGGCGCGCCGAGGATGGTGATGCGATAGGAATTCGGGCCAAGCTCCAGGTTGTCGCGGATGTGCACGGCCTGCACCAGGAATCCAAGCTCTTCGGACAGCTTCTTGCGCACGCCTTTGATGCGCCCCATGAGCTCGCCGCCTTGATTGCGGTCGACCAGGGGAATCAGGCGGTAGCCGACTTCCAGGCCGATGAGATCCACCGCTTCGACATCGTCCCAGGACAATTCCTTTTGTTCGGCCGATATCGCTTGCGGGACCGCGGTGACAGCCGTGACCGTCGCCTTCGCCGGAGGACGGCGGGCCAGGAAATATGCGCCCACGGCACATGCGGCCGCCATGGCCAGAAATACGAAATTCGGCATGCCGGGAATGATTCCGAGCAGGGCCAAAATGCCGCTCGTCACTGCGAGAGCGCGCGGCTGACCCAGCACCTGCGCCATGATCTGTTGGCTCATGTCGTGCGGGCGCGAGACGCGCGTCACCAGGATGGCAACGGCGACCGACAGCAGCAGCGCCGGAATCTGCGCCACCAGGCCGTCGCCTATGGTAAGCAAGGCGTAGGTTCGCCCCGCATCGGCCAGAGACATGCCGTGCTGCGCGGCGCCGATGATGGTGCCGCCGAACATGTTGATGAACACTATCAAAATGCCGGCGATTGCATCGCCGCGCACGAACTTGCTGGCGCCGTCCATGGCGCCATAGAAGTCGGCTTCCTCGCGTACCTCTTGGCGGCGCACGATGGCTTCGGCCTGCGTGATGATGCCGGCGTTCAAATCGGCGTCGATGGCCATCTGCCGGCCCGGCATCGCGTCCAGCGTGAAGCGCGCACTGACTTCTGAGATGCGGCCGGCGCCTTTGGTGATGACGACGAAATTGATGATCACCAGCACCGTGAACACGACCATGCCCACGGCATAGTTGCCGCCGACCACGAAATGCCCGAAAGCGGCGATGACGTGGCCTGCCGCTTGCGCGCCGGTGTGGCCATTAATCAGCACGATGCGGGTCGATGCGACGTTGAGTCCCAAGCGCAACAGCGTTGCGCCCAGCAACACGGTCGGAAACGCCGCAAACTCAAGTGCGCGGCGCACGTAAATGACGGCCAGCAAAATCATCAAAGACAGGGAGATATTGAAGGTGAAGAACACGTCCAGCAGAAATGCCGGCAGCGGCAGCACCATCATGGCGAGCACGGCCATCACCAGCACCGGAACGCCGAGTCCGTTGCGGGCGAATTCGCTGAAGGTTGCTGCTGCTGCGCGCGCGTTCATACGTCTGAATACTCGTCGCCAACCTTAGGATTGGGCCGCGCCATCCGCGCCGCCAGAGTCGGATTCAAGGTGCGGACGCGGAAGATGTACGACAGCACCTGCGCCACAGCGACGTATAGGCCGTTCGGAATTTCCTTGTTGAGGTCGGTCGAGCGATAAAGGGCGCGCGCGAGCCTCGGCGCCTCGAATACCGGCACGCGATTTTCCTCGGCGATGCGGCGGATGTTTTGCGCCACTATGTCGACGCCCTTCGCCAGGACGACGGGAGCACGCATCTTCTTCGGGTCGTACTTGAGCGCCACCGCGAAGTGGGTCGGGTTGACGATGACCACATCCGCGGTCGGCACCTTGTGCATCATCCGGCGGCGCGCCAGGGTTTGCTGCATTTGGCGTATGCGCTGTTTGATTTCCGGCTTGCCGTCCAATTCCTTCGATTCGTCGCGCAATTCCTGGCGCGTCATGCGCAAGGCACGCTTGAACTGGAAGATCTGCAGGGGCACGTCGACTATGGCTACCAGCGCCAAAGAGCCGCACAGCCACACAAAGGCCCAGCTGAGGAGGCCGGCTCCCTGCGTGATTGCGGTCTGCGGCGCCATTTTCCCCAGCTTGAGAACATCGCCGAATATCCAGCTGACGATGCCGGCGCACACCGCGCCGACTACGAAACACTTCAGCAAGGCCTTGCCGAGTTCCGCGGCTCCTTGCAGGCCGAACAATCGCTTCACTCCTGACAGCGGGCTCAAGCGCGAGAAATCCGGAACCAACGCTTGAGTGGTGAAATTCCAGCCGCCCAAAGCCACCGATGCCAGCAGCACCATGACGATGAGCGCGCCGAAAACGGGAAGCACCGCGGTCAACGCGCTCATGCTGGCATCGCCCAACGATGCACTCATCGAATCGGTGGTGCGCAGCGTCTGACCGTTGAATGACAGGGAACGGCGCATCATCTGCGCCATGTGGGATGCAGCCGTTCCGCCCACTGCGACCAGTGTTGCGCTGCCGCCGATCATGCCGGCGAAGTTGGTCAGCTCGCGTGAGCGCGGCAACTGCCCGCGCTCGCGGGCTTCTTGCAAGCGTCGTTGCGAAGGTTCTTCGGTCCGCTCGCCGCCCATTTCGGATTCGGCCATTACGGCACTCCCGGGGCAGGCGTGCCGGTCAATTCCGAAACGGCCATGAGCGCGCTGTTGATGAGACCGGAGATCCCCGACATGATGCCGTCGAGTCCCGCCAGCAGCACGAAGAACCCGCTCGCAAGCGTGATCGTGAATCCGATGCCGAACAGATTCAGCTGCGGCGCCGCCCGGGTCACGACCCCCAAGGCGAGATTGACGATAACGAGCGCGATGACCGCCGGCAGCGCAATCAGCAGGCCGGTATCAAACACCTGCGCACCCCAAACCACCAGCGACCAGAGAAAGTTCTGGCCCAGCGCGGTGCCGATCGGCAGTGTGTGGAAGCTTTGCACCAGCGCGCCCAGCAGCATCAGGTGCCCGTTGATGGATAGATAGGTGAGCGTGCCGAAAATCATGAACAGCTGGCCGAGCACCGGAACCTGTGCGCCGCGCTGCGGATCGACCAGTGTGGCGAACCCCAGGCCCATGGTCAGCGAGATGCTTTGCCCGGCAAACACCAGGGACTCGAATGCCACCTGCACCACCATGCCGATCGCCACGCCGATGAGCAGTTCCGTCACAATCGTCAACATCCCGGCCGCGGAGAATATCGACAAGCCCGTGGGCACCTCGATCAAAGGACCCAGCAAAAAAGCCAGCGACAGCGTCAGCACGATCTTTACGAGGCTCGGCACCACTCCTTCGCTCGCAATGGGTGCGGCGAGCACGAAGCCGCCGACCCGCAAAGCCGGCCACCACATGCGCCCCACCCAGGTCGAAACATCCGAGACATTCAGCGTCAGAGGCTGCATGCGGTCAGCCGATCATCGCGGGTATGGCCGCGTACAAGTCGTGCGTGAAATCGATCAAGACCCGTAAGATCCAGGGACCCGCGACAAACAGGGTCAGGACCAGCATGAGCAGCTTCGGAATGAAGCTCAATGTGGATTCGTTGATTTGGGTCGCGGCCTGCAGCATGCCGATCACGAGACCCGTGATGAGCGCAATCAACAGCAGCGGCGCCGAAATCAGCGACGTGACCATCAACGTCTTATGCGCCAGATCCATGACGTTTTCCGGCGTCATTGATGAAAGCTCGACGCGAGAGTGCCGATAAGCAGGGTCCAGCCATCGACCACCACGAACAGCATGATCTTGAACGGCAACGACACCAACACCGGAGACAGCATCATCATGCCCATTGACATGAGCACGCTGGCCACGACCAGGTCGATCACCAGGAACGGGATGAAAACCATGAAGCCGATTTGGAAAGCCGTTTTCAGCTCGCTCGTGAGAAAAGTGGGCACCAATACCGAAAGCGGCACTTCCTCCGGCGTTGCGAACTGAGGCTTGCCTGATATCTTCGAGAAAAGCTGCAAATCATTTTCACGCGTCTGCGCCAGCATGAATTTTTTCAAGGGCGCTACGGTACGGTCGATCGCAATTTCGCCGGCCAACTGGCCATCGAGATAAGGCTTGACCCCGGATGCGTAGGATTGCTCGAGCGTCGCTCCCATCACGAAAAACGTCAGGAACAGCGCCAGCCCGGTGAGCACCTGGTTGGACGGGGTGGTCGCCATGCCGAGCGCCTGGCGCAGTATCGACAGCACTATGATGATTCGCGTGAACGCCGTCATCGCCAGCAAAATAGCCGGCAACAGCGTCAGCATCGTCATCAATATGAGTATTTGGAAGGTGAGCGAATAAGTCTGCACGCCGTCGGCGGCCGATTTCAACGCCACCGCCGGCAACGCAGCCTGCGCGCCGGCCGCCAGCGGCAGCAGCGCCAAGACTGCGGCCGCGATCAAGCGCGGGTGGCGGCGCGCGAACTCAATCATGGCGAACCGCCCGGCCGCTTCATCATATCGCGCAAGCGCTCGGCAAAGGCCGGCGTGCTCTTGACGGCCTTCAGGGTTATCGGGGCAGCCAGCGGCGTCAGGGGAACGATGCCGCCGGGGCCGACACCGACGAGCACTTGCGCCTCGCCGATCCGCACCAGAACCACGCGCTCGCGCGGGCCGACGCTCAACTGATCGAGGACTTCGCTGTCGACCGAACCATGCGGCGTGCTCAGCTTGAATCGCTTCAAGACCCAGCCGATCGCCAGAATCAGCGCGACGATGGCGATGAGGCTCAAAGTCAGCTGCGCCAGGCTGCCGATCGACAACGGCGAGGCGGGTTGCGCCATCGCCGTCATTTTGCGTGCTCCATCCTTTCCGTCTCACTGACGACGTCGGTGAGCCGGATGCCGAACTTTTCATTGACCACGACGACTTCGCCGCGCGCGATGCGCACGCCGTTCACCAATACATCCAACGGTTCTCCGGCCAACCGGTCAAGTTCGACGACCGAGCCCGGCGCCAGCTGCAGCAATTCCCGCACCGACATCTTCGCGCGGCCCACTTCGAGCGCGAGCGTCACGGCGACATCGAGGATCAGCTTCAGATTCATTTCCTGCCCCGCGGCGCCTGCTGCGTTGGGACCTAGGTCGCTGAATTGCGCGCGCGCGACGGCGGCAGTTTTCGGATCTGGCGGACTCATGCGAGGGCTCCTGGAAGAATTTTGAGGGCGTTATGGCCCTGCGATATGCCGAAGCGTCCGCTGTACAGCGGGACATCCCCGGCCAGCAATGTCACCTGCTGCGGCGCTTCGATCGGAATGATGTCGCCGGGAACAAGCCTGACCAACTCGCGCAGGCTGATTTGCGCTTCGGCAAGCACGGCGCGCGTGTCAAGTTGCGCCTCCTGCAAGGCGTGAGTCAGCGAGGGGCCCCAGGCTTCTTGTTTGCGCACCGGCGCGGCGCTGCCATCGCCCGTGAGCGCCTCCCGGATCGGGCTCAAGGTCGCGTCGGGCATGAGCCAATCGATTCGTCCGCTGCGCGCGGCGAATTCGACCGTGAACCTCGCGACGACCACGGACTCGAGCGCACCGCCCAATTGCACAAGGCGAGGATTGGTTTCCTGTTTCACCAATTCCAATTCCATCGGCGATACCGGCTGCCACGCCGCGGCAAGCTCCGCCGCCAGGCTGCGCAGCATCAGGGCCAGAAAGCGCTGCGCGGCGGGCGCCACGGCGGCTTGTGGATCGGCATTGGGGCGTCCGGTTCCACCGAAAAAGCCATCGAGAAGCGTCAGCAGCAACGCGGGCTCGACGCTCACGAAGGCAAGGCCGGGCAAGGGCTTCATGCGCACGATGGCGAGCGTGGCCGGCGCCGGCAGCGAAGCCTGCAAATCGGCGCTTTTCACCGAATCCAGCGAATCGAACTGCATGATGGCGTCGCGGCCCAGCAATCCGGTCAGTGCGCCGCCGGCGCGGGCGGCGAAATGCTTGCTGATTTCTTCGAGCAGCGGCAGTTGGGTGCGATTTATGCGCTGCGCCGCGAAATCGTAGGGCCGCACCGAGGGTTCCTTGCCGCCCTCTTGAAGGAGCGCTGCAACTTCTTCGTTGGATATGCGTTCCGGCGTCTCCACCATCACTGCACCACGAAGCTGGTGAAGAGTACGTCGTCCACGTCGGGACCACCTTCCTTTTTCTGGACGGCTTGAATCTCGGCGAGAGCCTCTTGGCGCAGCTTTTCCTTGCCTTCGCGCGACATGAGCGACTGATAGTTGCGGTTGCTCATCAGCAGCAGCAGGTTATTGCGGATCAGGGGAATATTTTTTTGCACGCTCTCGAGGGCTTTTTCGTCGTGCGCCATGATCTGCATGGAAATCTGCAGAAATCGCACCGCCGATCCATCCTCGAAGTTGACCACCAGGGGCGGGTCAATGGCGTAGTACACGGACGGCTTGCCGCTTCCATGCCCGCCGTGGCCGCCCTCGCCGCCTTTCTCGCCCGAAGGCTCCGGAACAATGGCGGTGATCTTGCCGTCCTTGTCCAGTTTGAAGTCCGGCATGGGGTGCAGCTTGGCGTTGATCGTGCCGCCGACCACCACGGCCGCGAGGGTGAGCACGAAGATCCCTAATCCGTTGACCAGGGTGCCCATGGCGCCGCCGGCCTTTTTCGGAGGGGGAGAAGAAGTTTCGCCAGCTTCGTCAGCCATAGTTCGATCCCAAAGCGCGTGCACATGCCGCAGCAGCGAATCGAGCAAGTTCTATGCCAGACGTTTTCTAGGGAATTTTTCTCTGTGTATTCATAAGGTTAAGCCAAGCAACCCTACCTCATAAGCTGGCAGCAAAGCGCCGATAAATTGACGCTTACCAAATACTCACGCGCTGTTCCGGCGGCAGATACATTTTATCTCCGGGCTTCAGGTCAAATGCAGAATAGAAGCCCGGCTGATTCCGCAACGGTGCCAAGCCACGAACCGCGGGCGGAGAATGGGGATCGGTCTTGATGCGCTGGATTGCCTCCGCGTCACGCACTTTGCCGCGCCAGACCTGGACCCATCCCAGATAAAATCGCTGGGCGCCGGTGAGATCCTCGATCACGGGTGCTTCATGACCTGCCAGCGATATCCTGTAAGCCTTGTACGCGATGGCGAGGCCCGAGTTGTCGCCGATGTTCTCGCCCAGGGTCAACGCGCCATTGACGTGGTAGCCGGGAACGGGCTCGTAAGCGTTGTATTGCGCGATCAGCGCCTTGGTTTTCTCCGCGAACTTGTCATGATCGGCTTTGGTGAACCAGTCGTGCAAGTTGCCGTCCGCGTCGAATTGGCTGCCCCGATCATCGAATCCGTGGCTCATTTCATGGCCGATCACACCGCCGATACCGCCATAATTTACCGCGTCGTCGGCGTCGGCATCGAAGAACGGCGGCTGCAGTATGGCTGCGGGAAAGGTGATTTCATTGCGGGCGGGGTTATAAGAGGCGTTGATCGTCTGCGGCCTCATGCCCCATTCGCTGCGATCGACCGGCTTGCCCAATTTCGCCAGATTGCGGCGATATTCAAATTCGTTGGCGCGAAACACATTGCCCAATAAATCGGTGCGGGAAATGTTCAGAGCGCTGTAGTCTCGCCAATGCTCGGGGTAGCCGATCTTCGGCGAGATCTTCGCCAGCTTTGCTTGCGCGCCGACCTTGGTATCCGCGCTCATCCAATCGAGCGTATCGATGTCTCGACGGTAGGCCTCCAGAAGATTGAGCACCAGCGCCTGCATGCGCGCTTTGTGCTGCGGTGGAAAATACTTCGCCACATAGAGCTTGCCCAAAGCTTCACCCAAGCTGCCGTCCAGCAGGGTGATGCCGCGCTTCCAGCGAACCTCGTTTTCCGGCACGCCGCGCAACACGCCTCCGGTGAAGGCAAAGCGTTCATCGACGAACGCCTTGGATAGGTAAGGCGCCGAGGCCGACAGCACTCGCCACTTGAAATAAGCCTTCCAGACGGGCAGCCGGGTCCGGGCAATTATTTTGCCGAGGCTGGTGAAATACGACGGTTGGCTCACGATCACCGAATCCGCCTTGCCCTCGATGCCCGATCCTCGGATGAGCCGTTGCCAGTCGAAGCCGGCCATCAACGCAGGAAGTTCCGATATCGCGGTTTTGTTGTAGGTCTTGATCGGATCGCGATTCTCGACACGCGTCCATTGGATCTTCGCCAGCGAGGTCTCCAGATCGAGTATTGCCGCCGCGCTTCTCGCGGCCTTGGCTTGGCCGGCCATCCCCAGCATCTTCTCGATGTGAGCCCGGTACGCAATGCGCGCCTCCTTGAGCTTGGCGTCGTCTTTCAAATAGTAATCGCGGTCCGGCAAGCCCAAGCCGCCCTGGTAGAGAATCACCGCGTACTGGGAAGAGTTTCTCGCATCCAGGTTGAATTGCATGCTGAACGGCGCGCCAGCGCCCGTTTGATTCAGGTGCGCGATCAAGCCCGGAATCGCACCGGCGTTCTTGAGCGAGTCGATGGCGGCGAATTCCTTGAGCAGCGGCTTGATGCCCAGAGTCTCGAGCGCAGACTCACTCATGTAGCTGGCATACAGGTCAGCGAGCTTTTTGGCGTCGGGGTCGCCGGTGGCCGATGCCTGATCGAGGCCATCGACGATGGTGCGCAATTGCTCTTCGGTTTTGTCTTGCAGCACGGTGAAGGAGCCGACCGCGCCCTTGTCCGCGGGCAATTGATAATCGCGCAGCCACTTGCCGTTCAAGTGCTCATAAATATCATCTTGCGGGCGCACCGCGCCGTCTACATATTGAAGGTCGATCCCGGAGTGCCGCGCCGGCGCGGCCATGGGCGTGGCAGCCGGGGCCGCCGGCGTAGCGCGGCCGGCTGTGGGGTTCGAGGCCTGGTTGCCGACGCAAGCCGCGAGACCCGCGGCACAAACCAGCGTGGAAAACTTCTTCAACATTCTTTGCTTCCTCAAAATTTCAACGACACTTTCAATCCCGGCGCGGCATCATCGAGCACCAGATGCGCGCCGTGCAGCTTAGTGACGGCGGCTACCAAGGACAATCCCAATCCGGAGCCTGGAAATTTCCGGGCCTCGTCCAATCGCACCCGGCGGCCCAGCACTATCTCGCGCTTATCGGCCGGGATGCCGGGACCGTTGTCCTCGACGATCACCTGTGGCGCACTTCCGGAACCATCCAAAATCACGCGGATGTGTCCGCCGTCGGGCGTGAATTTAATGGCGTTATCGAGCAAATTCGCGAGCGCTTGCGCCAGCAATTGGCGGTTGCCCTGGACGTGCGCACCCGCAGCCACGGAGCTCTCGAGCACTATGCCGCGCTCCTCGCTGACCGGCGCATACAGCTCGACGACGCTTGCAACCAGCTCCGACAGGTCCACCGGCTCGCGCGCAACGGTTCCGGTTTCCGCCAAGGCGATCCGCAACAGCGCATCCAGCGTGCTGCGCATGTGATCCACTTCCGTGGTCACCCGCTCGAGCACGCGCCGTTCAGCCGAACCCGGCGTCAAAGTCGTCATGGCGCCCTCGGCGCTCGCCTGCAGCCGGTTGAGAGGCGTGCGCAGATCGTGCGCGGCACTGTCGAGCACGGTACGCATGCCCAAAGTCAGCTGCTCGATTTTATCGAGCATGGTGTTGATCTCGCGCGCGAGCGTGTTGATTTCGTCATCGGCGTCGCGCACCGGCAATCGCTGCGAGAGGTCGCCGCGCATGATCTGTGTGGCGACGGCGGAAATGGCGCCGGCCTGCGCAAGGATCCGCCGGCCCATCCAAAACCCGCCGCCCAGGCCCAATAGCAGAGTGAGCAGGACCGCGGTGATGAGGCCGCGCATCATCAAGTTCTTTACGTCCTGGCGCTCCTGCACGTCGTGGCCCACCAGCATCCGGTAGCCGCCCGGCAGCGGGAAGCGCTGCGCGCGCATTTCGTGCTCGCGTGTTTCGTCGCCGAACGGCACTTCGACCTTGAACAGAAACCACTTGCCCGCGTCGGCGTCGACCTTCGGCCAGGCCGGCACATTGCCGGCCACGGGACGCAGCTGCGGATCGACCATAAGGTACACCGCGCCGCGCACGTCCTGGTCCTGCGATCGCTGCTCCACCAATTCGATGAAATCACCGCGCGAGAGAACCATCATTTGCTCGCGCAACCCCTGCACCTCGGCCTCGATCAGATTATCGGTGCTGCCGTCGACCACGCGCGAGACCGCAAAGTCCACGGCATAGATCAGCGCCGCGGCGCCGATGGCGAACACGATGGAATAGACGATCGCGATACGGAATGGCGAGGTATCGAGAACACCGAGAAAGCGCTGATCGGGACTCATCTTTGAGACCTGGCCCCTAAAGGCCGCTATTCGTCTTCGCGCAAGCTATAGCCGGCACCGCGCACGGTATGCAGCAAAGGCTTGTCGAAGTCCTTGTCGATCGCCTGACGCAGTCTGCTGATGTGAACATCGATCACGTTCGTTTGCGGATCGAAGTGATAATCCCAAACGCCCTCGAGCAGCATGGTGCGGGTGACCACCTGCCCGCTGTGGCGCATCATGAACTCGAGCAATTGGAACTCGCGGGCCGTCAGTTCGATCTTCTTGCCGTTGCGCATGACTCGCCGGGTCATCCGGTCGAGCTCGAGATCCGCCAACTTCAACTTGGTGGATGCTTCTGCATTGCCGGGGTCGCCGCGCCGCGCAAGCGCGTCGATGCGCGCCAACAGTTCCGCCATGTGGTAGGGCTTGGTCAAATAGTCATCGCCACCGGCGCGAAGTCCCGTGATCCGGTCGTCGACGTCTCCCAGCGCGCTCAAGATCAGAACCGGCATCTTGCGGCCCGTGGCGCGGAGCGACTGCACCAGCGCAAGCCCGTCGAGTTTGGGCAGCATGCGATCTACGATCGCGAGGTCGGCGGCGATGGACGAGGCCATATGCAAACCTTCAATGCCGTTCGCAGCGGTGTCCACGGTGTGACCGGCCTCCCGCAGCGCCTTCGCCAGGTAGTCGCGAGCGACTTCGTCGTCCTCAACAATCAAGATGTGCATGAGTTGATATCTTAGACTAGGATGCCCTCGCCCGGGTTCACTCGATCGGAGGACGGACATGATCAGGGTTGCGATGCTGGCAGCCCTCTGGGCCGGTGTGTCCTACGCGAAGGAGGCGCCGTTATGGGAAGTCGGTTTGGGTGCCGGCGCTATCGCTTTTCAGGATTATCGGGGATCCGACACCACCCACGCCTATCCGCTGCCGGTTCCTTACTTCGTCTATAACGGCAAATTTCTGAAAGCAGATCGCGACGGCGTGCGCGGGACCTTGTTCAATCAGGACCGCCTCGAAATCAACCTGAGCTTCAATCTGACCACGCCCGTGCGCAACGATCGCGAGCGCAGCGGCATGCCGGATTTGCGGTCCACCGTCGAACTCGGGCCGTCGTTCGATTTTCACTTATTCCGAAGCGACGACAGAAAGATAAAATTGGATCTGCGGATGCCGTTCCGGTATGCGGCCACCGTGGAGTCTTCGCCGCGTATCATCGGCTGGACCTTCAGTCCCAGGCTGAACGTGGATGTTCGGGATCCATTCGGGTCACCGGGTTGGAATCTGGGAATTCTGGCGGGACCTTTGTTCGCCGACCGGCGTTATCACGATTATTTCTATTCGGTTGCAGCTCAGTTTGCCACCGCGGACCGACCCGAATTCAACGCCCGCGGCGGCTATGCGGGTACCCAAACGCTTACAGCACTCTCCAAACGCTATCCGAAGTTTTGGGTAGGCGCCTATATGCGCTATGACACTCTCGCGGGCGCGGCCTTTGTTGACAGCCCCCTGGTTCAGCGCAAGAGTTATTGGACGGGGGGCTTTGGATTCGCGTGGATGATTCAGAAATCAAAACAGGTCGTGGAAATACCGGACTGATGGCGACGATGCCGCGCGTTTTAAGAACCGTGTATGAATATTTCGCGCTGTACAGCTCGCTCACGCTGCTGGGATTGATTTGCCTGACCTGGTCTGTGTTCGCGCTGCCGCTGTATTTTGTTTTGCCGAAGCGGCTCGGCACGGCAGTTGGACGGCGCGGCATCATGGGCGGCTTCCGGATTTACTCCTGGTCCTTGTCGCTCACGGGCGCGTACAAGCTCGATCTCAAGGCCGTCGACAGGCTGAAGGGAGGACCGCCCGTCATCCTGGCGCCCAACCACCCTGCCTTGATCGATGCGCTGCTGATCCTGACGCGGCATCCGAATCTGGTGTGCGTGATGAAGTCCGAACTCATGAAAAATGTGTTCTTGGGTTCGGGTTCCCGCCTTGCGCGCTACGTGCGGAACGATTCTTCGCGGCAGATGGTCAAGGAGTCCGTCGCGCACTTGCAGGCGGGCGGCGTTCTGCTGCTTTTTCCCGAGGGAACGCGCACTACGCGCTTCCCCATCAATCCCCTGGTCGGCAGCGTAGGGCTGATCGCCAAGCATGCCAAGGTGCCGGTGCAGACACTGCTCATCGAGACCGACTCGCCTTTCCTGAGCAAGGGCTGGCCTCTCTTCAAAAGACCCGAGCTGCCTGTCACCTATCGGGTTCGATTGGGACGCCGCTTCGACCCGCCCGCGGATGTTCCTGCGTTTACCGCCGAACTCGACCGCTATTACCGCCAGGAGTTGCAGGGCTCGCTGCAGTCCCGTTGGCTCAAGCACGAATCTTGACTCCATCGAGCACTCATCTCGTGCTCATTCCGAGCTACAACCCGGGACCGAAGGTTTTTTCGACGGTGCGCGCGGCACTCGACCAATGGGCACCGGTATGGGTCGTGGTCGACGGCAGCACCGATCATACCGAGCACACCCTCGCGGAAATGGCCGTGGAGGAGCCGGCATTGAAAATTTGGGTGCTGCCCAAGAACCGGGGCAAAGGCGCGGCAGTTCTCTTTGGCCTGAAGGAGGCGCAGGCGCTCGGCTTTTCTCACGTCCTGACCATGGATTCGGATGGCCAACATCCGGCCGAGCGCATCCCGGAATTCATGCGCGCCTCGCTGGAAGCCCCCGGCTCCATGGTATTGGGAGAACCGATTTTCGATGCGAGCGCTCCCGGACTGCGCGTCCAAGGACGCAAGATCTCGAACTGGTGGGCCAATCTCGAGACCTTGTGGGCCGGCATCCATGACTCGCTGTTCGGCTTTAGGGTCTATCCGATCGCACCCCTGATCGCCGTGATGCGCCGTCAACCATGGATGCGCCGCTTCGACTTCGACGTGGAAGCGGTGGTCCGCTTAAGCTGGCGCGGCGTGAAGCCGGTCAACTTGCCGGCGCCGGTACGCTATTACAGGGCTGAGGACGGCGGAATTTCGCATTTCAAATACGGCCGCGACAACATCCTGCTGACCTGGATGCACATCCGTCTGGTTTTCGGATTCGTGTTGCGGTTGCCGTTGCTCGCAATGCGGCGCTTCGCGAGGAATTAGGCCGCCGGCTTGCGCGCGCGGTACTCCGAGAAAACACCGAGCTCGACGTACCGGTAGGCTTCGACGAATCCGGCTTCGCGAATCGCGAGCAGAATTTCCGCAGGGGAGGCGCAGGCATCGATCGTGTCCCAGTAATAGCGCATCAGCGTCGGCGAATCGGCGTTCTCACCCAGAATGCCGGCCAGAAACGGCACAACCCCGCGCATGTACGCCCTGAGGACGGCACGTGGCACACGACCTTCCGGCCGGGTGATTTCCAGAAGGCAGATCCGGCCGCCGGGTTTCAAGACACGCATGAACTCCGTGAACGCCGCCGACAAATCGGCAATATGGCGCAGCGCATAGCCCATGGACAAAAAGTCCGCCGTTGCCGGGTCGACCGGAATGCTCTGGGCGTCGCCTAGCAGCAGCTCGACCGCCGCAGGAACCTTCGCGCTGTCCATCATGCCGCTGCTGGGGTCAACACCGGTGACTTTTCCTGTCGGACCGGCCAACAGGGCCGCTTGACGCGCCAGAAGTCCGGTCCCGACGCCGATGTCCAAAACGCACATGCCGGCCGTAAGGCCTGCTCGGCGCAATGCGCGCCTGCGGTACCAAGAACCCGAGCCCAGAGCCATGACCCGCTCGATGCGGTCATAATCTCCCGCCGTGCGGTCGAATAGCTGCCGCACCCAGCCGCCTCGTTCCGCTTCCTGCGTGTAGTAATCGCGCAACGGCGGATGCGGCGCTTGCATAGCGCTGCAGCATACGCCATCGCAGGTGAGTTGCCGCACCGGCCCGCACCTATATAATGCGCCTACTTAGAACTCCAATCGAAGCCTCTAGCCTATGTCCGACAAAGCGTCGCTCATGCAACAGCCGGCGCCGCTGACCGATGTCGGTCTTCAGCGGGAGCTCGCTGCGCTGTTCGTGGAAGCCCTGAACCTCGAGGTTCAGGCTCAAGATATTGACCCCGACGCCCCCCTGTACGGCGAGGGCCTAGGACTCGATTCCATTGATATCCTGGAGGTGGCGCTGATCGTCTCCAAGCAGTACGGCATCCACCTGCGCGCAGACAGCCAGGAAAACCAGCAGATCTTCCGCTCTTTGAGGCATCTAGCAGAGTACATTGCGGCACAGAGAACCAAGTAACCATGGCCTCGGGACGTAGACTGCAGCTTGCTGCCGTCGTCTTGTTCTTCATCGTCTACTCCGCACTGTCGCACTACAGCAATCTGAACCCGCAGGCCCGCGACTTGGCCGTCGCGCTGGCGCTCTCCCCCATGCTCAGCCTGGGCGCGGTTCTGCTCTGGCGCTGGAGCGGCGCATGGATCGCATTCGCGTGCGCCGCCGCGGCCGCGCTATCCCTGCGTGCCGCTTGGCCGCTGCTGCTGCAGAATTTTCCGCTGGTCTACCTGGTCCAGCAGGCCGGGTTCTATTCCATCATGGCCTTCACGTTCGCGCGCACCCTGCGCAAGAATCATGTTCCTCTTTGCACTCAGTTCGCAGACAAGGTCCACGGCCCTCTGAGCCCTCTCGAACTGCGCTATACCCGCAGCGTCACCATTGCATGGGCATTGTTCTTCCTGCTGAACTTGGCCGCGACATTCCTGCTGTTCGAATTCGCGCCCCTGCGCGTGTGGTCGCTGTTCGCCAATTTCATCTCCCTGCCGCTGATTCTGCTGATGTTCGTCGCCGAGTTCGCCGTTCGCCGCCGCGTATTGCCTGAGGTGCAGCGCAACGGTTTGATGGCAACGCTGCGCGTATATTTCGCGGATTCGCCTTGAAGATGGACACCATCGCACTTCTCTCCCATGCCTCGCCCGACGCGATCGTCGCCTATCGCTCAGGGCGCCACGTGACCGTCCGCGAATTTCTGCAGGACGCGGCCCGCGTGGCGGAGCAGCTGCCCGGCGCCGAGCACGTTTTGAACGTGTGCACCGATCGGTATCAATTTACCGTCGGACTTGCCGCCTGCCTGATGTCCAAGCGCATCAGTCTCTTGCCCTCGACCCATACACCACAGGTCATCGCGCAGCTCGCAGACTTTGCTCCCGACGCCTTCTGCCTGACCGACGACGCGCGTTGCGAAATCGAACTGCCGCAAGTTTTTTACCCGGACCTTTTCGCCGGCGGCGCGAAGGCCGATCGTGCCGCGCCCGTCGAGGTGCCGCAAATTCCGGTGACGCAGCTTGCGGCGATCGTCTTTACGTCCGGCTCGACCGGCACGCCGGTCCCGTACCGGAAAACCTGGGGGTTGCTCGCGCGCTGCGTCATCAACGGGGCACCGCAACTGGGCCTCGCGGACGGCAGAAGCCACGCCCTGGTGGGCACGGTTCCGGGCCAACACATGTACGGATTCGAATCGACTGTGCTGCTGGCCCTCTTGAGCGGCAACGCATTGAGCGCAGAGCGGCCCTTCTACCCGGCCGACATCGCTGCCGATATAGAGCGGGTCCCGCGTCCCCGCGTGCTGATCACCACGCCGATTCACTTGCGCACCTTGCTGGGTTCGGAGATTTGGTTCCCCGCTGTCGATTTGGTGATGTCGGCGACGGCGCCCTTGAGCCGCGAATTGGCGCAAGAGGTCGAGGACCGCTATGGGGCCCCCTTGCTCGAGATCTATGGCTCAACCGAGACCGGGCAGATTGCCATCCGCCGAACTGCGCACACCGCAGCGTGGCGCTTATGGCCCGGCGTGCGCCTGCATGAATCCAACGGTCAGGTGTTCGCCCAGGGGGGTCACGTCGAGCAGCTGACTCCGATGTGCGATGTGATCGAAATTACGGGCGATGATGAGTTTTTCCTGCTTGGCAGAACGGCCGATCTGGTCAACGTAGCCGGCAAACGCAGCTCCTTCGGTTATCTGAATGCACAGCTCAATGCCATACCGGGTGTGCTTGACGGCGCTTTTTTCCTGCGCGAAGAATTGGCAGGATCCACCGGCGTTGCGCGCCTGGGCGCGGTCGTCGTTGCGCCGGGATTGAACGCGGCCGGATTGACCGAGCAATTGCGGCAGCTCATCGATCCGGTATTTTTGCCCCGGCCCTTGCTGCTCGTCGAGCAGTTGCCGCGCAATGCAACCGGGAAACTGCCGCAGTCGGCGCTGCAGGGATTTGCCGACCAGCAGCTGCGTCTCAACGAATCGCGATGAAAATACAAAGCTCGCTCGAAATCGCCGCCGACCATCCGGCATTCGCCGGTCATTTCCCCGGCTTTCCGGTGGTGCCGGGGGCGATGTTGCTGGATGAAATGCTGAAATCGATAGAAGACGCGCGCAGCATCGATTTGCGCAGCTGGCAGGTATCTTCCGCAAAATTTCTCAGTGCCGTCCGGCCCGGCGATGCACTCGTCCTGGAACATGAATCCACGGCGCCCGGCTTGATCCGATTCACTATCCGCGTCGATGAGCGCAAAGTGGCGAGCGGCACGCTCCATGAGCTCTAAGGCAGCCGAATGGGTCACGCACCGCGAGCGGGGCAGCTTATGGCTGCTGAAGATCATGGCATTTCTCTCATTGCGCTGCGGACGGGCGCCGAGCCGGATCGTCCTCTACGGCATCGCATTGTATTTTTTTCTATTTGGACCGAGCGCGCGGCGGCACTCGCGCCGCTACCTGCGCCTTGCACTCGGGCGGGCGCCCGGCGCGCGCGACCGCTTCCTGCAGATACTGAGCTTCGCAACCACGATTCATGACCGCGTGTATCTCATCAACGGCCAGTTCGAGAAGTTCGAAATCTCAGTTGAAGGAGAAGACATGGTGCTCGCTCACCAGCCCAAAGGCCGCGGCGCCCTGTTGCTCGGCGCGCACATGGGTAGCTTTGAAGTCATGCATTCCTTGAGCCGGCGCCAACAGGGATTGCGCGTCGCAATGGCGATGTACGAGGACAACGCCCGCAAGATCAGCGGAATCCTGGCAGCCATCAATCCGAGTTGCATTCCCGACATCGTTTCCTTGGGACAGATCGATGCCATGCTGAATATCGCGGAGCGCCTGGACAAGGGCGCTTATGTGGGTGTCCTCGCGGACCGCACGCTGGGAGAGGAACCCGCGCAGGCCGTGCAATTCTTGGGACAGGAAGCCCATCTTCCCACCGGGCCCATGCGGGCGGCCGCCATCCTAAGGTGCCCGGTATTCTTCATGGCCGGGCTATACCGCGGCGGGAACCGATATCATGTAGCCTTCGTGCGGGTGGCTGATTTTTCGGCGACCACCGTCGGCAGCCGTGAGCTGGCGGTGCAGGCGGCAATTCAGCGATATGCAGCGGTCCTCGAAAGCTACTGCCGCAGCGATCCTTACAACTGGTTTAATTTTTTCGACTTCTGGCGGCGGCCGCCGGAAAGCAAAGGCCATTGATGCGTCGCATTCTGCCCCTGATTTTTTTCGTCGCCGGCGCGAGCTTCGGCGCCGCCGCCGCCATGGCGCAGGCCGGATTCAGCGACCTCAACGAAGTGATGAGGTTGCTGGCCATGCGACAGCACGGCCGCGTGGAATTCGTCGAGCAGCAATTCCTGGCCGTTTTGAAGCAGCCCATCGAATCCTCCGGCGAGTTGCTTTACGACGCCCCCGATCGGCTGGAAAAACGCACGCTGAAACCCCGCGCAGAAACCCTGGTGCTTAGCGGCGGCGTTTTGACGGTTGAGCGCGGGCACAACAAACGGGTGATGGATTTGCACTCGTATCCGCAGGTACTGCCCTTCGTCGAGAGCATACGCGCGACCCTGGCCGGCGATCGGAATTCTCTCGAGCGGCTTTTCCATGTGGATTTTGCCGGCAGCGTGTCCCGCTGGACCATCACCTTGGTTCCGCTCGAATCGAAGGTGAAGCAATCGGTCAGCCAGGTGCGAATCGATGGCATGCGCGAGCAGCTGATCAAAGTGGAGATTCGTCAACCCGACGGCGACCGATCGCTGATGACGCTGCGGCCATCCACATTGCCATGACGGTGCAACGCGCGGGCGTGCTGATCATTTGGCTCGGTTGCGTTGTGCTTGCGGCGGTTGTCGTGGCGCGCGCGCGCTATATCTCGGACCTTTCGGCTTTTCTGCCGGCCAATCCCACGCCTTCGCAACAGCTGCTGGTCGATCAGCTTCGTGACGGCCCCGCTTCCCGCTTGATTCTCATCGCAATCGAGCAAGGAGACGCGGCTGCGCGAGCGCGTGCATCGCAGAGCCTGGTCGAGCGCCTGCGCAGGGATCCGCAATTCTCAGCCGTGAACAACGGCGAGGCCATAGCGGGCCAGCGGGATCGTGAATTCTTGTTTCATAACCGCTATCTGCTCAGCGAATCGGTCACGGCGCAGCGCTTCACCGCTTCAGGGTTGGGGGACGCGATTCGCGAGACCATCGGCAATTTGACGTCGCCGGGAGGACTGCTGTTCAAATCGCTTTTGCCCCGCGATCCGACAGGCGAATTGCTGAACATCGTCGATCAGTTGGCGCGCTCGCCGGCGCCGCAAACCCGCGATGGCGTTTGGGTATCCGGCGACCAGAGCCGCGCTCTCGCGGTTGCGCAGACCGCGGCCAACGGTTCCGACAGCGACGCTCAGAGCAAGGCGATCCGGACAATTCAGACCGCCTTCGCCGCGGCAGCGGCTGAACTGCCGAAGGGAACTGCGGCGGCGCGGCTTCACCTGAGCGGCCCGGGCGTCTTCGCCGTTGCTGCGCGTGCAAAAATCGAACGGGCCGCAATCCGGCTGTCGATTATCAGCGGCATTCTCGTGGTGACGCTGCTGCTCGTGGTGTATAGGTCTTTGCCGGCATTGGGATTGGGCTTGCTGCCCGTGGCCACCGGCGCCCTGGTCGGCATCGCCGCCGTTGCCTTGGGCTTCGGCGCCGTCCACGGCGTTACCTTGGGTTTCGGCATCACCCTGATCGGCGAGTCGGTGGACTATTCCATTTATTTCTTCATTCAGTCGCGCCGGAGCGCAGCCGNCGGCAATGGCCCGTCATGGCGGCAACTCTGGTGGCCGACGATTCGCTTGGGGATGCTGACCTCCGTGTGCGGATTTGCATCCCTGCTGCCCTCGGGCTTTCCTGGGCTCAAACAGCTGGGGGCCTATTCCATCAGCGGGTTGATCGCTGCGGCGCTGGTGACCCGCTTTGTGTTGCCGACGCTGCTGCCGCGAAACTTCGCAATCCGCGATGTAACTCCGTTCGGCGCGCGCGTTTCTTCGCTGCTTCAGAGCGCACGAAGGCTCAGCGGCAGGACCCTCGCGCTGGGCAGCGGAGCGGTGGTTCTTATTTCCGGCGGAGTTCTGTACGCGGATCGCGCTCATCTCTGGAATCGCAATCTGTCGGCCTTGAGCCCGGTTTCCGCCGAGGACCAGAACTACGACGCCAAGCTGCGCGCTGACTTGGGTGCCGCTGATGTGCGCGACCTCGTAATCGTTTCCGGTCCGGACATGGAGTCGGTCTTGCGGGGCTCAGAGAATGCGGGGCGCGCCCTGCAAGAGCTGGTAGATCGAAAAGTGATCGGCGGATTTGACAGTGCCGCAAGCTACTTGCCGAGCATGGCCACTCAGGAGAGCCGCCGCGGCAGCCTGCCCGCGCCCGCTGAGCTGCGCGCCAATCTCAAACAGGCGGTCGAGAATTTGCCGTTGCGCACCAGCTTGCAGCCCTTCTTGGAAGATGTCGAAGCCACGCGCCACGCGCCTCTGGTGTCTGCGCGCGATCTTGCCGGAACATCTCTGAACGCCGGCTTCGAGTCCTTGATCCTTCGCCAAAAGGAACAGTGGAATGCATTGCTGCCGCTGCGCAGTGCGGTCACGGGTGGAACCATCGATTTGACGCAAGTAGAGGCTGCGCTAAAGAGCGGCGGAGTCGGCAACGCGAGAGTGCTGGACATCAAGCGGGAATCGGATGCGCTGTACGGCGACTATGTTTCCGAAGCGATCCGCTTCTCGCTGGCCGGATTTCTCGCATTGACGGTTTTGCTGCTCATCGCATTGCGCTCTGCGCTGCGCGTGGCGCAGGTTCTCGCGCCTCTGGCGCTCGCGGTCCTGACGGTCGCCGCGGGCCTGGCAATCGCTGGGGTGCAGTTGAGCCTTTTGCACCTGGTCGGGATGTTGTTGATCGTCGCCGTCGGCTCCAACTACGCCTTGTTCTTCGATCGGCAGGCGCATTCCAAAGAAGCGGGCAATCAATCGCTGACGCTTGCATCATTGCTGATTGCGAACGCAAGCACCGTCATCGGTTTCGGTCTGCTGTCCTTTTCGCAGGTCCCCGTGCTCGTCGCGCTGGGCACTACCGTGGCGCCCGGCACCTTTCTGGCTTTGATGTTCGCCGCAATCGGCTTCCGCGCAGGCGAAAGTGCGTAGCATTTTTCATCCTGCGGAATCAAAATCGCGCGCGCCCGTGCAAATGATCTGGTTTCCAGGCGCCTATGACGGCGCACAGAGCTTTGTCGATCAAGGATTTGCGGTAGCGGTTGCAAAACGCGGCACACGTCTGGATCTGCTGTTTGTCGACCTTGAAATGGCGCACCTCCAGGATCGAGGCCCGATCGAAAGACTGAGGAGCGAAATCATCCTGCCTGCGCGAACTGCAGGCGCGTCGACGTGGCTGGGGGGAATCTCCTTGGGCGGTTTGCTGGCGCTCGACTATGCTAGCTCTTACCCCGGCGAAGTCGATGGNCTGTGCCTGCTCGCGCCTTATTTGGGCAATCGCATGCTCATTGACGAGGTTGCCGCGGGAAGGCTTGCGGAATTCGACGCGGAACACCGAATATGGCGCTACATCAAATCGCAGATCCATGCGGCGCCGATTTACCTGGGTTACGGGCGCCAGGACCGTTTCTCGCGGGCCCAT
>JGI12627J18819_10000164_pt1 | contig 21513 bp, 13 predicted proteins | sample TexAe_OM1H0_M2_FD_18819 | JGI IMG/M metagenome (IMG submission 18819)
ATTAAAATGAATAGTTAATATTAAATATTTAGTATTAAGAAAAAATTATAACAAAGTGAATTGAAATATCTTAGTAACTTTAGGAAAACAAATCAAATGAGATTTTATAATTAGTGAGAACGAAAATAAAAAAGCCTAAAAAAGTAAAATGAATTAAAATTTGTTTGAATATAGGGGAACCTTCCTCTAAGGCTAAATATAATATATAAGCAATAGAGAATAGTACCGTGAGGGAAAAATTAGAAATAGTAGTTTTATAAGTAGCTCAAAAGAAATATAGAGCGTACCTTTTGTATAATGGGCCTATAAGTTAATATTAGATGCAAGCATATAAATTTTATTCTTAAATATATTTAAGATTAATTAAGTATGCCTAGCTAAACCAATTAAATATTATTAAATAAGTATCTAATATTAGACCCGAAGCCAAGCGACCTTATTATAATCAGGAATATAAAAGTCCGAATAGGTTATCGTTGTAAAGATATCTAATGAATTATGATAAGTTGTGAAATGTAATACTAGCTTGGTATAGCTGGTTCTCTGCGAAACATATCTAAGTATGTAATACAAATTAAATCATTACAGGTACAGAATCTAATGTCTGACAATTTTGGAATTATATATGATTTCTTATATAATTTTATATTGTATACATTGGGGGATTGGATAAATTTTATCAGGGATAAATTGACCTCGGAAGGGTAATGATAATTATTGTATAATCAGACATAATATGCTAAGGTAGTATGTCTAAAGGGAAACAGCCCAGAACAAGAGTATAAGGTTCCAAAATTATTATTAAGTGAAATAAAAGGAGTATTTCTTGTATACAACTAGGAAATAGGCTTAGAAGCGGCCATTTTTTAAAGACCTCGTAACAGAGCACTAGTTTATAATATCTAATATTTTTATTAGATTTAAAAGAAAAGCATTGATAATATAACGGATCTTAAATAATATACCTATACCTTGTCTATATTTAATCTATTATTAATATAGTGTTAAGTTTTAACTAAACCTAAATTTAATAATATATCTATAATAAATATAGGGTAGCAGAGCATTGAAGAAAATTTATATTATATTATTTTAATATAATAGATTAATTCAAGTGATAATGCAGGCATGAGTAATGAAAAAGGGAAACCTCTATATTTATGAATTAATTTATTATGATTAATCCCACTAAATTTGAATATCCCTCGCCTTAAACTTATGGGATTATAAATCGGTCTCTAAATTTGATATAACTAAATAAGCTATCTTTATTAAACTTATTTGAGTTTTGATCTAAAAAGAACAAATGATGAAAGAATTTATATGGATTATACCTATAATAGGTCCTAGAAAAGTCCATAACATTTAGATTTTAAATTTAACCGTACCTAAATTCTACCTCCAGTAAGTTAGTAGAGAATATGAAGGCGTTTGAGATAACAATTATTAAGGAACTCGGCAAATTGTCACCGTAACTTAGGGATAAGGTGAGCCGTTTTTAAAGATTAATATCTTTAAAAATAGGAAACATATAATGATGTTGTATGACTGTTTAATTAAAACACAGCACTTTGCAAAGATTTAAATCGAAGTATTGAGTGTGATTCCTGCCCTATATTGGCTGGACAAATTTAATTCTTATAACAGGTTTTATTGGAACCCCCAATCAATGGCGGCCTTACCTATGAGGGTCTTAAGGTAGCGGAATACCTTGGCCGTTAAATGCGGTCTTTGCATGAATGGATTAACAATACAACAGCTGTCTCAATAATTGACTCAATGAAATTATAATAGCAGTGAAGATACTGCTTACCTCTAGTTAGACGAGAAGACCCTTTGCAGCTTTACTGTGACTAGTTATTGATTATAATAAACAAATTCTAGTGTATAAGGTAATTGATTAAATAAAAATGGAACTCCTTTATTCAGTATATTATAATGTAATCTATAAACTTTAATAATTCTTATTATTTAATATATTTATTTTATTTGTATATATTATATATAATATTAATATATATATGTTAAAATAATTTATAATTGTTTTAATACTTATATAAATAAATACTAAATATGTATATTTAATAAATTTATTATTAAGAAAAAGAGACAGTAGCTAGGGGACAGTTTATTCGGGGCAAAGTCCGCATAAATAGTACCTGCGTGAATCCAAATTTGCTTTTGTAAATTTTACTTTAATTTTATATTAATTTAAATAATTAAATTCATTTATTTAGTCATTAAATTGAAATTTTTAATATTTTTAAGTAAGTAAGATTTTAACTATATGGAAAATAGTTATATAAAAATTAGTTGTATTACAATTATTTTTTAATTACTTATACTAATTAGTATAGTAACTTTTATTTATATTTATTAAGTTTAATGGCTTAATCTTGCTTTACTGTTTGATACACATATCATTCAGTCGCATAATGCGGGGCATATGATCACAAGATTCTTAAAGGAAAGGTCTTGGATTTTTGAATAAAGCTACGCTAGGGATAACAGGCTAATTGCGCCAGAGAGTACAAATTGGGTGCGCAGTTTGGCACCTCGATGTCGGCTTGACTCATCCACATGAATGTAAGAATCATGAAGGGTTTGACTGTTCGTCAATTAAAGAGTTACACGAGCTGGGTTAAATACGTCGTGAGACAGTATGGTTTCTATCTTCTAGAGGTAGTTAAGTAAAATGAAAATAGCCTCTTCGTACGAAAGGAGTTGAGTATGTTAACCTATGGTTAATCTGCTACTTATACTATATTAATATTTAATATATAATAATATTTCAAATAAAAAATTATATTATTATAACTATAATAAGTACCGCAGAAAAGCTATGTTAATTAAAAATAAATGCTGAATGCATATAGGCATGAAATTTATTTCAAGATACTTTAAAATAACCGTAATATAACAATACGTTAAAAAGTTATAAACTTATAAATATTTTTATAACTCTTTATAGGCTTTAGTTGACATAATAATATTTATATTATTAGGCATAAAGTACTAATTTTTTATTATACTTCAGTTTGTCTTATTACTAATTTTTTATTAATAATAAAGAATTATATTTATAATTAATAAAACTATAAATATAAATAATTAAAGCCTGGTTAGCATAAAAGTAATGTGACTGTTTTGTAATCAGTTGAAGTAAGTGCGATACTTACACTGGGCTAAATATAAAAGCGAATTAATGTAATAGAAACATATTTGGCTCATGACCAAAATATAAAGGTGCAAATCCTTTATTCGCATTAAAGGTTATAGCTTAATTGGTAAAGCAAGCTGCTCATAATAGCTTAGATGAGTGTTCAAGCCATTCTGGCCTTAATTAACATAAATAATTTATTAATATTATATAATCCGAATGCTGGAATTGGTAGACAGGATAAACTTAAGATTTATTGATATAATATCATAAACGTTCAAGTCGTTTTTCGGATAATTAATAATATATAAAAAACAAATAAATATTTATTTGTTTTTTATTGTTATATTAAATAAATTGTTAAATATTGTTATTTTAATTATATAAATGCTTATATTCAATTATAGTCCACTAGACCAATTTGAAATTAGAGATTTAATCAGTGTATATATACCTATTTTAAATAATATAAATATATCATTTACAAATATTGCTATGTATATTTTAATAGCAAGCTTTATTGCCTTTAATGTTGTTATGTTATCAAATAATTTAAATAAATTAGTATATAACTATTGATCTATTTTTAAAGAAACATTATATGATACTGTTTTTAGCATAGTAAAAGGTCAAATAAATAGTACTACAGGACAAATATTTTTCCCATTTATGTTTTCATTATTTATTTTTATTTTAACTAATAATTTAGTAGGATTAATACCTTATAGTTTTGCTTCAACAAGTCATTTTATATTAACATTTTCTCTTAGTTTTACTATTGTATTAGGAGCTACTATATTAGGTTTACAAAATCACGGACTTAAATTCTTCTCTTTATTTGTACCAGCTGGATGTCCTTTAGTATTAGTACCATTATTAGTATTAATTGAATTTGTATCATATTTAGCTAGAAATGTATCATTAGGATTAAGATTAGCAGCTAATATATTATCTGGACACATGCTTTTAAATATATTAAGTGGATTTACATATAACATAATGACTTCAGGTGCATTATTCTTCTTTTTAGGATTAGTACCGTTAGCATTTATAGCAGTTTTTTCTGGACTTGAATTAGCTATAGCATTTATTCAAGCACAAGTTTTTGTAGTATTAACATGTAGTTATATCAAAGACGGAATGGAATTACATTAATAAATTTATATATTATTATCATAATAATATCTTATAATTAAACTAAAAATTTATTTTTAATATTTTTATATTAATACATATACATATATATATGTTATATTCAATAATAAGTATATTATTACTAATAGTACCTGTATTATTATCAGTTGCCTTTGTAACAGTAGCTGAAAGAAAAACTATGGCCTCAATGCAACGTAGACTTGGTCCTAATTTAACAGGTTATTATGGACTATTACAAGCATTTGCAGATGCACTTAAACTTTTATTAAAAGAATATATTGCTCCTACACAATCTAATTTAATCTTATTTTTTATCGGTCCTATTTTAACTTTAGTTTTTGCATTATTAGGATATGCAGTTATACCTTTTGGAGCAGGTTTAGCTATATCTGATTTAAATTTAGGTATACTATATATATTAGCTATGTCTTCATTATCTACCTATGGTATTTTATTAGCAGGATGATCTGCTAATTCTAAATATGCTTTTTTAGGTTCTCTTAGAAGTACAGCTCAATTAATTAGTTATGAATTAATATTAAGTTCAGTTATATTAGTTATTGTACTATTATCAGGTAGTTTAAACTTAACTACTACTATTGAAACTCAAAAAAATATATTTTTCATATTTCCTCTTTTTCCTATGTTTATTATATTTTTAATAGGGGCTATAGCAGAAACAAATAGAGCTCCATTTGATTTAGCTGAGGCAGAATCTGAGCTTGTAAGTGGTTTTATGACAGAACATGCTGCAGTAATTTTTGTATTTTTCTTCTTAGCTGAATATGCAAGTATAGTATTAATTTGTATATTATTAAATATATTTTTCTTAGGGGGATATTTAATAGAGACTTCCTTTTTATTTTATATTTTTGATAATATAGAATCTTCTGTATTATTTAATGAGAATGAACATTTTATAGACATACTAATAAAAGCTATAATTTCTGGTATTGTTATAGGTATAAAAGCTAGTATAATGGTTTTCACTTTCATATGAGCCAGAGCTTCTTTACCTAGAATACGTTTTGATCAATTAATGTCTTTCTGTTGAACAATATTATTACCTATAGTTATTGGCCTTGTTATACTTATACCTTTTATCGTATATAGTTTTGATATATTATCTATAAGTATTAATTTATTTTAATATTAATTAATATTAAATTGCTAATATATATATATATTTAATTATAAGTTTTAAATAAAAAAATAATTAGGGATATGTTTTGTAGATGGCTCTACATTTTGATTGCAGATCATAAATATTAGGTTCGATTCCTACTTATCTCTTTAAATAAAAATGTTTGATAATATATAATTTATTGTACTTATTTATACAGTGTTAAATTAAATAATTAGTAAATCAGATATATATTTCTATAATTTTTGTTAATAGTTATATTATTAATATTACCTATCATAGGTATTTTTATAAATTGCACTGATTATTTAACAAAAATTAAGTCTACATCTTTAATAATTTCTTTAATTAATTTATTATTAGCTTTATTTATTTTTATTTTTTTTGATCATAGTTTAAATAATTACCAATTTGTACCAATTGATTTTGAAGAAAAAGGTTATAATATATATGTAGGTTTAGACGGTCTATCTTTATATTTTATATTATTAACAGCTATTATGATACCTATATCTATATTATCTAACTGAGTTTCTATTAATACTGATATAAAATGATACTTAGGTATACTTTTAATATTAGAAACTTTACTTTTAGCAGTATTTGGAGTATTAGATACATTTTTATTTTATATATCATTTGAAAGTATATTACCTCCTTTATTTTTATTAATAGGATTATATGGTTCAGATAATAAAGTAAGAGCAAGTTTTTATTTATTTTTATATACACTATTAGGTTCATTGTTTTTATTATTATCTATTTTAAATATATGAACTATTATGGGTACTACTGATTTTCAAACTTTATTTACTTTAAATTTTAATTATGTTACTCAATGTTATCTGTTTTTAGGTATATTTATAGCGTTTGCTGTTAAAACTCCAACTATATTTTTTAATATTTGATTATTAAAAGCGCATGTTGAATCCCCATTAAGTGGAAGTATAATTCTTGCTAGTATAGTATTAAAATTAAGTTTATATGGTGTATTAAGATTAATCTTACCAATATTACCTAAAACTGTATTTAACTTTACTTATATTATATATATAATAGGAGTAATAACTATAATATATGCTAGTATTAGTACTTTAAGAACAATTGATATAAAAGAACTAATTGCATATAGTTCAGTATCTCATGCAGCTGTTTATCTTATGGGTGTATTTAGTAATGTAATTCAAGGTATAGAAGGAGCAATTTTATTAGGTTTAGCACATGGTTTTGTATCTTCAGGATTATTTATATGTACAGGAGGTATATTATATGATAGATCATCAACTAGATTAATAACATATTACAAAGGTGTAACACAAATTATGCCTTTATTTAGTATGTTATTCTTTATATTATGTCTAAGTAATGCAGGAACACCATTATCTCTTAATTTTATAGGTGAATTTTTAAGTCTATATGGTATCTTTGAGAGATTACCTATATTAGGTATATTAGCTAGTTCATCTATAATTTTATCTGCAGCATATACTATATATATGTACAATAGAATAAGTTTTGGTGGTATTTTATCTAAATACTTTAGAACAAATACACCTGATATAAATAGAAGAGAATTTGTATTATTAATACCTTTAATAATATTAACAGTATTATTAGGTATATATCCAGAAATTGTATTAAGTGGTTTACATTATGCAACTTCAACTTTAATATATTCATTAAATTAATTAAATTTATTAGAATATATTAAAATTAAAAAACTAAAAATGTTATATATATATATATATATTAATGTTTTAAATTAATATGTTAATATATATAATAATATAGTATAGCTGAGTTTGATGATGGCTCTGATTGAACGCTGTCTAAATGCTTAACACATGCTAATTGAACGTTATATATATAATTTATATATAAAGTAGTGTACAGGTGAGTAAATAATAACTTGTTTACCTTAAAGTAAGGAAAAATTCCTTATAAGCTAAAAGAAGAAATTCGCTTTAAGATTTCATTTATATTTTGAATAAGTAGTAGATAAAGTAATTATTTATCTAGCTTATATTCATAGTTGAAACTGAGAGGTTCATCAATCACAATGGGTCTGAAAAAACCCCATTATGTATAGTACAGCAGTGAGGAATTTTGGTCAATAGTCTAACGGCTGAACCAGCGATTTAGAAGTATGTAATATATTTATAAATATAAATTAAAATTCCAGATAAATAATGATAAATGACAATAATTATCTGTAAGTCTCGACTAAATCTCGTGCCAGCAGTCGCGGTAAGACGAGTGAGTCAAGTGTTATTCATCTTTATTAGGTTTAAAGTGTACCTAGACGATATATAAAATTTGTACATACGTACAAATATAATATACTAGAGTTTTATGTGAGAGGAAAATTTGAGTATTATTAGTGTAGAGATGAAATGTGTTGATACTAATAGGACTGATAAAGGTGAAGACACTCCTTTATGTAAAAACTGACGTTCAAAGACGAAGGCTTGGGAAAATGAAAAGGATTAGATACCCTTGTAATCTAAGGAGAAAATAATGAATGCTATAGGTTTTTAAAATAAAGGCTTATAAATGAAAGTGTAAGCATTCCACCTCATGAGTATAGCGGCAACGCCGGAATTGAAATCATTAGACCGTTTCTGAAACCAGTAGTGAAGTATGATATTTAATTCGATGGTCCACGAAAAATCTTACCAAAATTTGAATTATCTATATAATAATTATTAATTATTTTTAATAGATGTTCTATTTAAAGTATTCTTTAAATAAACAGGTGTTGCACGGTTGTCTTTAACCAATGTACTGAGTCCTTGGTGAAAACCCGTTTTCTATTTAATTATAGAAATGTAAATATAACTGGGATCAAGACTAGTCATCATGACCCTCATTTTATTTTGGGCAATAGTCGTGCCACATATGCCTTTACAAAAAGATGCTAAAATGTAAATTTAAGCTAATCTTTAAAATGGGATATAATATAGATTATAGTCTGAAACTTGACTAGATGAAAAAGTAATTACTAGTAATCGTGTATAACCATGGCACGGTGAATTGGATCTCAGATAGGTACTAACCACTCGTCAGGCGCCGAAAGGAGTATGTGCAATAAGTTTGGTTAATTAATTTTCACTTTAATTAATTAGTATTAAATATTTTTAAAGTTAATCTTCGTATGTGTGACTCTAATTGGTGTTAAGTCGAAATACGGTTCGTGTAGCGGAAGTTGCACGGGACTAGTGTAATTTAACAATACCCCTCCAGAGAATATATTATTATAGGTAATAAAAATAAGTATATACATATATATATATATATAACTTAATGATTAATTAATCACAAAGGTTCGAATCCTTTATTTCTCTTTATATTTTATTAAAAATTTATTTAAAGGAAGGTCCCGTTTGTAGGTATGACGGGTTGAGCTGTAAACTCAATAGCTAAGTGCTATCGAAGGTTCGAGTCCTTTTCTTCCTATATTTATATAATTTTTTTTACATTTTAATTATATAACAGCCTTTATAGCTCAATGGTAGAGCGAGATACTGTTAATATTTTGATGTATGTTCGATTCATGCTAAGGGCTATTAAATATAATTAATAATATGTCGTAGACTAATAGGTAAGTCATAAATTTTTGGTATTTAGTTATAAGTGTTCAAATCACTTCGACATAACTATCTAAAATAATATGCATTAATTAATAAACAGTTTATTAATTAAAAATTCCTTATTAGCTCAATGGTAGAGTAGGATACTTCTAATATCTAGATCTAAGTTCAAGTCTTAGATAAGGAACGATAGTATATTATAATCTTAATTAAGATACAAATCAAATAAAGAGACCCAATCGTCAAATGGTTAAGACATAAGATTTTCACTCTTAGAATATAGGTTCGATTCCTATTTGGGTTACCTATAAATAGAGATATAGTTTAATTGGTAAAACTGCGATTTTGCATATCGTTATTTCGGGATCGAAACCTGATATCTCCAAAGGTTTTAAGCTCAATAAGCTCAATTGGTTGAGCGGAACTCTGAAGATGTTTAGGTTATAAGTTCGAATCTTATATTGAGCATAATAATGAGTGTGCTGAAATTGGTAGCCAGGTCTTGCTTAGGACAAGGTGGATTTATCCATACAAGTTCGAGTCTTGTCACTCATAAAGTGTGTAGGCTGAATGGCGAGGCAATGTGTTTCGACCACATTATTTATAAGTTCGAATCTTATACACACTTTATTATATAAAAATTTTGTTTTAAATTTTATATTTTTATTTTAATTAATTATTTGATTTATATATTGCTAAATAGTTTGTAGTTTTAATTAAAAATTTATAATATCCTTATAATGAATAATTTATTTCTATTATTTGATAATTTAACAAAGGGACATGTTACTTTTCTATTAAATATTATATATATAATTTCTATATTATGTGCTATATTTGTTATAATAAATAAAAATCCTATAATATCTGTTTTATTTTTAATATTCTTATTCTTAAACATATCTGTTTATTTAATATTATTAGGTATAAATTTTATAGCCTTTTCTTATATATTAGTTTATGTTGGGGCTATTTCTATGTTATTTTTATTTATTTTAATGCTAATGAATATTAGAGTATCAGAATTGTCTAATGATACTACTAATAGTATACCATTAGGTATAATTCTTTTTATTACTTTCTATAATTTTTTACCTATTAACATAAAAGAACCTTTTTTATTTAAAGATAACAGTACTAATTTAGAATATGCTACAAGTTTTACATGAGAAAGTAGTCTTATACAATCTTCTCATATAAATACTGTAGGAAATATTATTTATACAGATTACTTTATGTGACTTATTATATCATCTATTATACTTTTATTAGCAATGGTAGGTAGTATTATCATAACAATAAGACAAACTTCTTAAAATGTCTTATTTTTTATAAATAAAACTAAGAGATCTTAGTTTAATGGTAGAACATATGCCTTTTAAGCATTACCGTCTGAGTTCAAATCTCAGAGATCTTATATATATATAAAAGAAATTAGCTTAAATGGTAGAGCAGTCGTTTTACACACGAAAGGTTAGGTGTTCAAATCACTTATTTCTTATAAATATATATAAATATAAATATATGTATATATTTTTTATGTTACTAATTACAATTATTTTTATAATTTTTTATATAGCATTATACCTTAGAAATGATATAACTATATTACTAGCTAGATTAAATATTATTACATGTTTTTTAATAATATATTTAATAACTAATAACTTTTATAATACGATTTCCAATAAAGGAATAAGTATTTTTAATAATATATTCCAATTTAATATTACAACATCTGTTTTTAATATTTTTATTTTTGTTTTAATTATTATAATAGTTTCACTAAATGCATTTTACCCACGTAAAATTTTTAGTAATATAAATAATAATTATACAGATTACTTAGTATCTTTAAAAGAAAAAATAAATAAAGATATATTATTAGGAAAAAATTCTTATCAATTTAAATTGAAAGAATATACTCTTATTATATTATTTATAATAACTGGTTCAATCTTCCTTATATCTGCTAATGATTTATTATCTATTTTTTTATCTATAGAATTACAGAGCTATGGATTATATATATTATCAACCATATATAGAAATTCAGAACTTTCTACTAAAGCAGGTCTTACTTATTTTTTATTAGGTGCATTATCTTCATGTATAATATTATTAGGACAAACTATATTATATATAAACTCTGGTAATATAAATATAGAAAATATATATTTATTAAATAATATAATTTCTAGTAATAATATTATATTTGTATTAGATACAGATAGCTATAATTTTATTTTATCAGATAATTATAAATATATAAAATATTCTTTAATAATAATATCTGCAGGGTTTATGTTTAAAGTAAGTGCTGCACCATTCCATTTTTGAAGTCCAGATGTTTATGATTCAATACCTACTGTAGTAACAACATTTGTTGCTATAATAGCAAAAATATCTATATTTGTTTTATTCTTAGGTTTAATAAACTATACATATAATATAGGAGCATTAGATTATAATAATTATATAGAATCAGATCCTTTCAATTGAACAGATAACTTATTAATAAGTTGTTTTTTATCTCTTTTAATTGGTTCAGTTTTAGGTTTAGTACAATTTAGAATAAAAAGATTATATGCATATAGTACTATAAATCATATAGGATTTATTTTATTAGCATTATGTATTAATTCTTTAGAATCAACTCAAGCATTTATATTCTACATAATACAATATTCTATATCAAATCTTAATGCTTTTATTATATTAATAAGTATGGGTTACTTTATTTTAATTTATTATGATAATAACAAATTAAATAAAGAATTAAAAGAAAAAAACAACTCTCCTATACAGCTTATATCACAATTAAAAGGATTCTATAAATTAAATAATATGTTAAGTTTAAGTCTAACAATCACTTTACTATCCTTCCTAGGTATACCACCTTTATTAGGATTTTTTGGTAAACAAATGGTATTAAGCTCTGCATTAAGTAAAGGTTATATTTTTATAACATTAATAGCAGTTCTAACAAGTGTTATAAGTGCAGTATATTATCTAGTAGTAATAAAACATATCTTCTTTGATAAAAATGAATATACAAATATTACAGAAAATAAACTAGATGCACCAGAAAATAAAATATATACAGATTTAAATAATTTAAAAGAAACAAATGTTATTAATAATATAAAATTATCTAGTAATTTAACAATTAGTATATCTATACTAACATTACTATTAGTAGTTTATATGTTTACTAGTAAAATATGATTAGATTTATTAACTTTAATGTGTTTAAATATATTTAATTTATAATGAGCAGTTTAATAATATTTTTAATAATAATACCAATATTAGCTTCAATTTTACTTTTAGTAAATTTTCTATTAGCTCCGCATAAACCTGACAAAAATAAAGATGCTCAATTTGAATGTGGATTTACTTCATTTGTACAAATGTCACGAATGGCATTTACTATTTCTTTTTTCATTTATGCTTTACTATTTCTGTTATTTGATCTTGAAATATTATTAGTTTATCCTTATGTTATCAGTTCATATAATAATGATATTTATGGTCTTTTAATAATGATTATATTCTTCCTATTACTAACTATAGGATTTATATATGAACTTGGTACAAAAGCATTATTAATAGATTCTAGACAGAATACTAATTTAGATTTTAATAAAGATAATAATGCTAATCTTTTACATTTAAATTTATTAGCAAGTTTTAAAGTATCTAAATGTAAAATTAAAAATTTATATTTTTTTAATAAAAGAAAATAAAAAATAAATGGCTATAGGTTAATGGTAGACTGTTCGTCTTCCAAACGAAGGGTATCGATTCGAATTCGATTAGCCATAATGCAATATTAATATTATATTAATTTATTTAATAATAAAGGGTTAATAGATTAATTGGTAAATTGCTTTCTTGTCAAGAAAGAAGATATCGGTTCAATCCCGATTTAACTCGTATAAGGAAATGTTGCTATAGGTAGGGCGAGGTATTTGCTAAATACTGTGTTAATACACTTAGATGTTCAAATCATCTCTTTTCCGTATTAAAAAGAGTATAATTTAATGGTCAAAATAGGAAGCTTCAAACTTCAAATTCTTAGTTCGAATCTAAGTACTCTTGCTACCTTAAGGTTCTTTAACTTAATAGGTAAAGTGCATTTTTGATAAGAATGTTATTCAAGTTCAAGTCTTGGGAGAATCATGTTATATATAAATGAAAAAATCTTCATTATAGAGAGTTGGCCGAGTGGTCTATGGCGGTAAGCTTGAGTCTTATTTGATTAAAAAATCTCATCCGTTCGAATCGGATATTCTCTGCTATATAATAAACGGGTTAGAGCCAGGTTGGTTAGGCGCCTCATTTGGGTTGAGGACTTGTTATGTTCAAATCATAATAACCCGATAAATTATAGATAATTACGGTGAATATAATTCAATTGGTAGAATGGCTGTATGTGGCACAGTAAGTTCTCTGTTCGAATCAGAGTATTCTCCTAGTATATCAATGATATACTAATTTTATGATTTTTATATTAAATTTTATATTTATATTATTATATAATAATATATTAATTACTTATAAATATAATTATACATTATTATAAATTAAGTAATGTTATTTAATAAAATGTCCATGTGAACAGAACGATGAAATTTTTCATGTAATGCTAAAGATATAGGAACATTATATCTTATTTTTGCCCTATTTTCAGGTCTTATAGGTACTGCTTATTCTGTTTTAATTAGAATAGAATTATCAGGACCAGGAGTACAATATATTGCAGATAACCAATTATATAATAGTATTATAACTAGTCATGCTATATTTATGATATTTTTCATGGTTATGCCTGCTTTAATAGGTGGGTTTGGTAATTTTTTAGTACCTTTAGGTATAGGAGGACCTGATATGGCCTTTCCTAGATTAAACAATATATCATTTTGATTATTAATACCAAGTATTTTATTATTTATTTCATCAGGTGTAATAGATAATGGAGCTGGAACAGGTTGAACTTTATATCCCCCATTATCGGGAATACAATCTCATAGTGGACCAAGTGTAGATTTAGTTATATTTAGTTTACATTTATCAGGTTTAAGTAGTTTACTTGGTGCTATGAATTTTATTACTACAGTTTTAAATATGAGAACTTTAGGTATAAGATTACATGTATTAGCTTTATTTAGTTGAGCTGTACTTGTTACAGCAGTATTATTATTATTATCTCTTCCAGTTTTAGCAGGTGGTATAACTATGATATTAACAGATAGAAATTTTAATACATCTTTCTTTGAAGCAGCTGGAGGGGGTGATCCTATATTATATCAACATTTATTTTGATTCTTTGGACATCCTGAGGTTTATATATTAATTGTACCAGGTTTTGGTATAGTTAGTACTACTATATCTGATGCTTCAAATAAAAATATATTCGGATATTTAGGTATGGTATATGCAATGATGTCTATAGGTGTATTAGGTTTTGTTGTATGAAGTCATCATATGTATACTGTTGGTTTAGATGTAGACACAAGAGCATATTTCACAGCCGCTACTTTAATAATAGCTGTTCCTACAGGTATAAAAATATTTAGTTGATTAGCCACTTCTTATGGTGGATTATTACATTTAGTTCCTCATATGCTATTTACATTAGGATTTGTATTTTTATTCACAGTAGGTGGATTAAGTGGGGTTGTTTTAGCTAATGCTTCACTTGATGTAGCGTTCCATGATACTTATTATGTTGTAGCTCATTTCCATTATGTATTAAGTATGGGTGCTGTTTTTGCACTATTTAGTGGATTATATTTCTGAAGTCCTAAAATATTAGGATTAACATATAATATAGTATTAAGTAAAGTTCATTTCTGAGTTTTATTCTTTGGAGTTAATTTAACATTTTTCCCTCAACATTTCTTAGGTCTACAAGGTATGCCTAGAAGAATTAGTGATTATGCTGATGCCTTTGCAGGTTGAAATTTAGTAAGTAGTTTAGGTTCTATAACATCTGTTATAGCTATAGTAGTATTCCTTAATATACTTTATAACCAATTAACTGAAGGTAAACCAGAAGTTAAATATCCTTGATTTAATGTAGAGTTCTTTGGAGATTTGTTACAAACATTGTTAAATAGAACTTATGTAGGTTTAGAGTGAGCCTTAGATAGTCCTCCTAAACCTCATGCATTTGTTAATTTACCTTTACAAAGTAAAGCTTTATTATTTACTAATAAATTATATTTAATAATATCTAGTATATTTCTAATATTATTAACTAGTTCAACTTCTTTTTTAAGTAACGATGCACCTGAAGCCTGAGGATTATTTTTTCAAGATAGTGCTAGTCCTCAAATGGAAGCTATATTAGAATTACATAATAATATAATGTTTTATTTATTTATCATTTTATTTGGTGTAGGTTGAATAATGTTATCAATTATAATTAATTATAGTAGTAGTAAAAAACAAATAAGTAATAAATATGTTAACCATGGTACACTTATTGAACTTATTTGAACTATTACTCCTGCAATTATTTTAATATTAATAGCATTTCCTTCTTTTAAATTATTATATCTTATGGATGAAGTAACTGATCCTAATCTTACTATAGTTGTTGAAGGTCATCAATGATACTGAAGTTATGAATATGCTGATTTTTCTAATCTTAATGAAGAGCCTTTAGAATATGATTCATATATTGTACCAGATTCTGATCTTGAAGAAGGAACACTTAGATTATTAGAAGTGGATAATAGAGTAATTTTACCAGAATTAACTCATACTAGATTTATAATTACTAGTGGAGATGTTATACATAGTTGAGCTTGTCCATCTCTAGGTATAAAAAATGATGCATATCCTGGTAGACTAAACCAAGTATCAGTTTTAATTAATAGAGTAGGTACATTTTATGGTCAATGTTCAGAAATATGTGGTATATTACATAGTTCAATGCCAATAGTTATAGAGTCACAACCATTAGAAAAATTCTTAGTTTGATTAAATGAACAATAACATATATTTAATATAAAAAAAATTAAAATATATTTAAATATAAAGTATATAAGCTAGATGGTTAAGCTATATACTTCTATTATATTATTTACAAGTTCGAATCTTGTATATACTTTATTTATTACAAAAATTATAACTTAAAATTAAATTATCAAATAGTATTAAAAATTACATATAAATAAAAATTTTCATTTTTATTTATATTTATGAGAATATTAAAAAGCCATCCCTTACTAAAACTAGCCAATTCTTATGTTGTGGATTCTCCACAACCATCTAATCTAAGCTACTTATGAAATTTTGGATCATTACTAGCATTTTGTTTAATTATTCAAATAATAACAGGTGTAACATTAGCAATGCATTATAACCCTAGTGTTCTAGAAGCGTTTAATTCAGTAGAACATATAATGAGAGATGTTAATAACGGATGATTAATTAGATATATGCATTCAAACACAGCTTCAGCATTTTTCTTTCTTGTTTATTTACATATAGGTAGAGGTTTATATTATGGGTCATATAAAGCTCCAAGAACATTAGTTTGAGCTATTGGTACAATAATATTCGTTTTAATGATGGCTACAGGTTTTTTAGGTTATGTTTTACCTTATGGTCAAATGAGTTTATGAGGTGCAACAGTTATTACTAATCTTATGAGTGCTATACCTTGAATAGGACAAGATATAGTTCAATTTATTTGAGGAGGATTTTCTGTTAATAACGCAACATTAAATAGATTCTTTTCTTTACACTTCGTATTACCTTTTGTGTTAGCAGCTTTAGCATTAATGCATTTAATTGCATTACATGATACTGCAGGTTCAGGTAATCCATTAGGTATAAATGCTAATATAGACAGAATACCTTTTGCTCCTTATTATATATTCAAAGATCTTATAACTATATTTATATTTATACTTGTTTTATCAATATTAATATTTTTCTTCCCTAATATATTAGGTGATAGTGAAAATTATGTTGTAGCTAATCCTATGCAAACTCCTCCGGCTATAGTACCAGAGTGATATTTATTACCTTTTTATGCTATTTTAAGATCTATTCCTAATAAATTAGTAGGAGTAATAGCTATGTTTTCAGCTATTTTCATAATATTATTATTACCTATTACAGATATGAGTAAAAACAGAGGAATACAATTTAATCCATTAAGTAAAATAGGATTTTATATATTTGTCTTTAATTTCTTAATATTAATGCAATTAGGAGCTAAACATGTTGAATCTCCTTATATTGAATTAGGTCAAGCTTCTACAATATTATATTTTTTACATTTTATATTAATAGTTCCTATTATAACTTTAATAGAAAATACTGCCAATGGGTTAGTATTAAATACCAATAACATTAAAAATTAAACAGTAGATTTATTATTTAATTTTTTTTATATCTAAAATTTTTAATTACCTTTATGAATTTATGTTTAATATTATTTCTTATAAGTATATTAGGATTTGTTTTAAATAGAAGAAATATTATCTTAATGCTAATTTCTATAGAAATGATGTTATTAAGTATAACAATACTAATATTAATAAGTTCTTTAATGATGGATGATATAATTGGTCAAACATTCGCCATATATATTATAACTATAGCTGGAGCAGAATCAGCTATAGGATTAGGTATATTAGTTGCATATTATAGATTAAGAGGTAGTATAGAAATAAGTTTTAAATAATGTATTTAACATTAATAATTTTGCCTTTAATAGGATCTATTATATCAGGATTTTTAGGTAGAAAAATTGGTACATCAGGTGCTCAATTTATAACTTGTACTTCTATATTAATAGCAACTATATTATCTGTTTTAATCTTCTTTGAAGTAGGATTCAATGGTATACCAGTTAAATTTAAATTATTTAAATGAGTAGACGTAGAATCTTTAGATATTTTTTGAAGTTTTAATTTTGATTCTTTAACAGTTTCTATGTTAATACCGGTTCTAATAATATCATGTTTAGTACATATATATTCTATAAGTTATATGAGTCATGATCCACATAATCAAAGATTTTTTAGTTATCTAAGTCTATTTACATTTATGATGGTAATATTAGTAACATCTGATAATTTTTTAGTTATGTTTGTAGGTTGAGAAGGAGTAGGAGTATGTTCTTATCTTTTAGTTAATTTTTGATATACTAGAATAGCAGCAAATCAAAGCTCCTTATCTGCTTTTTTTACTAATAGAGTAGGAGATTGTCTTTTAACTATAGGTCTGTTTACTATAATTTGATCATTTGGTAATATAGATTATGCATCTGTTTTTTCTATATCTCCTTATTTAAATGAAAACCTAATTACTATTATTGGTTTATGTTTAATGATAGGTGCTATGGCTAAAAGTTCACAAGTAGGTTTACATGTATGACTTCCAATGGCTATGGAAGGACCTACACCTGTTTCTGCATTAATTCATGCAGCAACTATGGTTACTGCAGGTGTATATTTATTAATACGAACATCACCTATTATAGAATTTAGTACTACTGCTCTATTAATAATATTATGATTAGGGGGTATAACAACTATTTTTAGTTCACTTATAGGTTTATTTCAACAAGATATTAAAAAAGTAATAGCTTATTCAACTATGAGTCAATTAGGTATGATGGTAATAGCAGTTGGTCTATCTTCTTATAATATAGCACTTTTCCATTTAATTAATCATGCCTTTTATAAAGGTCTATTATTCTTAGGAGCAGGAGCTGTTATTCATGCTGTATCTGATAATCAAGATTTTAGAAAATATGGTAGTTTAATTATATACTTACCTTTAACATATACAGTTATGTTAATAGCTTCTCTTAGTTTAGTAGCACTTCCTTTCATGACAGGATTCTATTCTAAAGATTTTATTTTGGAATCTTTATATGGACAATATACTTTTTCAGGTATAGTAATTTATTTTATAGCAACAATAGGTGCAATGTTTACTACTTTGTACTCTATTAAAGTTTTATATCTAACATTCTTTACTAATCCTAATGGTCCAATTGTAGAATATAAAAATATTATACAAGAAGGTAATATTTTTATGAGTCTTCCTTTAATAATTTTAGCTATATTTTCTATTTTCTTTGGTTATATTACAAGAGATATATTTGTAGGTTTAGGTTCTAATTTTTTTGCAGATAATGGTTTATTTATACATCCTATACATGAAATTATGATGAATACTGAGTTTTATGTGCCTACTATATTTAAGTTATTACCATTTATATTTACTTTATCTTTAACTTTAATATCATTACTTGTATTAGAATTTTTACCAAGAATTTTAGTATATTTTAAATTTACAAGAATAGGTTATAATATATTTGGATTCTTTAACCAACGATTCTTAATAGAACTTTATTATAATAAATACATAGTTGACTTTATATTTAAATTAGGGAGTCAAACTACTAAAGTTATTGATAAAGGATCTGTTGAATTGATAGGACCTTATGGTTTAGAGATAGCTTTAAATACTTTAGGAAAAAATATAGCAAAATTAGATACATATATAATAACAACATATGCCTTATATATTTTATTAGGCTTTTTATTATATTTATTAATACCATTTATATGAGATTATTATTTTATATTAGCATTTTATATAGCTTGTATACATTTTAATAACAGAGGATTAATAAATAAATAAGTAAAAAATTAAAATTTTACTTGTATAAATACTTATGTTATATATTATAAAGGAAAATCTAGTATTTATTAATAATAAATATAAAAAACAATTTTTTGTAAGAATAACAGCAACTATATTATATATTTGAAAATTAAAGCAAATTTTAAAATCTTTATTTAGTTTAATAATATACAAACATAAACTAGGTTAAATATGACTAAGTAAAATATATAAGTAATTTTTTATTTATTTTAGCTAGAATAGTTTAATAGGTTAAAACATTAATTTCATGCATTAATAATGAGAATTCAATTTTCTCTTCTGGCTTATATAGAAAAAATTAATTATTAATTTTTATCCAGTATGTCTAATAAAACTAATAATTGCCTATTGCTATAAGAAATACTTTTCAAGCACATCCTTTTCATTTAGTATATCCTTCACCTTGACCTATATTTAATGCATTAAGTTTATTTAACCTTACTACATCAGGTGTATTAACAATGCATTCATTTCCTTTTGCTAAACAAATATTATTATTTGCTTTAATAATGTTAATATATTCTATGTCAATGTGATTTAGAGATGTAATATCAGAAGCAACTTATTTAGGTAACCATACTTTAGCAGTACAAAGAGGATTAAATATAGGTGTTGGTTTATTTATAACATCAGAAGCTTTATTTTTCTTAGCTATTTTTTGAACTTATTTCCATAGTGGTTTATCTCCTACTCCTGAAGTAGGAAGTCATTGACCTCCTACAGGTATACAATCTATAAATCCTTTTGAATTGCCTTTATTAAATACAGTTATATTGTTATCATCAGGAGTAACAGTAACTTATGCACATCATTCTTTAATTCAAGGATATAGAAATGGAAGTTTATATGGTTTAGTATTCACAATTATATTAGCCGTTGTATTTACTGCTCTTCAAGGTGTTGAATATACTGTATCTTCATTCACTTTAAGTGATGGTATATTTGGTTCATGTTTTTATTTTGGTACAGGATTTCACGGATTACATGTTATTATAGGAACAATATTTTTATCAGTTGGATTATGACGAACTTTAGCATATCATTTAACAGAAAACCATCATTTAGGTTTAGAAGCAGGTATATTATACTGACATTTTGTAGATGTTGTATGATTATTTTTATATGTATCTGTTTATTACTGAGGATCTTAATAACATTTTATACTATATAATATAAATTAAAATTAAAAAAATAGACATTTTAATTTATATTATAATCTTTATTCTTATTATTTGTATATATATAATAATAAAGATGAAAAATTTAGGAATATGAAATATAACAAATTGAAAAATATATATTTAGTTATTATTAAATATATATTTTAATCTTATGAAGTATACAAAGAAACTATTATGGATAATAATGCTATATATTAAAGAGCATGTTTAAAACTCTTTACATTAAAATGAATAGTTAATATTAAATATTTAGTATTAAGAAAAAATTATAACAAAGTGAATTGAAATATCTTAGTAACTTTAGGAAAACAAATCAAATGAGATTTTATAATTAGTGAGAACGAAAATAAAAAAGCCTAAAAAAGTAAAATGAATTAAAATTTGTTTGAATATAGGGGAACCTTCCTCTAAGGCTAAATATAATATATAAGCAATAGAGAATAGTACCGTGAGGGAAAAATTAGAAATAGTAGTTTTATAAGTAGCTCAAAAGAAATATAGAGCGTACCTTTTGTATAATGGGCCTATAAGTTAATATTAGATGCAAGCATATAAATTTTATTCTTAAATATATTT
>JGI12627J18819_10000165_pt1 | contig 21497 bp, 19 predicted proteins | sample TexAe_OM1H0_M2_FD_18819 | JGI IMG/M metagenome (IMG submission 18819)
GGAGCCTCAGCCACGGCAACAACGTCCGCGCCGCCGGCCTCGGCTCGCGAAGCGGGCATGGGAATTTTTAGGACGTCGCCGCGCGCCAATTCGCGCGTACCGCGCCACCCGTTCGCGGCGATCAGGCGATTCACCGTCACGCCACTGGCCGCCGCAATGCCTGCGAGAGTTTCGCCGCGGCGCACCTTGTGAGCGCCGTCATTCCGCTGGACCACATATCGCTCCGCCGGAGCGATGCGAGCCAAGGCCGCCGCGATGTCGGCCGGCTGCTGTGTGCCCGGCACGCGCAGCGCGTAGCCGCGCGGCACGAGACGGGATTTGTTCCAGATGGGCGGGCGCAGTGCCGGATTAAGAACGCGCAACGCGCCCGGGTCGGCTTTGAAGGCCTTTGCCAAAGCGTCAATGGACACATAGTCCGGCACGGTTGCCAGCGTGCTCTCCGTTTCGGGCAAATGCGTCAGCGCGCCGAAATATCGGTCGGCATTGCGGTCGACCTCGAGGGCTGCGAGAAATGCGACATAGAAATTCCGCGAAGCAAAGCCGAACGTCGCGCCTTGGTAGTGCTTTACGATGACGTCGATGTCGCTGGTGCCAAGATCATCCTGGGCACGCCGCAGACCTCCGGGGCCGTGATTCCATGCGGTTACAGCCAAGGGCCAGCTGCCCAGCAGCCGGTAGTTGTACAACATCAGGTTGGCGGCCGCCTCGGTGGCGCTATTGGGATCGAGGCGCTGATCCACGATGCCGTCGACGCGCATGTAGCGGCGCGCCGTGCCCGGCATGAATTGCCACAAGCCGGCGGCACCCACGCGGGAGTACGCGGCAGGATTGAAAGACGACTCGACATGCGGCAGCGCACCTATCTCAGCAGGCACACCGCGATCGGCCAGCACGCGGGAAATCCCTGCTTCATAGGCTTGTGCCCGGATCAGGCCTTCGTGAAAGCGGTCGGCTTGCCCGAGCTGAAAGCGAATGCGATCGATGGCCTCGTGAAACTGCGCCGGCGTGGTCTTGTCACCGAACTGATGCAGGATCCGGGTCTCGTGCGGCGTCAGATTGGCAGTATCGCCGGCGGCGAATCGCCGCAGCAGCTGAGCGTAGCGCGCCTTGGTCTGCTCCACGATGCGCTCGCGCTGCCGCTGGGAATCCGACGGGTCGAAGCGCAACACTTCGTACACCAATCCCAGGTACCAATCGTCGTGCACCAAGCCCTGATCCGTGGTGACTTCCGTATAAACGCGAATCCAAAATCGCACGTCGGGCTCGAGCTGCGCCGGGTAGACGAATGGATTGGGAGTGTCCGCGCGCGCAAGCGTGCAACAGGTGGACGTCATCAGTAGCGCGAACGCGGCGATGAAAGGCACGCGTCTTCTTGCAAATTCAAGCAAATCAGGAACCTCTGTTATCGGACCATACGTAGCAGCGGATGGTTCTCGCAACGATGCTTACGCCCTTGTAATATTGGCCCTGCGACGCAACACGTCTCGCCGCCAAAAATGTCAGGGAGAGAATCATGATCAGGCTTAAGTCGGTCGCATTCGTCATATTGGCTTCACCGGCGATGGCGGCGGCGCCCACCGCCCCCGCCGCCCCCGCCCCCTCGGCGCCGGTCGTCATCACCGAATCGTCGTTCAAATGCCTGACCGATATGACTCGCGTGCGGCATTTCTATGTCGATAATCTCGCCGGCAACCTGGACGGCACCGTGAAGGTGGCTCAAGCCGCCACCGGCGATTACCCGGTGGGCTCGGTCCTGCAGCTCGTCCCTTCGGAAGCGATGGTCAAGCGCGAGAAGGGCTTTAATGCGGCCACCAGGGATTGGGAGTTTTTTGAACTCAACGTCACGCCCGCCGGACAAACCATCCGCGACCGCGGCATCCAAGGCGTCAACAACCGCTTCGGCGGCAACTGCTTCAGCTGTCACGTGAAAGCGCATGCCGAATTCGATTTGGTGTGCGACAACAACCACGGTTGCGATCCGATCCCGATCACGCGCGCCATGAGCGGAGCCCTGCAGCGCACCGATCCGCGCTGCAAGAATCCGCCGGTGAGCGCCGAGGATGCGGCAGCCTTGGGCCAGCTAGGCGCCATCGTCAAAGCGCTGGCGGCCGGCAGTGCGCCCAAGCAATAGCTTCGGGCAATAGCTTCAGGCCGCTGCGGCGCCGGCGCGCGCGGGTCTGACGGGCCGGAACACCAGGCCGAACAGCACGAAGATCGCCACCGCAGCGCTCGCGGGAATGACCCAGATGGCATGCCAATCATGGGTGACCTGCAAGCACGCATGCGCGGCGGCCGCGGCATCGCTGCAGCTTGCATCGTGCACGGCGTAGCTGTTGACGATGGCGCCGGACACGAAAGCGCCGACGAAATAACCCAAGCCATTGGTGACGAAGTTGATGAGCCCTTGGGCGGCCGCGCGTATTTTTTCGCCTGCGCGCTGATCGGTATACACCTGGCCGCCGACGAAGAAGAAGTCGTAACACACGCCGTGCAACAGGATGCCTGCGTAGATCAGACCCATTCCTGCGCCTGCATTGCCGTTCGCAAAGGCGAAGTAGCGCAGGCCCCAGGCCAGCATGCCGGCCAGCATGATCACCTTGATGCCGAAACGCCGCAGCAGGTATGCCAGCAGCAGCATGAAAAAGACTTCCGACATCTGGCCGTAGGTTTGGATGAAGGCAGCTTCCGGCACCTTGATCTCATTCAAAAATGGATTCGCAAATGTGTAATAGAACTGCAGTGGAATGCACAGCAGGAACGAACCGATCACGAAAATCAGGAAATCGCGCTTCTTGAGCAGCTGCAGAGCGTCGAGCCCGAGCGCGTCCCGCATGCTGAATTGCACATGGGCGCCTTTCGGCGGCGTGTGGGGCAGCAACAGAGCGTAGGCTGCCATGAGCAGCGAAGCGCCCGCGGAAATTTGCATTGGCAGCACCAACGCGTCGGCGTGCAGGCTTTTGCCGACGAGAATGCCCGCCGCTATCCAGCCGATGGAGCCGAGCACGCGCACATAGGGAAAGCTGCTGGAGTCCTTGAGATGGTGGAAAGCGATGGAGTTGGTCAGCGACAGTGTCGGCATGTAGCACAACGCATAGAGAATCAGCAGCGGATAAAAGGCCGCGAACGCGCCTTGCTGCGATACCAGCCACATGAGAATCGCGCCGGTCAGATGCAATGCGGCCAGCAGTTTCTCGCTGGCGAACCAGCGGTCCGCGACGATGCCGATGAAAAATGGCGAGACCAGCGCGCCGATCGCAGTGGCTCCGTAGGCCAGGCCGATCTGCGAATCCGTGAAATGCAGCGTCTGCCCGAGGTAGGTGCCCATCGTGACGAACCAGACGCCCCAGATGAAGTACTCCAGGAACATCATCAGCGCCAGGCGGCCCCGGATCATGGCAATTCGCGTATGCGGATGCGGCGCAGCGCCAGCGCCCCGGGATGATCGCCCTGGATGCCGATGAAGCCGCGCTTCGCCAGCCCATAGTTCGGATATTTGGAGAATTTGCTGGCCGCTACCTTGGCCTTCCAGTCCGCACCGCCCAGGTCGTATTCAACGACCTTCCGGCCGTTCAGCCAATGCTCGACATGGTCGCCCTTGATGACGATGCGTGTTTTGTTCCATTCGCCGAACGGTCTGACCACGCCTGCAGGGCTGGGGTAAATTCCATAGGCCGAGGCTGCAGCGGTGAGGCGGCTCTTGCCGTCGTTCGCGTTGGCATCATCCAGCAGCTGATACTCGGGACCGCTCCAGTAAATCTGATCATATTCGCGCGTGGCCCGGTAGAACACGCCGCTGTTGCCTGCTTTGCCGATTTTCCATTCCAGCTCGAGCTCGAAATTGCCGAACTGCGTCTTGGTCACCAAGTCATCGACATTGCCGTCTTTGGTGAGCGCGCCATCGACGACATGCCAGCCCTCGGGCATGCCCTCCGAGCGCCAGCCCCGAAAGGTATCGAGCATCTTTCCGTCGAACAAAGGCTGCCATCCGCCGCCGGCCTCGGCCGCCCCGGCGCTTCCGCCTGCCGCTGAAGCCGCCAACCATGCTGCAGCGAGCAACGCGGTCTTTCCGAACATGCTCTTATTCATGCGATCTCCACTCGCCGCGGGCAACCGCCGGGCTGAACGACTCGAGCCCCGGAGGCGGAAAATCCAGCGTTTTACCCTGTTCGGCGCTCATGTAAGCCGCCATCAGCAACTGCACCACTTCAAAGCCATCCTCGAACGTCAATCGAGGCGCCTCTTTTCCCAAGAATACCCGCGCGAAGTGCCGGTCCTCGCTCTCATAGCCGTATGCCGCAGCCTCGCTCGCAACGACGGGCATCGATCCCACTTCGGCATTTTGCTTCTCGACCAGGTCCTCGCCGGCAGAACCGCGCACTTCGCGTGAAAAAAACAAATTCAGGCCGCTGTCGAGCGTGTTCCACGACATCGAATATTCAGGTCCCAAGAGTTCCGCGGACAGGCGCAACCCGGCGCCCACGAAACTCCACGAGGTCGATGCCTCTCCGATCAGCACCTGACCGTCGGGCGTTTCGAACTCGATCATCACGTTGGCAAAATCCTCGGACGGGTGTTTGCCGTAGTCGACCTCTTTGCCGAAGGCCGCGGCGAGCTTGGCGGCGTAAGCCGGGCGCGACCACTTGAGGCTTGCAATGTGGCCGGTAATGCGCACGGGGCGCACCGAGGCACGCGGCGCTCCGGGCTGGGTCAACAGGTGCCGAACCAGCAGCACCGAGTGGCACATCATGTCGTTGAGCACGCCGCCGCCTTGCAGCTCTCCGCGCCAGAACCAGGGCGCATGGGGACCGCTGTGCTCTTCGGAGGCCCGGGCCAAATAAGGTCTTCCGGTCGTCGCCGCGCCGCGCGCCCAGATCCTCGTGCGGCCCGTTTCGACCTGGGGCGCAAAAAGCTGATTCTCGAGATAGCCCTGCGCCGCGCCGGTGCGCTTGATGAGTTCCATCATTCGCTTGGCTTCGGCCACATTGCGCGCCAGCGGCTTCTCGCAGGCGATGCCGCGCAAGGCCCCAACGCCGCTCTCGACCGCGAAAGCGATTTCTTCCATGTTCTCGAGGCGCATGTGATTGGGGCCGGTGAGCCATAGTGCATCGATCAAGGGATCTGCGACCATGTCGCGAATCGACGCATAGGCCTTCGCGGGACCGATATCCAGGCTGCGCGCCAGCGCGGCGGCCGAGCTGGCGTGCTCGAGGTTGGGACTCCACACGCCGCGCACATCGGCGTCGCGCACCGACTGGAACGCCTGCATATGGAATCGCGCATTGAAGCCCGAACCGATGAATCCCACGCCTAGCCGCGCGGGTGTGTGATGGCTCGACAATGTGCTCACGGGAAGCCTGGACCTACTTTGAGTTTTTGCATCAGCTCCGGCGTCGTTCCCTCGAATTTCGTGAGCGGCACGTTGCCGATGTAGCCAAGGTCTTTCCAGACCGCGGGCATCGAATAGAATCCGCCCACGGTCAGATTGCGGAAACGCGTGAAGAATGCGGCCGCCTGCGCGAATTTCGGCTTGGCATTCGGCTCGAAGCAAATATCGTCGCAAATCGCGTGCTGTTGGCTCTCGCTGATCTCCGCGAAGTACTTTTCAAAGCGCAACAGCGCTTCGGCATCCATCCACGCCAACCCTTCGACCACGATGGGAAGATCTTTCCGCTGCCTGGGATACGGCGCGCTCACCCATTCGTCGATGAAATCCACGACGCCGAGGCTCTCGGCGCTGGGTGAACGCCCATCGTCGGGCAGGATGACGTTGCAAAGCGACGCCGCCGTGCGCCGCTGCGCCGCCGACAGCGTCAAGGGCCAGAAGTCGCCGGCATGGTAGACCTTGGTCAGGTCGGGATCGGTGCCATAGCCGTGTTCCGCAGGCTGCGCAGTAATCTCCTGCCCGAAAGCCCGGGAATCCAGCAGCGGCATGGAAGCGGCGGCGGCCAACATCCACTTGATTGTCGTGCGCCGGTCCGTCACAGCTCTTTCCTCCGCATCCCGTCAGCGATGTGATCCGCCGCGCGCCAGGCGACCGCCATGATGGTCAGCGTGGGATTCTTGTCGGCATTCGAGGGAAACACCGCCCCGTCGGTCACGAATAGATTCTTGACGTCCCAGGTTTGGCACCATTGATTGGTCACTGAGGTCCTGCGGTCCGCGCCCATGATGGCGCCGCCGACCTCGTGGATGATGAAACCGCCCGGCGAAATCGCTTCGTTGCCGTCGGTCTTCACTTTGCCCAAAACGCGGCCGCCCATCGCCTCGATGATGTCCGCAAAGGTTTTCTGCATGTGCGCCGCTTGGCGCGTCTCATGGTCCGACCACTTCCAGTGAAAGCGCAGCACCGGGATGCCGAACTTGTCCTTCACTTGAGGATCGATCTCGCAGTAGGAATTCTCGTTCGGGATCATTTCGCCGCGGCCGGCGAAGCCGACGAAGGAGCCATAATAGCGGCGCGCGTCCTCTTTGAGCTTTTTGCCGTAGCTGCCCCCGGTGAAACGCTCGAGGCCGTGNAGNGTGCCGGCGTCCGGCATGCGCCTGCCGCCGCCAAATTCAATGTGATAGCCGCGCGCGAAGCCGAGCTTGCCTTTCTGCTGATCTTGGTAGCCCCACCAGGGTGAGTAGAAGGCGTGTCCGCTGGCGCCATCCTCGTTTTGCGGCGGCAGTGACTCGAGCAGCGGAATCTGGCCGCCCACGCTGCTGCCGACGGTATCCATCAGATAGCGGCCGACTTTGCCGCTGGAGTTCGCGAGGCCATTGGGAAATTGCGCGCTCTTCGAATTGAGCATGATTCTCGCGGTTTCACAGGCGCTGGCGGCGAGCACGATGACGCGTGCATTGACCTGGTGTTCCGCGCCCGTGCGCCGGTCGATGTATTTCACGCCCTTGGCGGCGCCGTTGCGTCCCAAGGTGACCTCCCGGACCATGGCATCGGTGACGATGTCGAGATTGCCCGTAGCCAAGGCCGGCGGCAGATGCACGGTGGTCGACTGGTAATTCGCGCGGATGGAGCAGCCGCGGCCGCATTCCGTCGCCCAGAAACACGCGGAGCGCTTTTGCATGTCCGCTGCGATGATTTTTTGCGCCTTCAGATTGCCGGGATGCAGCAGCGCGGGCGAGCGCTTGTAGTCGAGCTGCTGGGTCAGGACCGCGCGATGGCCGGCGATCACGGGAATTCCCAATCGGCGCGCGCGTTGCTGCACCAGGTAGTCGCTGATGAGCGGCGCGGGCGGCGGCAGCAGGCAGCCCTCAGGCGAGTTCGGCGTGTTCTCAAGCCCTTCGGACGTGCCGTAGACCCCGATCAGTCTTTCGACCTTGTCGTAATACGGAGCGACGTCTTCATAGGAGATCGGCCAATCGAATCCCAATCCATCGCGCATGCGCGGCTTGAAATCATAAGGCCCGTTGCGCAGCGAAATACGGCCCCAGTGGTTGGTGCGGCCGCCGAGCATGCGCGAGCGCCACCAGGTGAATCGTTCTTGCGGATTGCTGTTGGATTGCACATAGGGTTCGCCGGGAACCGTCCAGCCGCCATCTACGGTGGCATCGTAGAATCCGAAGTCCTTCTCCGGCGAAGAGCCTCCCCGCAACGGAGCCTGATCCGGCGTCTGAAACATCGGCGTTTCTTTCTCAGGGACGTAGTTGCGGCCTGCCTCGAGCATCAGGACTTTCACGCCCTCCATGCACAAGGTGTAGGCGGTTTGACCGCCGGCTGCGCCGGAACCGACGACGATGACGTCGTAGTTTTTTCCCGCGGCTTTGGATGGGATACTCACAGGGATATGGTATCCAACTTCGGCGACCGGCGGGAACTATCCCTTTAGCCGCATCCGCTGAGCCGCACCTATCCGCACTTGGAATCGCCGCAATTCAAGCAGGTGTTGCAGCCATCCATCATCACTACTGCGGCCGTGCTGCATTTAGCGCACAACTGCGCGCCTTCCGGAAAATGCGACTTTGAAAACGCGTCGGTCTGTTTGGTGCGAGCCTCGAATTCCGCGCGCTTTTCCTCCACCAGCTTGCGCTGATGAACATCGAGTTCGGGCTTCTTCAGCAAGCCGATCGATTGCAGATGCCGCTCGATGACATAGCCCAATTCCGCGATCGTCGAGGGCATGAACTTGCCGCCGGGCTGCCAATAGCCGCCCTTGGGGTCGAACACTGCCTTGAGCTCGTCGACCAGAAACGTCGTGTCGCCGCCCTTGCGGAACACCGCGGAAATAACCCGGGTCAGCGCCACGATCCACTGGAAATGATCGAGGTTCTTAGAATTGATGAACACCTCGAAGGGGCGGCGCTGTTCGTGCGGCGTGCCCTCGTTGAGGATGATGTCGTTGATGGTGACGTACATCGCATGGTCGGACACGGGGGTTTTGATCTTATAAGTCGAGCCGATAAGAACTTCCGGACGCTCGAGCTTCTCGTGCATCCAGATGACGTTGTCCTGGGCTTTCAACGCTTCCTTGGGCGCAGGCGCGGCCGTCTCCTTCGCCTCGGGCTTCTGGACGCGATATTTAGCGATTTTCTTGCCGATTTTAATGTGGGCCATGATCAGAACTTCCCGTAATAGCCTTCTTTGAGAGCATCGAAGAGATTCGCGGCGGTGTGCATTTCACCGTCGTATTCGATCTCCTGATCGCCTCTTGCCTCGACTTCGGTGCCATCTTCCAATGTGAAGACGTAGGTGGTGTTCTTCAAGTCGTCCTCTTTCACCAGCACGCCCTGGAAGGCTTCCGGATTGAAACGGAACGTCGTGCAGCCCTTGAGCCCTTGGTCATAGGCGTACATGTAGATGTCCTTGAAGTCCTCGTATTTGTAGTCCGTCGGCACNTTCGCCGTTTTGGAAATCGAGGAATCGATCCACAGCTGCGCCGCGGCCTGAATGTCGACGTGTTCTTTCGGCCCGATGTCATCCGCCGAAATGAAGTAGTCGGGCAGCTTTTCGCCCGGAGCCTGGGAGTTCGCCATGGCGCGCGAATTGACCAACTCGCGGTAGGCCAGCAGCTCGAAGGAAAATACGTCGACTTTTTCCTTCGATTTCTTGCCTTCGCGCAGCACATTGCGGAAATAGTGGTGCGCGAAGGAAGGCTCGATGCCGTTCGAGGCATTATTCGCAAGCGACAGGGAGATCGTTCCGGTCGGCGCGATCGAGGTGTGATGCGTGAAGCGGGCTCCGACTTCCGCGAGCTCATCGACCAGTTCGGGCGAGGCTTCCGCGATACGCTGCATATACCGGCTATAGCGCGCGTGCAGCACTCGGCCCGGCACCCGGGCGCCCACCCGCCAGCCGTCCTTCACCATTTCGGGACGCTTGCGCAGCATCTCGCGAGTGACCGTGAACTCTTCGTTCATGATCGGCGCCGGCCCTTTCTCCTTGGCCAGATCCAGCGCGGCTTCCCATCCCGCCACCGCCATTTCCCGCGACACGTTCTGGGTGAACGCCACCGATTTCTTCGAGCCATACTTCATGCACAGCATGGTGATGGTCGAACCCAACCCCAGGAACCCCATGCCGTGGCGGCGCTTGCGCAGGATTTCGTCGCGCTGCTGCGCCAACGGCAAGCCGTTCACCTCGACGACGTTGTCGAGCATGCGGGTGAACACCTTCACGACCTTGCGGTACGTTTCCCAATCGAAACGCGCATCCTCGGTGAACGGATCGACGACGAACTTGGTGAGATTGACCGATCCCAGAAGGCAGGAACCGTAAGCCGGCAACGGCTGCTCGCCGCATGGGTTGGTGGCGCGGACATTTTCCGTCCACCAATTGTTGTTCATCTCATTCACCTTATCGATGAGGATGAAGCCGGGCTCGGCGAAATCATAAGTGGACGTCATGATTACGTCCCACACGCGCCGCGCCGGCAAGGTCTTGTAGATCTTGCAGGCGACCAGCCCTTCGTCGTTGGCGACATAGCCTTCCGTATAGGGCCATTCGCGCCAGACGAACTTGGAAGCGTTTGTAAGATCGGGCTGCTCCGCCTCGAATTCCTCGCGGCCGATGGGGAATGCCAGGGTCCAGTCGCCGTCGCTCTTCACCGCTTTCATGAACTCGTCGGTAACCAGCAGCGACAAATTGAATTGCCGCAGGCGGCCGTTCTCGCGTTTGGCACGGATGAATTCGAGCGCATCGGGATGGCCGATGTCGAATGTGCCCATCTGCGCACCGCGACGGCCGCCGGCTGAGGACACGGTGAAGCACATCTTGTCGTAGATATCCATGAACGACAGCGGCCCCGAGGTATACGCGCCCGCGCCCGACACATAGGCGCCGCGCGGGCGCAATGTGGAGAATTCATAACCGATGCCGCAGCCGGCTTTCAGCGTGAGCCCGGCCTCATGGACCTTCTTCAGGATATCGTCCATGGAGTCGCGGATCGTGCCGGACACCGTGCANTTGATGGTCGAAGTCGCGGGCTTATGCTCCAGCGCCCCGGCATTCGAAGTCACCCGGCCGGCCGGAATCGCGCCGTGGCGCAGAGCCCATAAGAAAGACTCGTACCACTGATCGCGGCTCTGCTCGCTCTCTACGTCGGCCAACGCGCGCGCAACTCTCTTATAGGTATCGTCCATCGATTTGTCGACGGGCGAACCATCTTTCGAAGTCAGCCGATACTTCTTGTCCCAAATATCGAACGAGGCTTCTTGATAAGGAATGCTGCCTACATCTTTGGGCTGGATCTTGACCACCGTATTCATGGGAATTGACGCCGCTCCCTTTTAATTATCGAGCTAACCTGAACACAAATAGCGGTGTTCTCGCGAAAAAAAACCGTTGGTGACTTAACAGAAGACCGAGGGGGACTCACTGACCGCTTCGAACACAACATCTTGTGTTTAAGGCGAGAGGGTACGGCGCGATGGCAATCATCGTCAAGACATTTTTTGCACTATTTTTCGCCGGAAAAATAATGATATATCAATGAGATAGCGGATTGTCCGCAGAAATTGGCTGATTACCCTTTTTGACGCGGCGGTCAAGGGGCAAAAGTACAAATCGCAAGATATTGTGTTTACACACGTTATCCACATTATGTTCCATTGACTTTGAACTGCGTCACAGTTTTGTCCGAGTTGAAAAGCAAATCACCGGCCCAATTTCCCGGGTCACGCGCGTGAGTTTCGATTCACAGGAAGATTTGCACCAATTTTTTTTCAACCCTTTTATTCAGGAGTTTTTCAACATGACCGTCGTACGTTATGAGCCGTGGGCACTCGTCAGCCGGCTCCAGAAAGAAGTCGATCGTTTGTTTGGCGCGCCGTTGACGACGGCTGCCGATTCCGGTGCTTGGTTGCCGCCGGTCGACATCCACGAGGAGAACAATCAGTTCGTGCTGCACGTGGATCTGCCCGGCGTGGATCCGAAGGCGGTGGAAATCACCTCCGATCAAGGCGTCCTGACTATTCGCGGACAGCGCGAGGATACCCGCAAGGAGTCTCGCGAGGGGTTTCGCCGCATCGAGCGCATCACCGGTGAGTTCCAGCGCCGCTTCAGCCTGCCTGAGACCGCGGATGCCCAGAACATCAAGGCGAAGGTCGCCAACGGCGTGCTGGAAGTCTCAATTCCCAAGCTCGCGCAAGTGCAGCCGCACAAGATCACTGTCGAAGCCGCCTAAGGGGATCCGCCCGACGCGTCCTTCCGTGTAATATTCGCGTCGATACTGGCGAGCAGGCCGGACATCAGGTCCGGCCTCGCTTTACTCGCCTCCCAGATCCCGAAGGACCGCGAATGAATCTGCGTCTCAAGTTTGCAGCGGCCGCTCTTGTTGCGGCCGGCGTCTGCAGCCCGGCCTACGCCGGAACACCAGCCGCCGATGCGGCCCCCATGCCGACGCTCGCCCCCATGGTGAAGCGAGTCTCGCCATCCGTCGTGAACATTGCCACACGCGGCACCATCAAGGAGCAGCCCGGCCGCAATCCGCTGCTCGATGATCCGTTTTTTCGCCGCTTTTTCGAAGCCCCGCAGGATTCCAGGCCGCGCGAGCGGCAATTCCAAAGCGCCGGCTCAGGCGTCATCGTCGATGCGAAGAACGGCTACATCATCACCAATCACCACGTGGTCGAGAACGCCAGCGAAATCACCATCACCTTGCTCGACAACCGGACCTTCAGCGCGAAGGTCATAGGCACCGATGAAGGCGCCGATATCGCGGTTCTGCAGGCAAAGCAGCCGAACTTGGTTGCCATGCCGCTCGGCGATTCCGCGAAGCTTGAAGTCGGCGACTACGTGGTCGCCATCGGCAATCCCTTTGGTTTGCAGCACACCGTCACGGCCGGGATCGTCAGCGCGCTCAGCCGCAGCGGCATCAATCCCGAAGCCGGCGGCTACGAGGATTTCATTCAGACGGATGCCTCCATAAACCCGGGAAATTCCGGCGGCGCGCTCGTCAACCTGCGCGGCGAGTTGATCGGCATCAACTCCGCGATCTTGTCCCGTTCGGGCGGCAACATCGGCATCGGCTTTGCCATCCCCGTCAACATGGCCCGCAGCGTCATGGACCAACTCATCAAGTACGGCCAGGTGAAGCGCGGCGTTCTTGGGGTGCAGCTTTACAGCGTAACCGCGGATATTGCCAAGGAATTCGGGCTGACCGAAACCACGGGCGCTCTCGTTGCCGGCGTCGTGCAGGGTTCGGCCGCAGAACATGCCGGCATCAAGACCGGAGACATCATCACTTCGCTCAACGGCGTCACCATGAAGAGTTCCGGCGAGCTGCGCAATGCCATCGGCATGCTGCATGTCGGCGACAAGGTCGAACTGGGTCTGATCCGGGACGGCAAGCCGCGAAAGGTCACGGCACTGATCGCCGAGCGCGGCGAAGCCGAGTCGGCGAGCGCGGCGGAAATCAATCGCGGCCTCGACGGCGCGGAACTGGCCGACGCCCCGGACGGCGGCGGCGTCTTGGTCAATAAAGTGCAGGAGGCAAGCGCGGCGTCGCAAGCAGGGCTTCGCCCCAACGACGTCATCGTCGGCGTGGGCCGAACCCCGGTCACGAATCTGAAGTCGTTCCGGGAAGCGGTCAAAGGAGCTTCTGTCGTGGTGCTAAAAGTTCGCCGGGGCAACGACACGCTCCTGCTGCCGGTACGTTGATCATGCGTGCTCTCTCCATAGTCGTTCTCGGCGGCACTGGATTCTTGGGCACGCGGCTCGTTGCGCGCATGATCAAGGACGGCCACCAGGTAACCGTGCTGTCGCGGGATCGAGAACGCCACAAGCATCTGCTCGTGCTGCCCGGACTCGCGCTCGAGAACTGCGATGTCTACGAAGAGCCGCAGCTGAGCGAGCGTTTCCGCGGCAAGGATGTGGTGATCAATCTCATCGGCATCCGCAACGAGCGCGGCTTTGGCGGTGCGGGCTTTCGACGCGCTCACACCGAACTCACGCAGCACGTGTTGCTCGCCGCGCGATCCGCCGGAGTGCCTCGGTTGCTGCAGGTGTCTGCCTTGAAGGCTTCGCCCGACGCGCCGAGCCATTATCTGCGTTCCAAGGGCGAGGCTGAGAAGCTCATCCGCGAGCAAAACACCGCGCTCGATTGGACCATCTTCCAGCCGTCGGTCATGTTCGGGCCCGGCGACTCCTTCCTCAATCGCTTTGCCGGCTTGCTGGCCGCGATTCCCGCGGTTTTTCCGCTGGCGCGGCCGAACGCGAAGCTGCAGCCGGTATGGGTTAACGACGTGGTAGACGCGCTGCTCAGTTGCCTGCACGGAGGCGCGAGCAGCCGTCAGACCTATGAGCTCGGCGGCCCGCAGGTCTATACCCTTCGCGAGGTCGTGAGCTTGGTGGCCGTCTTGACCGGCCGCCGGCGATGGATCATTGGTTTGCCGGGTTTCTTGGGATGGATTCAGGGCTTCGTCATGAACTTCGTGCCCGGCCGCCCGTTCTCGAGCGATAACTATCGTACGCTCGGTGTCGACAGCGTCTGTAAAGAAGACGGCTTTTCCAAGCTGGGCATCCGGCCCAAGTCGATGGCTGCATCAGCGCGTCTGTTCCTCGGCGCTCAAGAGGACAATGCCCGCTTGAGCCAGAATCGCGCCGCCGCCGGACGCGCCAAGTCCGCGCCTTAAGCTGAGCGAAGAGATCAGGCATCGCGCCCGGGAGGCGCCGGAAATGCTTCGGCGGCGGCAAAGATCCAGTCGCGAAATTGGGCGACCTTGGGGAGCGCGAGAAAACTCTTCGGGCAAACGAAGTAGTATGCCGAGGCGTACGGCAACGCGCCCTTGCCCGCAAGCTTGAGCGTGCCCTTCTGCAGTGACTTCGTCACCAGAGTCCAGCGCCCGAGTGCGTAACCCAAGCCTTCCTCAGCCGCCGCCAGCAATCCCGCGGAATCCTCGATGCTCGGCGCGCGAGAATGCCACGCGGCTTCCTCGTCGGCTTGAGCCCATACATGCCATGGCTCGTCTCCGCTTTCCAGCAAGGGATATTTGCTCAACGCCGCGCCGCGCTCGATCATGCCGTGTTGCTTGATGAGATCGGGGCTCGCGACCGGCACGAGCCAATCGTCCAGCAACTTCTCGCTGTGCATATTCGGGTAGTTGCCGCGGCCGAAGCGAATTGCGATGTGGTTTGCGGAACGCGAGAAATCCACCAGCTCGCGCGATGTGTGAAAACGTAATTCGATGTCGGGATATTTGCGCCGGAATGAGCGAATGCGCGGCAACAGCCAGATCTGCAGGAACGACGACAACAGGCTTATTTGCAGGGGACCGGCGCGGCGATGGTGCTTCATGTGCTGCAGGGCGGTTTCGAGCTTTTCCAGGCCGGACCGGACTTCCGGAAGCAGTTCCATGCCTTCTTCGGTAATTTCCACGCGCCGCCCGTTGCGCCGGAAGAGCGGCACCTGGATATAGGCTTCCAGCGTTTTGATCTGCTGACTTACGGCTGCGGGCGTGACGTTGAGCGCATCGGCGGCCTCCGAAAAGCTCAAGTGCGCCGCGACTGCTTCGAACACGCGCAAAGACCCCAGCGGCAGTCGATCGTATGCGGATGGCACCTTAAGGTTTCCTTAACGCGTTGTCAGTGATTGAATTTGTTCGGAAAAGGCGCGCGTAGCAACCTATGCATCGTAGGTTCTATTCGACACAAACGGAGCGCATATCATGAACGATTTATTCCTTGTAGCAAGACTGGTGCAGGCCATCCTCGCGGTCACCATCGTTTCGGCTATAGCCTTGGCGGTGCAGTTCTCGCTGGTGAGCATCTAGGGGCCTGGCGGTGTTCCACACACCAACAGGTCGCGATGCGCTTGATCCATTTTTGCAAGTTCGCGTACGCGGCGGTAGAAGGCAGGCAGGTTTCCGCCTACTGCCTTCAACTCCCGCTCGAACCCAGGCACGCAAGCGAAGTATGTGGCAATGGAGGCCAGATGCGCGTTGTTGAGGTCCTTGTCGAACCAGGCGTCGAACGGCCCTCGGCCGCCCCATTGCTGCCGAAGCGCGCCGTAGGAATCGCGCAACGATTCGAAAGCCTGCCGCTTCTTCTCACGCATTAGCGGCTGCGGCAACCCCGACGCGTACAGCGTCCCCAGCTGATCCCGGGTCTTGTTCATGAGAGCGATCACTTCAAGGTAGCGCTGCTGCTCAATCAGGTGTTGCGCAAGATCCTTGTCGCGGGCTTGAGCTTGGAGCCAGCGCCTTACGCCCTCTTCCTCCACGGTCGTTGCAAGCGCCTCGTTGAAGGCGGCATCGTTGCTCACATAGAGAAGCTGATGCGTCAGCTCGTGAAAAATGATCGACGCCAGTTCCACATCGTTCCAACTCACCATGGTGCTCAAGATCGGATCGTCGAAATGGCCCAGCGTCGAATAAGCGGCAACGCCGCCGACCGCCACATCGAAGCCCTTGGCATGCAGCCCGACGGCGAAACTCCGCGCTCTTGCCTCGACGAAATACCCGCGGTAAGCCACGCACCCGACGATTGGAAAGCACCAACGCTTCGGCTCGATGGAGAATTCCGGCGCGGCAACCACGTTCCACACCACATAGGGACGTCCGATGTCCGCATACTTTCGATAGCTGCCGTTGTCGGGAAGCCCAAGATCGTGGCTGGCGAAATTGCGTATGGCCGTGACCGACTTCAGCTGCGCGCGCAGCTTCTCCGGAGTCGCAGGCGCGTCGATCACTGAGTCGATGGGCTCGCGCTTGGACATCAGCGACAGCTGGCCTCCCGCGCTTTGCAGCAGATAGCATCCGCCGCTCAATGCCGCGATCGAAGCAATCGCCGCGGCTGCGCGGATTGTGACGGCGATGCTGTTAATATTCACGCATGCAAGTGTATCTGGTTGGCGGCGCCGTTCGAGACGCTCTGCTCGGACTGCCGGTCAAGGAACGTGACTGGGTGGTCGTCGGCAGCACGCGCGATGAACTTGCGCGGTTGAATTACCGCGAGGTCGGCCGCGATTTCCCGGTGTTCCTGCACCCCGAATCGCACGAGGAATACGCGCTCGCGCGCCTCGAACGAAAGACTGCGCCCGGTTATCGGGGATTTGCCGTCGAGTTCGGCCCCGAAGTCACGCTCGAGGAGGATCTTGCCCGCCGCGATCTCACCATCAACGCCATCGCGCAGGCCGGCGACGGATCGCTGGTCGATCCGCATGGCGGCCAACGGGATTTGAAGGCGCGCCTGCTGCGGCATGTATCGCCGGCGTTCGTCGAGGATCCGGTGCGGATCTTGCGCATCGCGCGCTTTGCGGCGCGCTTCGCGGCGCTCGGCTTCACGGTAGCGCCGGAGACCATGGGCCTGATGCGCGAGATGGTCGAGCGCGGCGAAGTCAACGCCCTGGTGGCCGAACGCGTCTGGCAGGAAACAGAGAAGGCATTGCGCGAACCCGGCGCGAGCGTGTTTTTCAGGGTTTTGCGCGAATGCGGCGCCTTGAAAGCCGTGTATCCCGAGATCAACGCGCTATGGGGAGTGCCGCAGCCCGAAAAGTGGCATCCGGAAATCGACACCGGTGTGCACACCATGATGGTGCTCGATCAGGCGGTGCTGTTGAGCGAGGACACGAAAGTGCGCTTTGCGGCACTGGTGCACGATCTCGGCAAGGCGGCAACGCCCCATTCGGAGTGGCCGGGGCACAAGGGTCACGAGGAACGGAGCGTCACGCTCATCGATACTTTGTGCGACCGGTTGAAGCTGCCTGGGGAGTACCGTGAACTTTCGATCATCGTGGCGCGCTACCACGGCAATGTGCACCGAGCGTTCGAGCTTCGGCCCAATACGATTTTAGGGATCTTGGAAAAGATCGATGCGTTCCGCCGGGCCGAGCGATTTACCCAGGCGTTGACCGCCTGCGAGGCGGACTCGCGCGGCCGGTTGGGCCTGGAGAATAATCCCTATCCTCAGCGCCAGTACCTGCAGGCCGCCCGAGATGCTGCTGCAACCGTCAAGCCCACCCCGGAAGATCTTGCGGACAACGCCGGACCCTTGATTGCGGAGCGCATCCACCAGCGTCGCCTGAAGGCCATCACCGAGCTAACTGCGAGCCTCAAGCCACGTCTGGATGTTTGAGACCGTATCCCGGTAGAAGCGCTCGTACAGCCCCCTGGACACATAGCCGATATGCGGGGTCGCCAGCAGGTTCTCGAGCTTGCGGTAGGGATGATCCGGCGGCAGCGGTTCCGTGTCATAGACATCGATCGCAGCGCCGGCGATTTGGCGTTCCTTCAAAGCCGTTATCAACGCGGACTCGACTACGATGGGACCGCGCGAAGTATTGACCAGGCGCGCGCTCGGCTTCATGAGGGCGAATTCCGGGGCGCCGATAAGTCCGCGCGTGCGATCGCTCAACACCAGGTGGATGGAGACGATATCTGATTGGCGCAGCAACGCCTCTTTGGTCGCCAGCTCGGCTCCGGCGAGCCTTGCCCTGTCTGCGGTAAGGTTTTGACTCCACGCGATCACGTGCATTCCGAACGCCGACCCAATCTTGGCTACTTTGGATCCGAGGTTTCCAAGCCCGACCACTCCCAGTGTCTTGCCGGCGAGATCATCGCCGATGGTGTGCTGCCATCCGCCGGCGAGCACGGCATTGGCCTCCGCGACAATGTGGCGGGCGCTCGCCAGAATCAGTGCCCAGGTGAGCTCGACTGTAGGGCTGCCGAAGTAGCCCGTGTGCATGACTTGAATGCCGCGCGCTGCCGCAGCCTCGAGATCGATGGACGCGTTGCGCGGGCCCGTTGAGGCGATCAGCTTCAGGTTGGGCAAGCGCTCGATGAGTTCGCGCTTGAGCGGCGTGCGCTCGCGCATCACGCAGACGACGTCATAGGGGTGCAGGCGCTTGGCCACAGCATCGAGATCGGCGAGATGGTCGTTGTAAATGTCGAGCTGTGCACGCGTTGACACGGCGGACCAGTCCGCCATTTTCAGCGCGACGCCTTGATAATCATCCAAGACCGCTATTTTGACGCGCAAGGTCGCTCCTCAAAGAGTATGACGCAAATCCAACAAGGCAAAGCTCGTCAGCGGCAACTCGACTCCGCGCAGACAGGCCATCGCCTTGAACCGCTCACCCATCTCTCCAGGCATCATCAATTGCCTCGCCTGGTTGGCGAGCCGGGCGAACACGGCCTCATCGCCGCCGGCGGCGAGCTGCATTTCCCGATCGATGCCTGATGCCGCCAGGAAGTGCGCCTGCGTGGTGAAGCCCGCCACTTCCAAGTTGGCGGCGCTGCAGGCTTCCGCCACCCGCGTGAAGTCCACCCAAGCTGTAATGTCCTGCAACCCTATATTGGCAAATGGATCTTCGCTCAACCGATGGCGGAAATGACACACCAGCGTGCCGTCGCGTCTCTCCGCCAAGTAGTACTGCGCCCGCGGCAGACCGTAATCGAACCACATGACCGCGCCTCGACGCAGTCCATGCGTCACGCCGGAGATCCAAGCCGGCAGGCTCGGGCAGTACTCTGACGTGTAGCCATCAACCCAACCGCCGCTTGCCGCGAGCAATTCGCCGCAACTTTGCGTCATCGCGCGGCTCGCCGCGCGCGCCCCCCAGGCAAATCGCCCGTCCTCGACGGCGACGCCCATTTCTTCAACCCCGGCTTTCTGCCAGCGAAAACGCGCAACCGGCAAGGCGTCCAACACCTCGTTCGCCAGCACAATGCCTTCGAACGCCTCCTGCGGGGGACCGTCGAGCCACCGCACTCTCTGCAGCAGATGCGGCAGGCGCATTCCCAGCAGTTCCCGCTGACGCTCGCGCAGATCGGCGCTGATCTCCAGGATTGAATAGAGCTCGGGCAGCCGCCCCAAGCTCTCCAGCTTGCCCAAGATATCGGCGGCCATGCGGCCGCTGCCGGCGCCGATCTCCAGAATGGAAGCATGCCCATCGAGCGCCGATAAGATTTCGGCGCACTGCACTGCCACGCAGGCGCCGAACAAACCTGAGACTTCAGGCGCCGTGGTGAAGTCGCCCGCGGGCCCCAGCTTGCGGGCGCCGCCGCTGTAATAGCCCAAGCCCGGTGCATACAGCGCGAGATCCATGAATTGTTCGAAGCTCAGCCATCCGCCGCTGGCATGGATCTTGGCGGCGATGTGATCGCGCACGCGGCAGCTGTGCTCCGCAGCGTCGGCGGCAATCACATCGCACCGCCGCAGATGTTGCGGTATCGTTGCCGCGCATGACGGCAATGAACGACGATTTCGGGCTGCGCGATCACGTGGCATTGATCACCGGCGCCGCGCGCCGCGTGGGCGCGGAGATGGCGCGCGCGCTGCATGCCGCCGGCGCCAATATCTTGATTCACTATCGTTCGTCCGCCGCCGCGGCGATTGCCCTCGCGGATGAGTTCAATCGCGCACGCGGTCATTCCGCGGCGATCTTTGCGGCGCAACTTCTCGACGCCGACGCGCCGGACAGACTCGTCGCCGCGGCGCTCTTGGAATTCGGCCGTCTGGACATTTTGATCAACAATGCCTCGAGCTTCTACCCGACGCCGATGGGTCAGATCACCCGCATGCAGTGGGACGATCTGATCGGCAGCAATTTCCGGGCGCCGCTGTTTCTCTCGCAAGCGGCCGCGCCCAGCTTGCGCGCGCAACGCGGCCTCATCATCAACATGATCGACATCCACGGCTTCAGGCCTCTGCGAGCGCACCCGGTTTACAGCGCGGCCAAGGCCGGCCTTGCCATGCTGACCCGCTCGCTCGCGCGCGAACTGGGGCCGGAAATTCGCGTCAACGGCATAGCGCCCGGACCTGTGCTCTGGCCCGAGGACGAGATGAGCGAGGACCTGAAGCAGGAGATCGTGGGAAAAACCGCGCTGAAGCGTCACGGCACACCGCAGGACATAGCGCGAACCGCCTTGTTTCTGGCAAAAGACGCGCCGTACATCACCGGCCAGATTATTTCGGTTGACGGCGGCCGCAGCATTTAGCCGATGGCGGCCATCAGATTTTTGCGGCAGCGGCACGGGCGCGCCAGGTTTCCAAATCGGGCGCGCTTCTCTCCAGCATCACGCCGACATCGCGCGAGCTGCGAATCGCCCCGGGCTTGCTCAAGACGATGCTCACCCAGCCGACCTTGAACTCTTCGAGAATCAACATGGCGACGTGCTCTGCCAGCGTCTCTACCAGGTGAAAGCTGGACTCTTCGATGAAGCCGAGCACGCGCTTTGCGACGCCCTTGTAGTTCAGCGTGTCGTCGATGGAATCGGTGAGCGCTGCCTTGCGAATGTCGGCGCTGAATTCAATGTCGAGCACGACGGTTTGCTTGACCTGCCGCTCCCAATCGAAGATGCCGACGATGGTTTCTGTTTTGAGCGCGTGAATGAAGATTTTGTCCGTCAAGGAAGCTAAACCCCTATGCTGCCGAGTTCCCAATTCGCGCGCGCGCCCATCCCGACGCCTGCCCGCATGCCGGCCGTGAAGCGCAAGCATCCCGCCAGGGCGATCATGGCGCCGTTATCGGTACAAAACTCCGTTCGCGGAAAGTAAAGCTCCGCATCCTGGTCCCGCACGACCGATCTGAGCCGATCGCGCAGGCGCCGATTCGCCCCCACGCCGCCCGCGATCACCAAGCGCTGATGGCCGGTTTGCTTGAGCGCCCGCCGGCACTTTTCCGCCAGCGTTTCGACCACCGCCTCCTCGAATCCTCGCGCCACATCGGCGCGGAGGACGGGGCTCAGCTCGCGGCCGCGCAAGGCTACTAGGGCGGCAGTCTTCAGGCCACTGAAACTGAAGTCGAGGCCCGGCCGATCCAGCATGGGCCTCGGAAAGGTGAATTCGCCGCTGCGCCCGCCTTCGGCGAGCGAGGCCAACGCGGCGCCGCCCGGATAGGGGAGCCCCAGAAGTTTTGCGGTCTTGTCGAAGGCCTCGCCGGCTGCATCATCCAACGTATCACCCAGGATCCGGTACTTGCCCAACCCGGCAACGTCGATGAGCTGCGTGTGGCCCCCGGAAACCAACAGGGCCAGAAATGGAAAGTCGGGCGGATTGGCCTCGAGCAAGGGCGCCAGGAGATGGCCTTCCAAATGGTGAATGCCCATGGCGGGCTTGCCCCAAG
>JGI12627J18819_10000166_pt1 | contig 21486 bp, 13 predicted proteins | sample TexAe_OM1H0_M2_FD_18819 | JGI IMG/M metagenome (IMG submission 18819)
GATTCGTATCGCTCGACATTTCGGACCTGGCTGTCAACGCCGTGGAATTCTACGAGCCGGCGGCGGAGCTGAAGAACATCGACCTCAAGGTACGGACCGGCGGCCCGGTCATGGTGTCGGGGGACTCGGTGCTGCTGGCTCAAGTCTTGAGCAACCTCATTGATAATGCGCTGAAATACGCACCCGCCTACGGCACCATCGAAGTCGGCGTGCAGAAAACCGAGAATGGCACTGTGGAAGTATCCGTCTCCGATAATGGACCGGGCATAGAAGACTCGGAGAAATCCAAGGTCATGCAGAGGTTTTACCGCGGCGATGCCAGCCGCGGCACCCCGGGCGTCGGGTTGGGCTTGAGTCTGGTCCAGGCGATCGCCAAACTGCATGGCGCGCAACTGGACTTGCGCGACAATATCCCCGGGTTGCGCGCAGTCATGACGATGTCATACGAGGGTGCATCTACAGCCGTTCGCGATTCCGCGCCGTCCGAGTCCGCCGCCGCGGAAGCAGCTGCGCCCCCGACTCTCGCGACTTTACCGTAGACTTGGGCGCATGCTTGTCAGCTGCGCCGCTTATCAGGACGGTACCAAACTCGGCGACATAACAATCGCCCAGATTCCCGAATACCTGCACCGTCCCAAATGCTTTGTCTGGGTTGCCTTGCACGATCCGGCTCCGGCAGAGCTCACGGAGCTGCAGAAGGCGTTCGATCTGCACCCGCTCGCGGTCGAAGACGCGCTGGTGGGGCATCAACGTCCCAAAGTCGAAGAATACGGGGACTCATTATTTGCCGTGCTGCACCTGGTGGAACCTGCGAACGGCGAGTACATGGTCGGCGAGCTTGCCATTTTCGCGGGCACCAACTATGTAGTTTCGGTGCGCAACCGCGCGCAAAAAGGCTTCGCCGAAGTGCGCGCGCGGTGCGAGCGTGAGCCTAAGCTCCTGAAGCTGGGTGCCGGCTTCGTGCTTTATGCCATCATCGATGCCGTCGTCGACCGCTACTTTCCGATTCTCGACAACCTGGAAGACGAGCTCGACACGGTTGAACAGCGGATCTTCGCTCCCGAGGGCGCGCCGCGGGACAATATCGAGGCCCTATACGCGATAAAGCAGCGTTTGATGGTGATGAAGCATGCCGTGGCGCCCCTGCTCGAGGGGATCTCGAACCTGTCGGGTGCACGCGTGCCGACGCTGTGCGTCAAACTGTCGGAATACTTCCGCGACATCTACGATCATCTTTTGCGCCTCAATCAAACCGCAGATTCCATACGCGACACCATCGCAACCGCCATTTCCGTCAACCTCTCGATGGTGACGCTGCAGGAAAACGAAACCATGAAGCGGTTGGCGGCCTATGCGGCGCTGCTCGCAGTGCCCACCATGATAGCCGGCATCTATGGCATGAACTTTGAGCACATGCCGGAACTGAAATGGCACTACGGATACGCCATCTCCTTGTTGGTGATGGGAGGAATCGACGTGCTCCTGTACTTCCGGTTCAAAAGAACCCAGTGGCTTTAGCAGCCGCCGATGCCCGGCGCATTGGGATTCTGCTCGCGCCACTGATCGACGTTTCCGCATTCTGCGCATTCTTGAGCGCCGGCGAATCGCTGCGCGCTGCCAATTCGTATGCGTTCGCGATCGGCTACGTGCTCAGCTTGCTGCTGCGCCGGCGTGACGCAAGCGCGGCGGAGCCGGTTCCATCGCAACCGCTTCTGCTGACGCGGGCGGTGGCCGTCGGCTTCATGGCGTTGTTCCTGCGGGCCGGCGTGCTGGCGCTTCTTGCGCAACGCTGGGGCTGGGCGCCACAGGCGGCTATCTTCCTTGCGGCGGCGGCCGGCTTGATGGTGACGGCACCCCGCTGGCGCAATGCAGCCGTAGGCATCATCGCCTATGCATTCGCGCTGCGCTTGGTGTATGCGGGCTCGGTTGAAATGATGCCGGAGGAAACCTACTACTGGAATTACTCGCAGCACCTGGACTTCGGCTACTTGGACCATCCTCCGATGGTCGCGTGGCTGATCCGGATCGGAACCGCAGTCTTCGGTCAAACGGAATTCGGCGTGCGCTCAGGCGCGCTGTGCAGCGGAGCCATCACATCGATTTTCATTTACAAGCTGGCGCGAAATCTCTACGGAACCGCCGCAGCGTCAGGCGCCTTGCTGCTCGCCCAATCACTGCCCTTTTTTTTCCTCTCCGGTTTGCTGATGACGCCGGATGCAATCCTGGCGGCCGCATGGGCGGCTTCCCTGTATTTTCTCGAGCGCGCTTTGCTAGGCGGCCAGGCCCGGGCCTGGTGGTTCGCGGGTCTCTGCCTCGGCATCGGCATGATCTCCAAGTATTCAATCGCGTTGCTCGGGGCGGCGGCGGTGGCATTCATGATCTGGGATCCGCGGTCGCGGCGCTGGTGGCGGCGTCCCGAACCCTACATCGCCGCATGTATCGCATTGCTCATCTTCTTGCCCGTCATCGTCTGGAACGCGCAGCACGATTGGGTTTCCTTCGCCTTTCAGACCTCGCGCCGGCTGGCCGAAAAGCCGCAATTCGCGCTTCATAAGCTGATTGGCTCCATCATCGTCTTGATCACGCCGACCGGCGCGCTGGCCGCGCTTGAAATCCTCTTCTCGCGCAAGCAACGCGATCTCGAGAGCACGCGCCGCCGCCGACTGGTAGGCCTGTGTGTAGCCATACCCCTGTCGGTGTTCGCGGCGTTCAGCCTGCGGCATGAGGTAAAGCTCGATTGGACTGGCCCATCATGGGCGGCGCTGCTTCCGGCCATGGCGTTTGCGATGACGCGAAGCGAAGCGCAGCTGCAAGGTCTCAGCAAATGGATACGCGCAGCGTGGCCTGCGACCATCGCGGGCCTTGCGCTCGTGTACGGCGCTCTCCTGCAATATCTGGTATTGGGACTTCCGGGCGTCGGCTACGATAAGCATATTGAAGCCATTCCCGTAGGTTGGCGCTCGCTAAGCCGGCACATCGTCGAGACGGCGGATAGCTACCACAGGGAAAACGGCGGCGATCTGCTGGTCGTCGGAATGGATCGCTATGCCATTGCGAGCGAGCTGGCCTTTTATGGCGGAACGCGCAGCAAGCTGTCCGGATTCGAGACAGCGAACAGCCACCTTTTTGGCGGCATGAGCCTCATGTACGGCCAATGGATGCCCGCCAGAGCTCAGCAAGGACGCAATCTGCTGCTGGTCGCTTGGACGCCGGAAGAGCTCGAAGACCCGAATATCGCCGCTCGCGTGGAACGGTTGGGTCCGATTGAAGATGACCTGCTGACGAGGGATGGGATTTCGATCCGCCACTACTACCATCGCCTTGCCTTCAACTATCGATCTAGCCCTGAGGAGTAAATGTCTTAACATGGCAATCATGAACTCGAACTGCCGGACTTTGATCGGCTTCACACTGCTGGCCGGCGNGTGCCTTTCGCAGAGCGAAGCCTGCCTCGCGCAAACTCCGGAACAGGAGAAAATCTGGGAGCAGCAGCGCGCGCAGCGCCAGGCCGAGGAAAANGCCAGAATGGAGAAATTGGCGGCGCAGCGCGCGGCGCGCAAGGCCGATCCGATGGCTTGGGTACGCACGTTGAATCCGCTCAGCGAAGGCGGCTGGCAATTTCGATCGGTCGCGCCCGACGGATCTTGGGCAAGCTTCAGCACCGAACATCAACTGAAGCGTTCGGGGCATCTGGTGACCGCTTGGCTGCGGGAGGAGTACCCGGAACCGCAACGAAGCGACAGCGGCAACATCTATTTGAGCTACGTCGAAAAGATTCAATATGACTGCGCCGATGAACGCGCGCGCGCCTTGATGATCATCTACTACTCTGAAAACAACATTGCCGGTAGCCAAGAAAGCAATGCCACGGACATCAAGCAAGCCGCCTGGGTTCCGATCGTGCCGGGAACGCCCAGCGAAAATATTTACCAGTGGGCGTGTGCCGCGGCCAATGTCAAACCCCATTCCTAGTCGCGATAATAGACATTAAAAATAGTTTTTAACTATCTGATATAGCTCTATTTCTAGCATCATAGCGCCGATGAGGCTTCGCATGATTTCATCCACCATGATTGCGATGGCGAGCGTGCTGAAGCATCTGCGCCGCGGCGAATACCGTGAGCGCCGCCGACAGCAGAAGGGTCGACGTTTTCATGCTTAGCAGCCCCCGGTCATCCGCCTTTCAGTTGCAAGTTCACAGACAGCAGCAGCTTGGGGTCGGCACATGGCCCGACGAGGATTTCAACGTCGCCGGGCTCGAACACCGGCTTGAGATGCATATCGAGAAAGCATAGCGCCGAGCCGCGCAACGACATCCGCGCAGTGCCCTTCGCGCCAGGCGCGAGCCGTATCTTTGCGAATCCTTTCAGTTCCAGCTTGGGCCGCGCGACGCTCGCAACCTTGTCGTGGGTGAATAGGAATACCGTTTCCTCAGCCTCGCGAGGTCCTTGGTTGACGAGATCGACTGCGATGTCCAGAACACCGTCCACGCTGAGCTGCGCCGCCGAGATGTTCAGGTTCGAGTAGGCGAACGTGCCGTAGGTGAGCCCATAACCGAAAGGGAACAGCGGCTCATTCGCGACATCCAGATACTTGCTGGTGAACTTGTCCTTGGCGTCGAAGGGGCGCCCGCTCGGCCGCTCACTGAAGAAAATCGGCACCTGCCCGGCGGCGCGCGGCCAGCTCACCGGCGTTCGCCCGCTCGGGCTTGTCCGCCCGATGATCACATCGGCGATGGCGTTGCCCGCCTCGCTGCCGAGGAACCAGGCAGCCAGCACGGCATCAGCGCCTTCCACGAGCCAGGGGACTACCAATGGTCTGCCTGAGAACAGGACGACGATGACCGGGATGCCCGAACTTTTCGCGCGCGCGAAAATTGCCTCGGCAAGGCGCTGCTGTATGCCCGGCAATCCCAAATACGCGCGGCTGGATGCTTCACCGCTCATCACGGCAGCTTCGCCCAGGCAAAGAATGATGGCATCGGCGGACGCGCAGCTATCGACGCTTCCGACGATGCCGCTGAAATCCTCGCTTTCGATGTCCACGCCTTCCGATTGCAGGATCTCGGCCCGAGGCAGCGCCGCTCGCAATCCTTCCAGCACGGTCACGTGGCCGCCAGGTCCCGCGGCGCCCCACCAAACGCCGCGCATTTCTGCCGAGACGTTCGCCAAAGGTCCGATGACCGCCAAGCGGCGCACATCGCCTGAAATCGGCAAGGCATCTCCGGTGTTCTTCAGCATTACGATCGAGCGGGTTGCGATGTCGCGCGACAGCTGCCGCCGGCCCGCGAGCGCGGCGGGAGACTCGCTGCTCTTGCCCCGCCGATAGGGATCATCGAAGAGTCCCAGCCGTTCCTTCAGCTCGAGCACGCGGCGCACCGAGCGGTCGATATCCTCTATGCTCACCAGCCCGCGCTCCAAGGCGATGGGCAGGCCCCGGCGATAGGCGTCCGCCATCATGTCGATGTCAACGCCGGCCTTGAGTGAAAGCGCGGCAGCCTCCGGCACATCCGCGGCGATGCCATGACGCAACAACTCGGCGACGGCATTGTAGTCGCTGATCACGACGCCATTGAAGCCCCATCGGGCGCGCAGCCAATCTTGGATGAGCGCCCTGTTGGCGGTCATGGGGACCCCGTTGAGGTCGGTGAACGCGGGCATGATGGCAGCCACGCCCGCGCTCACAGCTGCCGCAAAGGGCACCATGTGGACTTCGTGCAAAGTGCGCTCCGATATGTCGACGGGCGCGTAGTCGCGCCCCGCAGTTACACAGCCGTAGGCGCAGTAATGCTTGGCGCAGGCCGCAAGCGAATCTTCGCCCAACAGGTCGGCACTCTGAAAGCCCGAAACCTTGGCCTCAGCCATGCGCGCGCCGACAAACGGATCCTCGCCCGGACCCTCCGCGATTCTCCCCCAACGAGGATCGCGGGATACATCGAGCATCGGAGCGAATGTCATGGCCAATCCGTCCGCCGCGGCTTCCTTCGCCGCTTCCCGCGCGCTCTGTTCCCATGACTCGGGATCGAAAGTTGCGGCCTCGCCCAAGGGGATGGGAAATAATGTCCGATGGCCGTGGATGACGTCGTAGCCGATCAACAGCGGAATCTTCAAGCGCGACTCCTCGATCGCCAGCCGCTGCATGCCGCGCACGGCGTCCACGCCGACCAGATTGAGGAGGTTGCCGATCGCGCCGCTCTTGATGGCCTCCGTGGAGTCGCCGGCGATCGTGGGCCCGGTCACCGCCATTCCGCACGCGGTCATGGTCAGCTGGCCGATTTTTTCGGCCAAGGTCATGCGGCTTATCAAACTTTCGGATCGGCTCACTGAACTTTAGCTCCCTCAAGGACCATTTCGTGAATGATAATGGAGAAGTCAACCTGCTTTAAGGGAAGTGCATGAACAAAGACAGCCCTGAGACGGCAAGCCCCGTCAGTCACCAAGAATTGGCGGATTCGCGGCTGCTGCCGCAGATGGACATGATGGCACGCGCGCTTTGGGCAGCTCCCGTGCGCAATACCTTGTTCATTCTTTCCGGCTCCTTGTTTGTCGTCATAGCCACGACCGCGTACGGCCAGATTCGCCTCAACAACTGGAATCAACCTTTCTACGACGCGCTGTCACATCGAAACTTTGCCGAGTTCCTGCACCAACTGGGCATCTTCTGCCTGATCGGCGGAAGCCTTCTGGTTTTGAATGTCGGACAACGGTGGCTCGGCGAGACCCTGAAACTCAAGCTTCGCCAAGGGTTGGTGCACGACTTGATCGAGAACTGGCTGGTTCCCGGACGCGCCTTTCGGTTGACGAATGCGGGCCCGATGGGCGTAAACCCCGACCAGCGAATGCACGAAGATGCGCGCCATCTCACAGAGTTGTCCGCGGATCTTGGCATCGGCTTGCTGCAATCCTCGATCCTTCTGGCCAGCTTCGTGAAAGTCCTTTGGAGCCTCTCCAGCAACTTCGCGTTTCATTTCGACGGCAGGCAGATCGTCATCCCCGGCTACATGGTGTGGGCCGCGGTCATCTATTCAGGCTCAGCGTCGCTGGTGAGCTACTGGGTCGGCCGCAGTCTCGTCGACCGCAACGCGGAGCGTTACGCCCGTGAGGCGGACCTGCGCTTCTCTCTGGTACGCATCAATGAGCACATCGATGCCATCACGTTGAGCGGCGGCGAGCCTGATGAGGCGCGCCGCACGGAATCGGATCTCAACGCGGTATTGAAGGCCACGGCCCGTTTGGTCACCGGCCTTACGAACTTGACCTGGATTACCGCAGGCTACGGCTGGTTTACGCTGGTGGCGCCTATTCTGGTCGCGGCGCCGCTGTATTTCGCCGGCAACCTGACCTTCGGCGGTCTGATGCTCGCCTCCGGCGCTTTCATTCAAGTGCAATCATCACTGCGCTGGTTTGTCGACAACTTCAGCACCATTGCCGATTGGCGCGCAACCTTGTTGCGCGTGGCGGGCTTCCGGCGCGCCGTAATCGACACCGATGTCATGCACGAGGTTCAGAATCAAATTGCTTACAAACCCGGCAAAGCGGGAGAATTTGACTTTACCGACCTTGAAATCTCATCCCCGAGCGGCTGCACCCTGATCAAGGAAAAGCAGGTGCAGATCAAGCGCGGCGAACGGGTACTGATCGTCGGCGACACAGGAACAGGAAAGACGCTGCTGTTTCGCGCGTTGGCAGGCCTATGGCCGTGGGGTTCAGGGACTATCTTGCGACCGGGCGATGAAGAAATGCTGTTCATACCCCGTACGCCCTACTTGCCGCCCGGCACTCTGCGCGAGATCCTGGCTTACCCCAAGCCTACCAGCGCATTCAAGACCGAAGCGTGCGCGGCCGCGCTTGCGCGAGTCGGTTTGCGCCGTTACTGCACGGATCTCGATTCCACGATGCGTTGGGATCGCGAGCTGAACGAGGACGAGCAACACGCGCTCGCACTGGCTCGGGTTCTTACGCACATGCCGCCCTGGCTGGTCATCGATGAGGTGCTCGATTCCTTGGACGACACGTCGCTGGATCGCGCGGTCGACATATTCACCAAGGATCTTGCAAANTCCACCATCATCCACATCGGACGCAACGATGGGCACCATACTTTCTCGCGGGTGTTGCACCTGATCAAAGATCCCGGACGCAATAGGCTGCCGGTCCCTCCATCGCCCAAGGCGCCCGCGGCTACGGCCGCGCTCGCAACGAGCTCGTGAATATGCGCAAACATCCCAACCGAAGCCCGGCCGAGCTCTCGGAGCTGCCCGAGGACGAATTGCTCGAGGCGGTGCAGCGTCAGACCTTCGGTTTTTTTTGGGAGGCATCGCATCCATTGAGCGGACTTGCGCCCGATCGGTGCAAAACCGTGGCCGCCCCGGCCGACGATCTGGTTGCGACGGGCGGTTCCGGCTTCGGCTTTATGGCCCTTATCGTGGCGGTGGAGCGAGGCTGGGTCGCGCGAGCCGCCGCCGCGGAGCGCGCCGCGCACATGCTGGATTTGCTCGCGCGCGCGACTTGCTTTCATGGGGTCTATCCGCACTTCATGAACGGCCGGACAGGCGCGACCATTCCATTTACGCGCAAAGACGATGGCGGCGATCTGGTCGAGACCTCGTTCTTGATCATGGGAATGCTCTGCGCCCGGGAATATTTCAAGGAGGAAAATCCCACAGAATCCAAGATTCGCGGCTTGGTCAACTACGTCTGGAACGATGTCGAGTGGAACTTCTATACGCGCGAGCGCCCGGTTCTCTACTGGCATTGGAGCCCGAACAACGGTTGGGCGCTCGAACTGGATATCCGCGGCTGGAACGAATGCCTGGTCGCGTACGTGCTCGCGGCGTCGGCGCCCCGATATCCCATCGATCCAAGCTGCTATCACCAGGGCTTCGCATCGGGGCGGAATTTTCTGAACGGCAAGCCTTACTACGGCATCTCCCTGCCTCTGGGCGCGCCGTTCGGCGGCCCGCTGTTCCTTTCGCAATATTCATTCTGCGGAATCGACCCGCGCGGATTGAAGGACCGCTACGCAGACTACTGGGAACAAAACGTCAGTCATGTGCGCATCAACCACGCGCATTGCGTAGCCAACCCCGCGCACCATCGGGGGTATGGCACAGCCTGCTGGGGCCTGACTTCCAGCGATGGGCCGGACGGTTATGCGACGCATGCGCCGGACAGCGATGACGGTACGATCTCCCCGACCGCCGCCTTGTCGAGCATGCCTTATGCGCCGAAAGAAGCTGTTCACGCCATAAGGCATTTCCTCAGCCGCTACGGCGAAAAAATCTGGGGCCGATTTGGCTTCGTTGATGCATTCAATGAAGGCCGGGACTGGTACGCGGACACTTATCTCGCCATCGACCAAGGGCCGATCGTGGTCATGATCGAAAATCATCGCACCGGCCTTTTGTGGAATTTGTTCATGAGGGCGCCCGAGATTCAGACCGGGCTGAAGGCGCTGAGCTTCGCGCGCTGATGGAACCTCTCGATCGCTGGATTGAACGACAGTATCGCCATAGCGCAGCGGCACTCATGCACAGCGTTTCGCCACTCGACATCATCAAGACCCGGCCGGGATTCGCTCAAACCGTCAAGCCGCGGAAAGGTTCGATCGTCGCATCTCCAGTGCTCGGCGCCTACGATCCAGAGCCGGACTACTTCTTTCACTGGTTTCGCGATTCCGCCGTCGTCGTCGAGGCCATGCGAGATCTGTTCGAGGACACGGGCGATGCAAAATATCTCGGGCATTTCGCCGATTTCGTGAGCTTTAGCCTGTCTTTGCAGGGCCTCGATGGGCGGCACCTCGCCGGCGCTCCTTGGCGGGACGCCGTCGCCCCGGACTTCAAACAGTTCTTGCGAACCGAAGAAGATTTATCGCATGCGCGCGGCGACACGCTGTCCGGCGAGACTCGGGTGAATGCCGACGGCACGCTGGACATATCCAAGTGGCCGAGGCCGCAAAATGACGGCCCGCCGATGCGCGCCATCGCACTGCTCAACTGGCAAGCTTGCGCCGTTTTCAGCGATGAGCTTTCAGCCGACGTCGACGCGCTCTTGAGGGCCGACCTGCGCTATACCCAGAGTCATTGGCGCGACGCCTGCTTCGATATCTGGGAGGAGGAAAAAGGATTTCATTACTATACCTTGCGCGTGTCGGCCGCCGCGCTCGGCGCGGGCGCCGAGTGGCTCGAGGGCCGGGAAGAAAACGCCGAGGCGGCAGTCTACCGCGCAGATGCCGCTGTGATCCTCAAAAAGCTCGATGAATACTGGCGCGAAGATCTGCAATTTCTGAAGTCCCGCGTGCTGGAAGCCAACGCGCACACGAGCAAAGAACTCGACATCGCCGTGCTGTTCGCGGCCATTCACGCCGGCGCCGATGCCCCGGTCCATTCGGTCCGCGACGTTCGATTGCACGCGACGTTGGCGAAACTCGAGGCGTTGTTCGACGCCGAGTACCCAATCAATCGCAATCGCGCTGCCGGACGCGGGCCCGCAATGGGACGCTACGCGGGCGACGTCTATTACTCCGGCGGCGCTTACTATTTCTCCACCCTGGCGGCTGCGGAGTTTTGCTTCCGCGCGGCGCTCCACTCGGCTTCCAGTGCAGCGCTGCTTGCGCGCGGCGACGCCTACCTGGAAACGGTGCGGGCGTATACGCCGGCCAACGGGGACCTCTCGGAACAATTCGACCAGCGCACGGGGGCGCAAAGCTCTGCGCGGCAGCTGGCATGGAGTTATGCGGCATTCATCACCTGCGCGCGGGCGCGCCGGATCGCCTTACCCGGCGTGACGTCTCAGCAAAGATGACGCCGACGCGATCGGGCTGAGCGGCAGGCGCAGCAGCGCGGCAAAGGCGGCCGCGGGAATCGCCGCGCTCATGAGATACCCTTGAATTGCATCGCAACGCTCTGCCTGGAGGAATTTGAGTTGCGCCGCGGTGGTGACGCCTTCGGCGACCACTTTGAGGTCCAGGCTATGCCCGAGCGCAATGATTGCGCGCGCGATCGCTGCATCATCCGGATCCTCATCGATGTCCGCCACGAAAGAGCGGTCGATTTTGAGCGTGTCGATCGGAAATCGCTTCAGATAGTTGAGCGAGCAATAGCCGGTGCCGAAATCGTCTATGGCAAGGCCGAAACCGAACTCCTTGAGCGACAGCAGCGAACGCCGGCCCGCTTCCGCGTCGCGCATCAAGACACCCTCGGTCAGCTCCAGCTCGAACAACGACGGCGAGAGTCCGGCCTGCGCAACGGTGTCGCTCAAGCGCAGCAAAGATTCTTGATGCAGGAAGTCCCGCCCGGAGACGTTTACGGCGATGGGCTGCAGCGCCAATCCTTCCGAATCCCACTGGCGGAGGTCGCGGCATACCCGCTGCAACGCCCATTTCCCGATCTCTGCGATCAGCCCGGTTTCCTCGGCCACGGCAATGAAATCGCCGGTGGGGATCTGGCCCCGCTTGGGGTGAAACCACCTCAACAGCGCCTCCCCACCCATGAGCCTCAGCGACTGCGCCTCGTACTTGGGCTGGTAGTAGACTTCCAGGGCCGAATCTTCAACGGCGCGCCGCAATTCCATCTCCAGTGATAGGCGCTTCAACGCGCGCGCGTTCACGGCGCTGTCGAAGACGCGCAGCTGGTTGCGGCCGCTCGACTTCGCCTCATACATCGCCGCTTCAGAGTTTTTCAGCAGACTCAGCACATCCTCGCCATGCTCTGGGAACTGCGCGATGCCGATGCTCGGCGTGATGACGAGCTTGTAGCTTCCCTCTAGGTACGGGGTGGTGTGTGCGGCGAGTATTTTCTGTGCCGCCCACCCGGCTTGCCCGGCATCGGACAGGCCTGTCAGCACGACCATGAATTCATCGCCGCCGGAACGGGCAATCAGCGCCTGCATGCCCTGCTCGCCCAGCTCATCGGCAACGCCTTGGAGGCGCTCCGTCACTTGGCGGAGCAACGCGTCTCCAACGGCATGACCTAAAGTGTCATTGACCCGCTTGAACTGATCCAGATCCACATAGAGGAGCGCCAGCTGCCGGTTGCAGCGCCGCGCCTGTGCGAGCGCTCGGGAGACATAGTCGCGGGTCCACTCGCGATTGGGCAATCCAGTCAATGCATCGAAATACGCGAGGCGATGGATGCGCGCATCGGTTTCTTTTCGAACCGTGACGTCGCGAATGATGGCCAGCACCTGGCCGCCCGAATTCGGCAGGTAGCGGCATTCGAAGTGCCGCGTGGGTTGACCCGCCGCCTCCAGCGCGAATTCGAACACTGCCGGTTCGCCGCGCAGCGCTGAGCTCAGGCAGTCCACCGCGTGGCTGCGCGTGGCCGACGGCATCAGGCTGAAGAGCGATCGAGGGCCGGCCTCTTGTTCACCCACAGGCATCAATCCCGCGATGGGGCTGAAACAATGGCTGACTGCGCCAGTTCCGTCCACCAGAAAAATGCCGTCAGGTATCGCCTTTAGCAAGGCCGCGTTCTTTTGCTCACTGAAGCGCAGGGCTTCAATTGTGCGGGCGCCGCGCATCACATAGCGAATGCGGTGNCCAAGGAGCGCCCAATTGATGGGCTTCACCACGAAATCGGTGGCGCCGGCTTCATAAGCGCGGTCGATCGATTGCGTATCGTCGCAGCCGGTGACCATGACGATGGGCAGATCGGCGCCCCCCGGTAGAAAGCGGATATTGGTGCAGGCCTGGTAGCCGTCCCCCTGCACCATCTCCACATCCAGCAGCGCGATATCCGGCATTTGCAGCGCGCAGGCTGAAACGGCCGCGTCGCCGCTGGATACGGCTTGCACACTGAAGCCCGCCTGCTTGAGCATCACTGATGCGATTTCTCTCAAAATCGCATCGTCGTCGGCGATCAGCACGCGCATCGGCGAAGCCTCGGTGCTCATGCTGACTTCCTCATCTCGATTTGCAGCTCGTCGCGCACGCGATGATGGAGCGCTTGTATNTCGGCGTAGGTTGCGCGCGCCGCGCTGAANTTTCCCGATCGCGCCGCATCCTCGAGCTCGCGGCACAGCTGCGCCAGGCTGTTCGCGCCAACATTGCCATTGTAGGAACGCCAGGCGTGCGCCGCGCGCGCGAGGTCAGCTCCATTGCCCGCCTCGAGCGACTGCTCGATCGTCACGAGCAGATTCCGGGAATCGAGCAAGTACAGCTCGCCGATATGGGTGAGCATATTCTTCGGACCGCTGCGCGGCAGTGAGCGCAGCGCGTCCAAGGTCGCCCCATCCAGAAGCGGAGCGCAGGCCGGCGGCGCGGCGATAAGAGGACTCTGCGCGGGCTTAGGCCCAGCCAGCCAGCGCGCGAGCATGCCGTGCAGCGCCTCGCGCCTGAACGGCTTCGCCAGGTGATCATCCATGCCGGCCGCGAGACACGCCGTGCGCCCGGCACTGGTGACATCGGCTGTCAGCGCGATGATGGGAATCCGCTGCCCCCCGTGCTCGCGAGCGCGCAGAGCGCGGGTCGCCGAAAATCCATCCATCACCGGCATTTCGCAGTCCATCAGAATCGTATCAAAGGAGCGAGCCTCGAGAATGTCCAGGGCCTGCTGTCCGTGATGCGCGGTTTCCACCTCCAGCCCCAGCGAGCTCAACATGCCGATTGCAACTTCGCGATTCAAGGGCTGATCTTCAACGACCAGAACACGGCCATGCAGCGGCGCCAATGCACCGACTGGTTTATGCATCGCAATGGTTCGCTCCGTCAGCGGCGTGCTGTCATCCGAGCCGATCAATGCGCGGTGCAGATCCGCCAGGCGCACCGGTTTGGTCAGTTCCATGTCGAGCGGCGAATCGCTCTGTGCGCCGCTCGAGCCCAGGCTTACGAAACTCAGCAAGCGGATCGTGCGCAGGTTCTTCCCGAGGCGCGCGCGTACCTCATGCCACAAGCCGGCTGCCTCTGCGATCAATGCATCGTCGATCACCAGCGCGTCGTAGTTCGGGCCCGTGGAGGCACTCAGCGCTTCCGCCAACGATGCGACTTCGGTGGCCCGTCCGGACCAAGCTCGCACAGTCCTGCCGAGCAGCATGCGCGCCGCGGCGTTTTCGTGGATCACCAGCACTCGGGCGCCGTTCAGGGCACGCGGTGGGGCCGGCGCCTGTGCGGACACATCTGCCAGCGGCATCGATAATTGAAACGAGAAAGTGGAGCCCAGCCCGGGTGTGCTCGTCACCGCCAGCCGTCCGCCCATGAGCTCAATGAGCTGGCGCGAAATTGCGAGACCCAGGCCCGTCCCGCCGAAACGGCGCGTCGTCGACGCGTCTTCCTGCGCGAATTCGTCGAATATCTTCGACTGATTCTCAGGGGCAATGCCGACGCCCGTATCCTCGACGTCGATCCTGATGTTGAGGTTGCCGTCCTCGGGCGCAGACGCGCTCAAACGCAGGACTACCTCGCCATGCGAGGTGAATTTCACCGCGTTACCGCCGAGATTCACCAGGACCTGGCGCAGTCTCACGGCATCCACCCTGACCCGCGGCAGCCTGGCCGGAGGCGTGTCGCAGAGCAGCTCGATTCCTTTGGTGGCGGCGCGCGCTGCGAGCATTTCGACGGTTTGCTGCATGAGTTCAATGAGATCGCACTCCACCGAGTCGAGCTGCAGGCGACCGGCTTCAATCTTCGAGAAGTCGAGAACGTCGTCGACGATGGCGAGCAGCGAATCTGCCGAGCGGTGAATCGCCTCGGCGAAGCGCCGCTGCGATGGGTCGATGTGGGTGTCGAGCAGCAGGCTGGTCATGCCTAGAACGCCGTTCATAGGCGTGCGCAACTCATGACTCATGCGGGCGACGAAGTCGCTTTTGGCGCGGCTCAGGACCTGCAGCTGCTGATTGCGCTCTTCCAGTTCGTGAGTTCTGAGCCGTACCGTCTGCTCGAGTTCGCGGCTGTAGCGCAGCTCGCGCTCGCGCCGCCGGCGCTGATGGCGCCACAGATATGCCAGTAGGGCCGCGCCGATCAGCGCATACACGATCCGCGCGGCCAGAGTGTTCCAAGGCGCCGGCGCGACGCGTATGGGAATGCTCAGGTTTTCGGCGCTCCAGATGCCGTCGGCATTTGCCGCGCGCACCTTGAATAGATAGTTGCCCGCATCCAGGTTCGTGTAAGTCGCGCGATGCAGCGCACCGGCGTCGATCCAGCCGGTATCGAATCCTTCCAATTGGTACTGGTACCGGTTGCTCGCCGGCGATGTAAAGTCCAACGCGGCGAAATCCAAGGTAACGAGTTTGTCATCGTACGCCAGTTGCATGGCGCGCGATGGATTGGGCAGCTCCTGCGGAGCGACGGTTCGATTGAGTTTCGCCGCAGTGGTCAGCACGACGCGCGGCGCGGGGGTGTCCGCTTCGATGCGTTCGGGTGAGAAGGCGTTGAATCCGTTGTTGCCGCCGAAGAACAGAGTGCCGTCGGCACTGGCAAAGTGCGCGTTGAAATTGAACTCTTCATCCTGCAGCCCATGCACCTGGTGAAAAAGCCTGACCGCATGCGTGCGAGGATCGAGCCGGGCGAGCCCATGGTTGGTGCTCAGCCACAATCGGTCTTCCTTGTCCGACTCGATGCCGTATACCACCTGATTCGACATGCCATCGATATGCGCCTGGCTCTCGAAATGGATTGTGTTCGGGTTGGCCGAGCTGCCAATCACGCGCTCCAGCCCTGCGCCGGCCGTGCCCACCCACAAATCGCCATGCCGGTCGATGTGCAGCGCGTACACCGTGTCGTCGCCGAGACTCGCGGGATCGCGATCGTCGCGGCGGTAGGCGTAGAAGCGGCCGCTTTTCCGATCCAGGAGATTGAGTCCCCCGCCTGCTGTGCCAACCCACAGGTTGCCGAGTCGATCCTCGACGATTGCGCTCGCCTTGGAGCTGCTCAGCGAGTTGGAAATCGACGGCCCAAACGGATACCGGGTGATCTTGCCGGACGCCGGATCGATGCTGGCCAAGCCGCCGCGGAAGGTACCGACCCAGAGCGTGCCCGCGCCGTCTTCGTAAAGCGTCATGACGCCGTTGGCGGGCAAGGTGCCTGGGTCATCCGCGGCGGAACGGATCACTTGAATTTTTCCGGTGGCGACATCCAGCTTGTCCAGTCCGCCGGACATCGTGCCTATCCACAATGTCCCTCGATGATCGTAGAGCAGCGCCATGATGCGATCATCAGACAGCTGTGGACTGCCTGCGGTGGGTTTGGCGGCGCCGTAGCGACGCTCGCTGCCGGACTGAGTGTCAATCTCGATCAAGCCGCCGCCGATCGTGCCTACCCATGCCTTTCCCGCGCCGTCGTCGGCGAACGAGACGACTTGCTGGGCGCGAAACGCATCGCTGAAATAGTGACCCAGCAGCCAGCTGCGAGGATTCCAGTGACTCGCGCCCCCGCCGCGTGTGCCGGCCCAGAGGATGCCGCCGCGGTCCTGGTACAAGGACAGCACATCACTGTCGCGAAGGCTCTGCGGATTGTCGGTGTTGTGCGCGTAGCGCACGAAGGACTCCGTACCGCGGTCGAACAGATCGAGACCGTCGGCGGTTGCAACCCACAACCGCTGGGCGCTGTCCTCGAGCACCGACCAGACGCGGTCTTGGCTTAGAGAATTGGGGTTCTGGGGGTCATGACGGAACGTCGTGAATCGATTGCCGTTCTGCTCGAGCCGAACGAGACCGCCGCTGACCGTTCCAACCCACAACGCGCCGGCGTGGTCCTCGTGAATCGCGCGTACCCGCAGGTCACTTAGATTCGCGGCGCTCAAGACGGCTCCGTAACTGATGAAGCCGTCGATCGAGGGATCGTATCGGCTCAACCCGCCATCCGTGCCGACCCACATCCGGCCGCTGCGGTCGCTGTACAGGGCACCTATCGCATTGGCCGGCAATGAATACAAGTCGCCTTCGATATGGCGAAAATGGCGCGCCTGCCCGGTATCGGGGTCGAGCATGTCGAGACCCTGATCCTTCGTGCCTGCCCAAATGCGCCCTTGCGCGTCGATCAGCAACGCGCGCACTGCGTCGCTTGCCAGGCTCCGGGGTTGCGAAGCATCGTGCCTGAATTGCTGGAACTTATCGGTTGCCCGTTGCCAGCGGGCCACGCCGCCGCCGTCGGTCGCGAGCCAGATGTCGCCGTGCGCGTCCTCGGCCATGGACCAGATGTAATCGCTGGCAAGCCCATGGTCGTTGCCGCGTTCACGGTGATACTGGCGTATGGCGTAACCGTCGTAGCGGTTCAATCCTGCTTCAGTCGCGAACCAGACGTAACCTTGGGAATCCTGCAGGATGCTGTTGACGGTGCTCATGGAGAGGCCGTCGCGCATGGTGACATGCTCGAAGTACATGGGCCGGGTCGCTGGAATCGGCGCCCCCGCGTGCCCTGCAGCGATTGGCGCCGCCGCGCCGATGCAGGCTGCCAAGACAACAAGGATGCGCCCGCGATTCGGCATGAAAATGCCTACCTATTCTTGCAGCGGCACGTCGGCGCCTGCGTAGCCCTGGCTCGGGGCGTAGCCTTCACTCCAGACGTAGCCCTCGCTCCAGACGTAGCCTTCGCTCCAGACGTAGCCTTCGCTCCAGACGTAGCCTTCGCTCCAGACATAGCCGCTGCTGTTTGCCGTGTACGTGCCATTCCACAGCAATCCATCGAGGAGCAGCGGGACACCCTTCAAAAGGCCGCCCACCAATGGAACCTTCGAGACCAGGTTGCCGACGCCGCCGAACAACCCGCCCAGCAATGACCGCAGCGCATTCGATTGCGCCGGAGCGGTCTGCATGATGTAGAAATTGCCCTTCGAGTCTTCGTTGGCCCGGCCGCCGTAGTGCTGCAAACCCGCAAGGTCAAGCGCTACATTGATGCCCTGGTTGGCGCATCCCGACGCATTGCTGTAAGCAGCATCATGCGCGTCCACGAGGCCGGCGCCCTGCTGGAAAACGCTGTATGCAAGGCTTCCCTGTGAATTGACTGCCGGATGAGCACCGGACATCAGGTGACACTTCACCTGATCCGGCGTCAACGATGGATTTACCTGCAACATCAGCGCGACGACACCGCTGACCACGGCAGCCGCCTGCGATGTGCCGGACATGGTCATATCGCTGTACGGTTCGGTAATCCACGAGGGGAATTCTTTCGCCAGTGTGCCGTTGTCGGGTGCGTAAGCGAGGATGTGGCCCCCCATGCCGAGCACATCGGGTTTCACGAAACCCTCGAGGGTCGGTCCGGCGGATGAGAAACTCGCCAGCCGATATTGCTTCGGCTGCTGCGGCAAATAATTGTCCGTGACCGCGCCGACCGTAATGACATAAGGGACATTGCCGGGTGAATTGATGGACAAGGGATCCGGCCCCCGGTTGCCGGCGGCAGCTACCACCACAATTCCCGATGCCCACGCAGCCATGACTGCTTGATTGAGCGGATCCTGCCAATAGGGCCCGGAAGGCGGCGCGCCCAGAGACAGATTCAGCACTCGAATGTGATACTTCTGCCGCTGATTGATGACCCATTGAACGCCGCTGATGATATCGGAGTAAACGCCCTGGCCGTTGCCGTCCAATGCGCGCACCGAGACGAGGTTGACGCCCGGTGCGACGCCCTGATATTTGCCTGAGGCGGAAACCCCGCTGCTGGCGATGATGGAAGATACGTGCGTGCCATGGCCGTAAGAATCGTTGATGTTCTGGCTGTAAGCTCCCAGCATCGATTGCATGGAATAGCTTGGATTCTGGCGCGCCATGATCACGTCGTACTGGGCAAGCACGCGGCTGTTGCCTTGACCTGGCGCGCTCAAGTCAGGGCCTTGCTGGTTCCACAAGCCCGAGTCGAGGACCGCCACCGTAACACCGCGTCCGGTCATGCCGCCGAGATGCAAATTGGCGGCATCCACTTCGGTCGGATAGTAAGTCTCGGGCAGTGTCCCCCTTGAACTCGCAGCAACGGACGAGTCGTCATAGACGTGCAACAGTGGTACCTGATCTGCGCGCAAGGCTGCCATTTCGCGTTCATCGAGCGCGGCCGCAACAGCGCGGATTATGCTCAAATCAGCGGTTACCAAGCCGCCCGCCCGAGACACGGCATCACGGGCTGCCCCGGCACTCTCAGCCTGCACGATGTAGCGCTCACGGATGTGAGGCGTCGCAACTCCGAATTGAGGCGCCGTCAAGGCCAGCGCCGGATGTTTTGCAGCGCCCGCAGGCGCCGCCGCCGCGGTTGTGGCGGGGACGCTACGATGGAAATTCGAAGCGGTCAGACATAGTGTGAGACCGAGGACACTCGATGCCAGCAGCCAATTCCGGTGTCCGTTCTTTCTTGTCATGTTGCGCGTTCCAGTTGCTACCAGCACTCCTGATGCGCAATATTCTCCGTGATTCAACACGTCTAAAAACAGCGACACTCACCATAACGCCAGTGACGGATCTCTCATTTCTCGATGCCCCGCCGCATATGTAAATGCAGCAGTAAATGCTGCATGCGCGATGCATGGTATTGCAAAGACCATCCACGACATAAGTACGATGCGAACGAGCAACAGTCGACGCTTGCTTATGGACGCAGTAGTTTGCTGACGACGAGCGCGGTGACCAGCGCGGTGATGAGAGAGATCAGAACGGTTATCGTCACGCCGATAACCCCGTCCCTGTGCTCGCGGTACCACAGGTCCATGCGGCCACGCCTCGTATGCAGGCGGATGGCGCGATCTGCACCGGCAAATGTAACGGCGGCGTAAAGCATGCCGTCGCTCCGGCGGGCGTACGTGATCAAACGGCGGTATTGCAGATAGCGAAGGGGCAGCTCGAGTTTTGCAGTGAGCAATTTGCCGCGAATATCTGCCGGAAACTCCGAAGGATCCAAGCTCTGCAGCTTGCCATCCGCGTGCCACGCCTCGCCTTCCGCAAGGGGGTGCATGGCAAGCCATAACAACTGTTCGCTGGTTACCTGCACATCCTCGTCGATGTTCTCCCGGTAATAGTACAGACCGTGCAATATCCGGTCTTCGTCGTCGCGGCTCATGTCATGATTCTACATCGCGCGCCTCGGCTGGGGGTACACTGCGAGACCTAATTGCGAAGGCGGCAATTCGCACTTGGGCTATCGACCATCAAGAGGGAACCATCATGCGTCGTCTGATAACTGTTGCACTCGGATCTTTGGTCCTCGTCTCGCCGCTTTACGCGGCTCTGAAAGTCGGGGCTGCGGCTCCGGCCTTCTCCACGCCGGCCACCCTGGCAGGAAAGCCCTTCACGTTCTCTCTCGCCGACGCGCTCAAGAACGGCCCAGTCGTGCTGTATTTTTATCCGGCCGCATTTACGAAAGGCTGCACCGTCGAGGCCCACGAGTTCGCCGAAGCGACCGACAAGTTCAAGGCGATGGGCGTAACGGTCATCGGCGTCTCGCACGATTCGATCGACACGCTCAACAAATTCTCGGTGAGCGAGTGCCGCAATAAGTTTGCGGTTGCCTCCGACGAGGATAAAAAGATATCGACGGCCTACGATGCCCATATCTTTTTCACGTCCTACACCAATCGCACGTCGTACGTGATCGCCCCCAACGGCACGATCATCTATGAGTACACGGCGCTGAGCCCGGACAAGCATGTGGAGAACACCATGGCTGCCGTTGCGAAGTGGCAATCCGAGCAAAAGAAAGGCGGCTAGCGATGTCCTTCTCTCTGTATGCCGCCACCGTTCCCTCGTACCGGCAAATCCTCGGCTCAGTGTCCGCCTTGATCGTCAAGGCAGAGGCTTTTTGCGCTGAAAAGGCCTTGCCTCCCGAAGAGATCATACAAGCCCGCCTGGCGAGCGATATGCTCCCATTTGCGTATCAGGTGAAATCCACATCGGTGCACTCGCTGGGCGCCATCGAGGGTGTGCGCAAAGGGGTGTTTTCGCCGGACTTGACGCCGCCTCCGCAGACCTTTCAGGATCTGAAGGCCAATGTTGCACACGCGCTTGCCGCGCTGGAAGCGATTGATCCCAAGGAAATAGATGCGTTCGTCGGGCGCGACATGCGCTTCGAGTTCGGCGAGCGCAAAGTGCCGTTCACGGCAGAGGATTTTCTGCTGTCCTTCTCGCAGCCCAATTTCTACTTCCACGCCGCCACGGCGTATGACATTTTGCGATGGAAAGGCTTGCCGATCGGCAAGCGCGACTTCAGCGGGCGGCTTCGGCTCAAAACCAGCCCTACCTGATCTTTGCGACCCGCCCTTGCGTGGGGAACTTTTGAAATTGCAGGGCATCGTGGCCCGGCACGACGCGATCAACCGAGCCCGCCAGCTCAATCATGCGTTCCTGAGCTTTGATGTTGCCGGCATGGTCCGCATCGCTGAAAGTTGCGCTCGCTTTGCGCTCGCTTAGGTTTCGGTAGAAATACACGTTGTCGGATGCGAGGACGTAGGGGGGATTGCCGTCGACTCGCAGGTATTCCGACGCATACGTGTGCCTGGATCCTACGAATGCCCGAATCCCCGGCAGTATTTCGACGTTGTCGCCGTCGATCAGCTGCAATCTTCCCTCGGTG
>JGI12627J18819_10000168_pt1 | contig 21358 bp, 18 predicted proteins | sample TexAe_OM1H0_M2_FD_18819 | JGI IMG/M metagenome (IMG submission 18819)
GCACCGTAACCAGTTGGTCAGGCGCTGCAGTGTCGGCCGCAAGCGTCACTGCCAAGAATTTGAACACCGGCCAGTCGGCAAGCACCCAAACTGATGGCGCGGGTCACTTCAGCCTGCCCCAACTAACCACCGGCGAGTACGAACTCTCAGTCACCGCACCTGGGTTCTCGAACCTGATCATCAAGACCATGCTGGCCGAAGGTGTGGGGGGCACGATTGATCTCGCGCTGACGCCGGTTCCGCAGTCGTTGCCGAATGCGCCTTCCAGCAGCAAGGCGGAGCCCTCGCTCTCCGACCTCGGCTTCACTCCGGAGCAGATGCAGAGCAATGCCAGGGAGCAGGCACTCCTCGACAAGCGCACCCACATGCTGAAGATCCATCAGAAGCTCGGTCTGATCACTGCAGCGCCTCTGATCGCGACGGTCGCAACTTCCATCGGCGCGGGAGGCAAGCACACCAGCAATACCGATCGCACCGTGCACATGGTGCTCGGCTCGGTAACCTCCGATCTCTATTTCACCAGCGCCTATTTCGCGATCCGCGCGCCCAGAATCAAAGGAACGCAAACCCGCGGGCCGATTCGCGTTCACAAGGCGCTGGCCTGGATTCACGGTCCCGGGATGATTCTTACTCCCATCCTCGGAGCTCTGGCCTATCAGCAAAAAAATAATGGCGAGAAGGTCCACGGCATCGCCGCTGCCCATGGTCCTGTCGCCATCGTGACGGCGGGCGCTTTCGGCGCAGCGCTTTTATCGGTGTCGATGAAGTTCTGAGAGCGACAATGTCGAAATCGGTTCTTCTTCTAATTCTCCTTCTCGCAACTCTCGCCCAGGGAAGTTATGGGCGCGTTCGCCCGCTGACTTCGAACGCAGAGAAGAGCGGCGCCGCCGCGCTTGCGAGCCAATCGGTCTCGGCCGATACGCAATGGGTGCTGCAGCAATCCACCCTCACCTATCACGTCTCGCACCCGCTTCATCAAACCGACGGCGTCAGCCATGCTGCGCGCGGCAAGGGCATCTGCCACGCCGGGCAATGCGACTTCCTGATTGCCGTGCCGGTGAAATCGTTCGACTCCGGCGACAGCAACCGCGATCTCCACATGGTACAGGTCACCCGCGGGGCGGAGTTCCCGATGGTGACTGTGCGCACCCGACTGCCGGAATCGGCAGCCAATGACGCCACTATCCACGCGGATCTTGAGATCCAATTCGCGGGACAGACGGCACATTATCAACAAGTCGCATTTCAACTCACCCGGCAGGGAAACGACAGCAAAATGTCCGGCACGATCCCCGCTACCCTGGCCGACTTCAAAATCGATCCCCCGACGCTCCTCACTTTGCCGGTCAAGAACGAAATTCCGATCAAAGTAGAAATGACCTGGCATCAAGCACAATGAAAGTTCTCTCGCGGAAGTTGCCACCACAATCGAAAACCGGAAGCCGAACGACCGAAAGCTTTGAAGCCAGAGCCTAGTGGGCTCCGAGAAAACTCAATCTCGCGAACGCCGCCCCTAAAGGGGCATCGAGAATGAACGACTTATGGCACGGCTGAAGTCGTGCCCTGATACAAACAANGTAGCGCCGGCGTCTCGCCGGCTAATTCCGAGGGCGGGACGCCCTCTAGACAGCCGGCAGGATGCCGGCGCTATAAATCTCGCGTTTTTCCCCAAGCTGTGAAGCCGTGCCTTGATACAAATCACTAGTTTTTCCGCAGCCTGTTAGTCTAGAGCGTAAAGCGCAGAGCCTGTACCATGCTTGCTGATGCACGTTCTCACCGAAGCTGACGTCCACCGTCTTCTCGATCCGCGCGCTCTCATCCCCGCCATGGAGGAGGGCTTTCGCTCGCGCTATCCCTCTACCGTGATGCCGACGCGAACGCAGATGAAGCTCCACGACGGGGTTTTTCTCATCATGCCCTGTTACGATCGCGCCGGCAAAGGCCTCGGTATGAAGCTCGTCAAATTCAACGAGAACCCACGCCTCGCCGAGGACCGCATCCAGGCGACTTACATTCTTCTTGATATCGAGTCCGGCTGTGCCAAGCTGGTCATCCCCGCGAATTGGCTGACTGACCTCCGCACTGCCGCCACTTCCGCTGTTGCCACGAAGTTCCTTGCCCGGCCGGACGCGCGCGTTCTCGGCGTCTTCGGAACCGGCCGCCAGGCCAGAGCCCATCTGCACGTGTTACGCCATGTCCGCAGTTTCGAGCGCGCTCTGGTCACCGGCAAAGATCCCGCTCGCACCCGGGATTTCGCCCAGCAGATGCAAAGCGAACTCGGCATGAAAGTGGAAGCCGTCTACTCCCGCACCTGCGCAGCCGAATCCGATGTCCTATGCACCTGTACGACCGCGAAGACACCGTTGTTCGACGGCAACATGCTCCGCAAGGGAACGCACATTAATGCCGTCGGAGCGTTCCAGCCCTCCACGCGTGAACTGGATGACGGCACCATCCGCCGCTCGCGGATTGTCGTCGATACCTACGACGGAGCGATGGCCGAAGCCGGAGATCTGCTGATCCCGCTCAAAGCGGGTGTGATCCGCCGCGAGAACCTCCTTGCTGACTTGCACGAGTTGATTGCCGCGAAAAGACCAGTCCGCACCAGCCCTGCCGAAATCACCCTGTTCAAAAGTGTTGGCAACGCGCTCGAAGACCTGGTCGGCGCCGAACTTCTCGAAGAAGCCGTGCTTGCCATCGAACCCCGCAAGACCGCACCGCAGCCTTCAATTTCCTGACCCTTTCTCTGCGTGCACTGCGGCCTTTCTCCGCGATCTCTGCGATTTAAGATTGTTCCTGGCATTTTTGCGCGCGACCCTTGCAACTGATAACTGAGAACCTGCAACTGACAGCTGATACGATGAATATCGCAATACGATGAACCCGCTGGCACCCAGATCAACCGCTCGCCGCACGCCTCTCGTGCTTGCCGTGCTTACGCTGATAGCAATCCTTGCCTTTGCCGCGGTATCGCGCCTGGTCACGCGCCTCAAGGCCAATGAAAAACAAATCGGCTGGCACGCCTACGAAGCTGGACTCATCCAAGCGCAAGCGGGCCACCTCGAAAACGCCCTCGACGATTTCCGCGCCGCCCTCACCTACGACCGCGACAATCCCAAATACCAGCTCAGCCTCGCCCGCGCTTTACGCGACACGGGCCGATTTAACGAAGCGGAGGCTTACCTTCTCCACCTCTGGGATGCAGCGCCGCAGGACAGCACGATCAACCTCGCCCTTGCTCGCCTCGCCGCCCGTCGCCAGTCCGTCGAGGACGCGCTTCGGTATTACCACAATGCCATCTACGGTGCCTGGTCCAGCGACCCTGAGAACAATCGCCGGAATACTCGTTTTGAGTTGATCGAGTTTCTGCTTAAGCAAAACGCCAGACCGCTAGCGCAAGCCGAGTTGATGGCCCTTGTCCAGGTCCTGCCGCCCGATCCCGCTGCGCACCTCATGGTTGCCGACCTGCTGCGCCAGACGCAGGACTACGAGAGCGCGCTCGCGGAATATAAGATGGTGTTGAAGCTCGATCACGGCAACGCAGCCGCGTTGACCGGCGGGGGAGATTCTGCTTTCCATCTCGGCCGGTATCGAACCGCCGAAAAATATCTGCAGCAAGCGGTCGCGCTCCAGCCGGAAAACACACAAGCTCGGGCCCAGCTCCAGACCGCAACCCTGGTCCTGCAATCCGATCCGTTCCTGCACCGTGTCTCCGACGCGGAACGCAACCGCCGCATCACCGCCGACTTTCTTCATGCTGGCGAGCGCCTCAAGAGCTGCGCCCAGTCGCAAGAAATCGATCTCCCCGCGAAGCCTGTCGCCGGCACCGTTCCACCTGGTCCTTCAGCAAACGGTTTGACTTCGCTCTGGGCTCGTTGGCAGGCTGCCCGTCCCGAGCTCCGCCGGCTCAGTTCCCCGACCAATGCCGACCTGCCCGACGCTCTCATGGATCTGGTGCAGGATATCGAGCAGCAAACCGCCCAACAATGTGGAGAGCCCACTGGACTCGATCTCGCTCTCCTGCTAGGCGCGCGTGACCGGGAGATAGCCGATCAATGAGCGCCTCTCCCATCACTGCGCCTTCTGTTTCTGCAAGGGGTGGTTTTGCGAACGCACTTGCCAGCCGGTTTGCGCGTCTCACGTTGGGCACGGACTTCGAAGAGGAACGCTTTTTCCTGATTCTCTCGATCTTCATTGGCGTATTCTCCGGGCTCGCGGTGGTTTGCTTTCGCGTTGCCATTGACTGGAGCCGAATCGCGCTCCTGGGCCCACTGCCGCATCCGAGTGCGCTGCGCATCATCGGAGCCCCGACCGCAGTCGGGCTGCTGGTCGCGATTCTGGTCGTTCACTTTTTCCCTGCAGTTCGCGGCAGCGGCGTCAACCAGACCAAGGCCGCGCTTTATATCTTTAATGGCTATATCCCGTTCAAAAACGCAGTTGGAAAGTTCATTTGCTCGGCGCTCGCCATCGGTTCCGGACAATCACTCGGGCCCGAAGACCCATCGCTACAGATCGGCGCTTCGCTGGCTTCGGCCCTTGGACGTCGACTCGAGTTCTCCCGCGAAAAGCTTCGCCTGCTCGCGCCTGTCGGCGCCGCCGCTGGACTGGCTGCCGCCTTCAACGCTCCCATTTCCGCCGTGCTGTTCGTGATCGAGGAAGTCATCGGGCGCTGGAGCGCCGGCATCCTCGGCTCGGTCGTCCTATCCGCGATCTCCAGTGTGGTGGTGATGCGGTGGTTCCTCGGCGCTGACGCGATCTTTCGGATTCCCGTCACCACGTTCGTGCACCCCGGAGAGTTAATCGCTTACGCAGGCCTCGGTGTCGCCGGAGCCTTTGCAGCCGCGATATTCTCGCGTTCGATCGGATTCTTCCGCCCACGTCTCCGCGCTTTGCCACGCTGGACGCAATACTTTCAGCCAGCGGCCGCAGGGCTGCTCATCGGACTTATCGGGTGGATCGGATTTCCCCAGGTGATGGGCGCCGGCTACGAGTTCATGGACCAGGCCATGCACGACCAGTTCACGTGGAGAATGCTTGCGGCTCTCGCTGGTCTGAAGATCCTGGCGACAACGCTCTCCTTTGTTAGCGGCACTCCTGGTGGAATGTTCGCGCCTACGTTGTTTATTGGCGCCATGCTCGGCGGCGCGGTCGGAGGCATCGAGCGTCACTTTTTTCCGCTGCTCACCGTCTCCACGGGAACCTACGCGCTGGTCGGCATGGGAGTGCTGTTCGCCGCATTCCTGCGCGCGCCCATGACCTCCGTCTTCATGGTGCTTGAAGTCAGCGGCAACTACTCCATCATCGTTCCGGTGATCGTTGCGAACACAGTCGCGTACGTTATCTCGCGCAGCCTGCAGCCCATCCCCATCTTCGATACGCTCACCCGCCAGGATGGATTGGTGCTCCCCTCGCTCGAAGAGCAGCGCGATGAACACATTTTGCACGTCGAAGATGCCATGCAACCTGTCCCCACGACGATCCTCGACGGCAACTCGCCAGTGGAGATGGCCGAACTTCGCGCTCGCGATCTACCGGATAAAGTTTTTCTCGTGCGCATGGCTCCAAGCGGATGGAGTTGCCTGACGCGGAATCTTCTCGAGCGTCTGATCAAGGAAGGGAAGGGCGCGCTTACGTTAGCCTCCGTGCTTCCCACCAAGCGCCTTCCATATCTCTATCCCGACTTGCCTCTCGACTCTGCCCTGCGTCACGTCAGCGAGGCGGAACTGATACCGGTGGTCAACCGCGCCGACCTGCGGATGCTCGAAGGCGTCGTCACCCGCAACGATGTGCTAACTCGCTACCAGGCCGACGCTGTCGCTGACTAAGACCAACTCCGAACAGACAACCTTGCTCCCTGCTTGTCGGCGCAGGAATGACAATAAAACGACAATCCTGTGACAAACGCGAGAATCCGCGCGCAGTAGGCTTTTCGGCGGACCTGGGAGGGCAGCGCCCTTGCCAGGCCACAGCCACAGTCGGCTGCAAAGCTCGACTTGCCTGGGAAATGCTTGTGTCGAAAAAACCAGGTCTGCGCACGAGCCATCGCCGACATGAGCTCGGTCCCAGCTTTCTCAAATTCCCAGACTGTTTGTAGGAGATGAATCCGATGAGACCCTCAACTTTCCTCAAGCGACTCAGCCTACTTGCCGCTCTAGTGGCGCTCACATCCCTTCTAGCCCAGGCCGCTGGCTCATTTACAGGCTCGCTCAACACGGTGACGCGGATCAACAGTACCGTCCCGGCGAACGGTGACGTGAACCCCTACGGCATAGCCGTCGTTCCACGCAGCACTGGAACGCTCGTCAAAGGCCACATCCTTGTCAGCAATTTCAACAACAGCGCGAATCTTCAGGGCACCGGCACCACCATCATGGATCTTGCGCCGGATGGAACTGTGAAGGTGTTCGCACAAATCAACGCTGCCACGCTGCCCGGGCCTTGCCCCGGAGGTGTGGGTCTTACCACCGCCCTGGTTGTACTTCGCTCAGGCTGGGTGATCGTGGGCAGCCTGCCCACCACAGATGGGACGGCGGCAACTGCGAAAGCCGGATGCCTTTTGGTGCTCAATGATCACGGCCACGTGGTTGAGACCCTTTCCGGATCGCGCCAGGGAGTCGCTATCAATGGTCCCTGGGATATGACCGCGTTCGATGGCGGAGAGTTCGCCGAGTTGTTCGTCTCGAACGTGCTGAACGGCACGGTCGCTGCGAATGGAAGCGTCGTGAATCGCGGGAACGTTGTCCGCATTGTGCTTCTGCTCGATGAAGACGAGAAGCCTCGCGAACTGTTCCGGAATGCGATTGGTACCGGGTTTCCCGAGCGGACTGACCCCGCAGCTCTCGTTATTGGTCCTACCGGGCTTGGACTCGCCCACGATGGAACGCTCTACGTTGCGGACACGCTGAGCAATCGCATCGCCGCCATTCCCAACGCCATGTTTCGCTTCACCAGTGCTGGGAAGGGCACGACCATCTCCACGGGTGGAGGCCTGAACCAGCCCCTGGGCCTCGCGATCGCTCCGAACCAGGACATTCTCACGGTGAATGCCGGCGATGGCAACCTTGTCGAAACGACACCTTCCGGCGTGCAGTCTGCCCCCAAGCTGATCGACACGAGCGGCGCTGGAGCGGGCACCTTGTTCGGTCTCGCCGTTCGCCCGAACGGCAAGGGGGTGTACTTCGTCGACGACGGAGATAACACGCTCGATCTGCTGCACTGAGAAAAGCGCAAACATACCCGGCCGAAGCTCTCACGGAGCGGACCGGAATGAATCGCAACGCCGAGCCAGGACCTCGCAATCGATCGCGAGGTCTTTTTAATTTCCAGCGCTCAGGCGCAAACTCCCTGCACGTCGGGGGGACGACTCACAGCCCACCAGTTTCGATCGGTAATGCAGACGACTGCGGAAGGATGGAAGCGGGGCAACGCCCAACTCGCAGTCTCCTGCCAAAGATGCTGTCTACTCCGCTCCACCCTCGTCGCCGCATGGCGGGCGCCAAGCGCTTTACGATTTTCTTCGGAGGATCGAAGGGCCGCGAGCTACCCATGCACGTGACCTGGCACAACCTGGTCTTCGACGCCGATCAGCAGATCGGAGTCGGCGAATACACCTTTCGCTACCGCATCCAAACCCATGGAATTGTGATCGTCAAAATCGAACACGGTTTGATCACGCATTGGCGAGAATACGAAGTTGAATCCAACCTGCCTTGGGAGCAATTTACTGCCAAGAACAGATTCTGATCAGAGATAGATTCTTGAGGATGTCAGAATCACGGAATGGACAATTCCATCACGCTTCTTTTCTTCGAACGGGGTGTAAGTCAGAGGTGATCAATCTCTACGCAACTCGGCGCTGCTTGCTCCTTAGAGGTTTGTGCCTTTAGTAGCCTCGCGCGCTATTCCTCCCCAAGCCCGCTCCTCACCCCGACCTCATCGAGGTGCTCCATCAGATCCCGTGGATCGTCATAGGTCCGGTACGCGCCGGCCCGTTCCAACTCCTCCCGCCCATACCCGCCGGAGGCCAGCCCGACACCCAGGGCCCGCGCCCGCTGCGCCGCAAGCAAGTCCCAAACGCTGTCGCCTACGACTATCGAATCGTGAATCGAAGCGCCAAGCGCATCCGCGGCCGCCAGGAACAGATCCGGATCAGGCTTGGCGTGCCGCACCTGGTCGCGGGTGATCACCGGCACATTCTTCCCAACCTTCAGCATCTCCAGCGATGGACGCGCCCCGGCGAGCATGCCGCTGGTGGCGATCGCGTACTTCACTTTCTCCGCAGACAAATGCGCCAGCAACTCGACTGCCCCCGGCAGGGGGCGCACTTGCCCTACCAGTCTGGTGTATGCCTCCGCATGCCACTTCATCAGTTGTTGTGCATCGCTGTCGGTGATCTCGTGCCCCGTTTCGCGCAGAAGCGCATTGACCAGCAAGCCGCCGCTCATGCCAATTCGCCGATGAATCCGCCACACCGCCAGTTCAATGCCCGCCCTCTCCAGGGCTTCGCGCCAGGCCAGCACGTGCTGGTAGACGCTGTCGATCAGCGTTCCATCCAGGTCGAATAAAATTGCTGGCCGCCTTGACTGCTGTCGAGCCTTTTCCATCTTCATTGGACCTCCAGTTTTCCGGTCACTGCCAGATCTCGAACGCGACTGTCGTCCCCAGGTGTGACCTGTCAATTCCTTTGCGATCCTTGGGCTCACTTTCCTTGTTTTGCGATTTATGGTGTTGAACCTTACAAGTCCAAACAAGTCCAAAAACTTGTCAGGACCTGAGAGGTGCCTTCTTTTTCAATACCTTACCCGGAAAATCGCCTTCCCGCTCAATGCGCCATTCCCCCGCTAAACCCCATTTTTCGTCCTTTTGTTGTCAAACAGATGCGCAATCCCTAGCCCCCTCAATAGCATAACGATCGAAGCAGTGTTGGGGCCGGATGCGGTCTCCGGCCGGAGCTCCAAGGTTCGACCCAGGGATACAGCGCACGCGAACAACGCACCTTTGTTCATCCCGGACAACTCGAAGAGTTCCATGTAAGCGTAGGAAATCAAAGCTAAAGCCTAGAGCCTAAAGCCTAGAGCCTGCAGTCCGAAAGCGAGAGCATGATGCATAAGCCTGTGAAGTACGTGGAGAAAGCAGTTACCGTAGCCGCAACAGGAGTCTGGGCGGTTTTCGAACGCCTGAACCGCATCAAGCCCAATCCATCGCCCACGCCCAAGTGGTCCGACAAGCCTCTGCTCAAGTCCTACGAAAAGTCCAAGCCGCCGCTCGGCTGGCCGCGCACCACCGACTCGCTTTGCCCCAAGTGCGTGCCGGAAATTCGGCAGCAAATTCTCGACGGGGAGCTGCCCCACGAAATTCTGCTCAACGAAAAAATTGGCGAGATCAAGGCCACCATCATCGAGCGCGACGGAAAAATCCTCATGGTAAAGGATTGCCCCAAGCACGGTCACTTCGAAGATGTCATGTCGATTGACCCCGAGTTCTCGCGCCATCTCGAAGACGTCTTCCCCGGCCGCGACATCCGCGCCCACAACGACGAGAAGCTGCACAACCATGGCTCCTCCACGGTGAAATATGGCCGCGGCTCGGTGCTCACCGTCGACCTGACCAACCGCTGCAACATGATGTGCGATCCCTGCTTCATGGACGCCAACCAGGTCGGTTTCGTTCACGAATTGAGCTGGGAAGACATCAAGACCGTGCTCGACAATGCAGTGACGATTAAGCCGCGCCGCCAGATGTCGGTGCAGTTCTCGGGTGGTGAGCCTACCTTGTCGCCGTACTTCCTCGACGCGATCCGCTACGCCCGCAAAGTTGGCTACAACTCCGTGCAGGCCGCGACCAACGGCATCGAATTCGCCAAGAGCCTCGAGTTCGCGCAACAGGCGGTCGAAGCGGGACTTCGCTACGCGTACCTGCAATTCGACGGCATTGGCAACGCTGCGAACTCGCACCGCGCGGTCGGCAACCTGTTCGATGTGAAACTCAAGGCCATCGACAACCTGCACGCCGCTGGTTGCGAGATCGTCCCGGTCGTTACCATCGTGAACGGCATTAATAACGAGCAGGTCGGACGCATTATCCAGTTCGCCCTCGACAATCCCAAGAAGATCGGTTTCCTGTCCTTCCAGCCGGTCAGCTTCACCGGACGCGACGAAGCGGTCACCGATGAGCGCCGCCAGGCTCAGCGCTATACTCTGAGCCACCTCGCGCACGACGTGAAGAACCAGACCGGCCTTGGCGAACCGACTCGCGATTGGTTCCCCATCAGCTTTATGGGCACCTTCAGCGACTGGGCCGATGTCATGCACGCCAATGATGCGAACAACGACTGGGGCCAGCTCTCCTGCGGCTGCCACCCGAATTGCGGCACCGGTATGGCGGTCATGATCGACAAAGAGACGAAGGAAGCCGTCCCAGTTACGGCGTTCCTGAAAGGCGATCAGCTCGCGAAAGACATTGCGAAGGTCAACGATGCGGCCCGCAGCAAGTTTTGGACCGGCGTCGGCATGGCGCTGTGCCTGATGAAGAACTACGACCCGTTCCAGTCGCCTACGCATTTCAAGCTGATGGACCTGCTGCAGAAATTCGACAAGAACTACAACGTGACCGGGCGCAACTACGGCAAGGTCGGTCCTGACCGCACCATCGATGACGTGATGAAGCGGCGCAAGGATCGTTGGAACTTCCTGTTCATCGCAGGCATGTGGTTCCAGGACCTGTTCAACTACGATTTCCGCCGCACCGAGCAGTGCATCATCCCCTACGCCACGCAGGAAGGCGAGATTTCCTTCTGCGCGTACAACACGGGCGTGGGCTGGCGCAACATCATCGAGAAGATGCACATGACCGCCACCCTCACCAAGTGGTACGAGGAGCACGGCCGTCATGAAATCTTCGCTGGGGGCAAGAAGGTCAAGCTGGAAGATACGAACCACTCGCTGGTGCTGAAGGACGAGATCGTCACCAACGACGTGCAGCATGATCTCGACAAGCTAGGCATCGCTAAGACCGCGCGCGAGGAGAAGGTACGCGCCCGCGATCAGAAACAAAAGAACGACCCTGTCTACAACGCCCGCATGGCGGCGTTGTATCGCGAAGTCGTGCTGAAAGAGAAGACTCCTACTTCCGAAGGCGGCTTCATTCCGCTGAATGCGCTGAAGAATAACGGAGGCATCGCGCCATCACCGATCGCTCCCGCCGAGAATCCGGAAGTAAGTGAACCGGTATTAGGCGACTAGAGAAGTTCTGCTCCAGCGAGCAGCTCAAAGCTTGTAGTCAGGGAAGGGCCGCCGAAAGGCGGCCCATTTTTTTCAATGGAGCGATGGGCGTCCTCGCCGGTCAGCCGCGGGCACATTCCCATCGTTCATTGAGCTGCTATTGGATACTTAAGCCTGAAAAATAAGCCTCCGTCGTGCTATGAGCCCACAACGCAATCTGCCCATGCGACTCGCCGAGCTTCAAATCATTTACCACGAGCGCAGGTTGTTGCGACCCGTTCACATACAACTGCGCCTTCGTCCCCGCGACCACGATCTTCATCTGCGTCCACACCCCTGGCTCCAGATCGACATAGGACTCGTACATCCCGGGACTCTCCTTGCGCAGCCGCTCCCATGGATAATCCGGCGCCGACACATACTGAGTCGAATGGTTTCGGCGCAACTGGTCGTCGCAGCGCGCGTTGGTAGGACGCAGATAGAGATATTCGCCCTTCGATCCCTTTTCCTGGACCCGGAAACCGACGCCGATGAATCCGCGCGCATCGGCCGGTGCTCCGGTTCGAGGCGCACCGGCAACCTTGATTTCAATGGTGCCGTCGTGAAACTCCGGACCGGTCAGAATCGCCAGCATATCTCCGTCAGCCTCCATGCGCCCCGGTGCGGGCGTCAATTGAACGGCGCGCCGGCCGCGATAGGTGACCGCCTTCACGTCTCCTCCAATCGCGACCAGTCCCTGCGCCGAATCCAGCGGGAAGGTGCGTGCATTCTCCCTGACGTCGCGACCAAATGCCGCGCAGGACAGAACAATTGTCAGCAGTGTGGCATTCCATCGAAGCAACAAGCAGCACCTCCCGGCACCCTCATTCTCAGCGGAACAGACGCAGCAACCTCCCTTTTGTGAGCAGATGTTGAATCCGGACCTTCAGTCAAGAGATTCGATCCTGACACCTAACGTGGCTCCCTATACACCTCTTGCTCCACTACGGACCACGTGGTCCGCGACAAATCGGCAAATTCCGCGACGTCGCCAGTGGCCGCTTTCCCCTCCGGAGTCGCCCAGGCTGCTTCCATCGCTTTCCAATCGTCGAAGTACAGCTCCACGATCGCATCCCATCCCGGATGTTTTCTGGCGGGATCGGGTGCGACATGGTTCTGGATATATTTCCGCACTCCCGGTATCTTGAGCGCCATCGACCCGTGCACCTCGCGCAGGAACCGGTGAAACTCCGGCTCACTGATTTGGGGCTTCTTGTAGAGCACAACCATGAATTTCAGCATGCATACTCCCACGACAAACTAACGAACTGAAGCTACAGATAAGCCTTTAACCGCGTAGTTTGCGAAAGACCCGCAAAAGAAACGAAGAAGCCTTAAACCGCAGGGTAAGGGAAAAGCCTTTAACCGCAGAGCGGAGAACGGCCGCAGAGGACGCGGAGTTTAGCCTTCCGGTACCCGAGGCGCCGCGTTACCAGCCGTCATTCCTTCGTGCCCTTTGTGGTGAAGATTTATTGCTTCACAAACTTCAGCACCTCCTCCAAATCCACGCCAAATAAGAATTGCCGTTTCGATAGAGCGGCGGATGTCAGCCGAAGCCACGCGCAAATTATATTCACGACCGCTGATATGAACTCTCTGAACGATCCCCTCTAATCACTGACAGCCAATTGCCAGATGCTCAAGAGCCCAGAGCCCAGTCCTCACCCTCCTACCGGTTCCCCGCTCGCTAATTGACACCTGCTGGCCACGATAGTAGCGTTCGCCGAGTGGCGCCGTTTGCGCCAAAATCTCAAGGCCGGGGACAAACATGGTGTGCAGGTGTATTGGCACGATGGTCGTGTTATGTCTGGCGATGCAGGCAGGATGGGCTCAGGATCCCACGAAAGTCGAACCCAAGCATTACAAACTGGATTTCGAAAATGAACGCGTCCAGGTCGTCTCGGTGCACTATGGTCCCCACGAAAAATCGTCCATGCACAATCATCCCGGGGGTGTGGTGGTAGTCATCACCGGAGGACACCTGAGGTTCACGGACGAAAACGGCACGGTGAAGGACGTCTTCGCAAAGCCCGGCGAAGCCCGCTGGTTCGCCCCGTTCAAACACACCGTCGAAAACGTGGGCGATACCGCCTACAACGCGGTGTATGTAGGACTGAAAGGCGGCGGGAAAGACACGATCTCGAAATCAGTCCCGGTCCCCGAAGAGGTCAAAGTCCTGGCAGAATCCATCGCCGAAGCCAGCCGCAATTAATTTTGAGAGGGAGGTCCAGAGAGAAGGGAAGCGAAATCAAAAGCAGAATACCGCAGGAGGCGGCCAGTAGCTACCAGCTATTAGCCACCAGCACGGGCTAGCAGCTAAACCCACGCCTTGCCAGCGAACGTAGCCGAGGTTTTCCTCTTGTACTCTTTGTAGCCCCGCGGAGTGAGCCGGATCACACCCCGGACCTCCTCCTCCACGTAGCCCTCGTTCCTCAACTCCGACACCGTCTGCCGCGCTTCTGAAGACGCCACGGTGGGTTGTGGCAAATGTACAAACTCCGAGGGGTCTTCCTCGTAGCTTTCGGCCAGGCGATGAATCAAATCATCGGAAAACGCTTTTTCCAGCAATAGCCCTGTCATAGCTAGCAATGTAATCGGCAGAATTCGCCCGCGGTATGGCCCGTCAGTGGTGGTTAGTACATTACCGACGACCCTGTCCGGGGGGCCAATACCAGTACACATCCATGCAAAACCAAATCGGGATGGATGGGCGGCGCACGGCGGTCGACACGCATTTGCTCGCCTCAGACCAGCTATACTCTTTCCAAGCCTATTTCCTAGAGAGAGCCTCCATGTCCGTTGTTCGTCAAGGAATTCTCATGCTCGTGATCGCCTTAGTTTCGCTCGTTTTTGCCATGGCTGTGCTTGCTGCCGATGATGTGCCGGCGCCCACTCTCAGCTATCCGCGCCCCAAAACGTCCGATCAGGTGGATGACTATCACGGCACCAAAGTGGCCGATCCCTATCGCGGCCTCGAAGACACCGATTCCGCCGACACACGCGCCTGGATCGAAGCTGAGAATAAAGTAACCTTTCACTATCTCGAACAGATCCCGTATCGCCAGGCCATTCATGATCGCTTGACCAAGCTCTGGAACTACGAGCGTTACGGCGTCCCCGAACAGCAAGGCGGCCGCTACTTCTACCAGCACAACACTGGCTTGCAGAATCAGAACATTCTGCTGGTCGCCGATTCGCTCAATGCTGAGCCTCGCGTCCTGCTCGATCCCAACACGCTCTCGAGCGACGGAACGGTTGCGCTTGTGGGGCATGCTATATCCGACGATGGCAAGCTCCTCGCCTACGGCACCGCCGCTTCTGGCTCGGACTGGATGGAATGGCGGGTTCGCGATGTCGACACCGGCAATGATCTCGCCGACCTCGTGAAGTGGGTGAAATTTTCGGGGGCGTCCTGGACGAAGGACAATCAGGGCTTTTTCTACAGCCGGTACGATGAGCCTAAATCCGATACTGCTCTGCGCGATGCCAACTACTTCCACAAGCTCTACTATCACCGTCTTGGAACGCCCCAGTCCGAAGACAAGCTCATCTACGATCGCCCTGACAACAAGGAACTCGGTTTCGGAGGCGGAGTCACCGACGACGGCCATTTCCTCATCATCCACGTCTGGCAAGGCACGTCACCCAAGAATCGTCTTTACTACAAAGATCTGACCCGGCCCGATTCCCAGGTCATCAAGCTGCTCGACGACTTCGACGCCGAATATTCCTTCATCGACAACGATGGCCCGGTCTTCTGGATCAAGACCGACCTCGACGCGCCCCGCGGCCGCCTGATCGCCATCGACACGCGCCATCCCGAGCGCGCCAACTGGAAGACGATCGTCCCGCAAGGCAATGACAAACTCGAGCACGCTAACGTCATCCATAACACTTTCGTCCTGAGCTACCTCAAAGACGCGCAAACCGAAGTCCGTGTCCACGATCTCGACGGCAAGCTCCTCCACACCGTCGATCTTCCCGGCATCGGCACCGCGGAAGGTTTCGGCGGAAAACGCAAAGATAAGGAGACCTTCTACGCTTTCACCAGCTTCATTACGCCGACCACGATCTATCGTTATGACCTGCCCGCGGCAAAGTCCTCCATCTATCGGCAACCCAAAGTTGATTTCGATTCGAGCCGCTATGAGACCAGGCAGGTCTTCTACCACAGCAAAGACGGCACGCGCATTCCCATGTTCATCACCGCGAAGAAAGGCCTGAAGCTCGATGGACAGAATCCCGTCTTGCTCTACGGCTATGGCGGCTTCAACATTTCACTTACCCCGGCCTTCTCGGTGGGCAATGCTGTGTGGCTCGATATGGGTGGCGTCTACGCGCAGCCGAATCTGCGTGGAGGCGGTGAATATGGGGAAGATTGGCATCTGGCGGGCACCCTTCAACACAAGCAAAATGTGTTCGATGATTTCATCGCGGCGGCGGAATGGCTCATTGCGAACAAGTACACGACGCCTTCAAAGCTCTCCATCCGTGGCGGCAGCAACGGAGGCCTGCTCGTCGGCGCGTGCATGACGCAACGGCCCGATCTTTTTGGCGCTGCACTGCCCGCGGTTGGCGTGATGGACATGCTCCGTTTCCACAAATTCACGATAGGGTGGGCCTGGACCTCGGATTACGGTTCTTCTGACGATCCCGAGATGTTCAGAGCGATTTACGCTTATTCGCCGCTGCATAACCTGAAGCCCGGAACCAAGTATCCCCCGACCTTGATCACCACGGCCGATCATGACGACCGCGTGGTTCCCGGGCACAGCTTCAAATTCGCCGCAACCCTGCAAGCCGATCAGACCGGCCCGGCGCCAGTTCTGATCCGCATTGAAACCAAAGCCGGCCACGGAGCCGGCAAGCCGATCTCGAAGCAGATCGAAGAAACCGCCGACTGCTGGGCCTTCGTGGCTCGCAATCTCAACATGCAGGTCGCACTGCAGTAGAACCGGCATGATCGCGCGCGGCCGGATCGGTTCCGGTCAGCGATGCTGTTTCGATCTTTGAATGGCGCGATCGACCTTCACTAGATCCTCCCGGCAGTTCTTTTCCGTGTTGTCGATCGAGGAGACCCGGACCCAGTGGCTAAGCAGGGAACCTTTCTCCGAGATCAGGACCACACTCACGGCAGCGCGCTCGTGGTCTTCCGTAATATCGACACCAGCAAGGTCAAGCGCGAAAGTGGCCGCGCGCAAATCCTGCACCAGGCAAAACTGGCGCGATTTCTTGATTGCATCTTCCATGCCCGTGGCGAAAATCTTGGTCGCCGTGTCCTTCTCGCCGAAATCAGTTTGCAGGAAGAGCGTCGTGATGCCGGGATGCACGCTCAGATTCGGACAGGCAGCTGCATGTGTGGCGGGCGGATCAAACACGGCTATCAGCAGGCAAGAAAGAATGAGCACCTGGCGCATAAAATATGCCTTTCTCTAGGAATCTCGACTCTCCAGCTTCACGAAACCACGCAATGGGACCCGGGCCGGCACTGAACCTGTGATTGTACCGAAGCCGCCGCTCCAGAATAGGCCGTCTTGGCGCACGGGCTGCGCATTGTCACAGCTGGAACACAGGTTTCTCACGTATCATCCATAGAAGTATGCGGGTGTTGTTGGAAATTTTCGGCCAGACGCTAAGCACACTCTGGGCGCATAAACTGCGCTCCTTTCTGACCATGTTCGGCATCGCCTGGGGCGTAGGATCACTCCTGCTGCTGGTGGGTCTAGGCGAAGGATTTCGCTCGGGGAACAAAAAGCAATTTGATTCGCTTGGCGAAAACGTGATGTTCATTTGGGGCGGGCGGGCCCCGGCGGTTGNAGGCAGCTTCACCGGCATGCGGCAATACTATCTGACCTATAAGGATTTCCTCGACGTCCGGCGCGATTGCACCGACGTGAAAGCGGTGGCCCCGGTGATCTCGCGCGGCGACCTGCGCTCGGTGAGCGATTTTTTTCAGAGTAGCGGCCAGGTGATGGGCGTCCCGGCGTACTTCAACCAGATTCGCTATCTCCCGATCAACGAAGGTCGGTGGCTGAACGATTTGGATGACGCGCAGAAGCGCAAGGTGATCGTGCTCGGCGATGAGGCGCGACGACTCCTGTTTCCGGGCCGTCCCCCAATCGGCAGCACGATTCTGATTAACGGGACCCGCTTTGAGGTGATCGGAACGCTCCTGCCCATCGGGCACGGCGACAACAATACGCTCAATTTGCGGATGTTCGTCCCGTTTAACACCATGAACCAGTATTTCCCGCCGACGGTAGACGTGAAAGATTCCATCTCTTTTATGAATTATCAGCCGCGGTCGCGTGAGCTGCATGAAATGGCGAAGCTCGAAGTACATAAAGTGATCGCGCGCAATCACGGCTTCGACTATGGCAGCGCGGATGCTTTCGACGAATGGGATACCATCCGCACGGTTGATAATGTTGGCAAGATTTTCGACGCGATGAATGCGTTTCTGGGCAGCGTAGGCCTGGTGACGCTGGCCCTGGGTGCGATTGGGATCATCAACATCATGCTGGTTGCGGTGGCGGATCGCACGCGCGAAATCGGATTACGCAAGGCGATCGGCGCCACCAACGGCAGCATCATGTTCCAGTTTTTCGTGGAAGGAGCGTTTCTAACTCTATTAAGCGGTGGTATCGGCATGGGCTGCGCCGCTGCCGTGATGGCGGCCCTCTCGAACCTGCCCTCGCCTCCGGGATTTGACCCGCCAAAACTGGTGCCAACGACGGCAGCTCTTGCCATTACAGCGCTTACGATCGCGGGCGTGGCGGCCGGACTCTATCCCGCGCGCCGTGCCGCGATGCTGCAACCGGTGGAGGCGCTCCGCAAGGAATAGCATGCATCGCGATCTGCTCCAGCAAGCTTTTGGCGCCATGCGCCACGATCTCCGCAAGACCGTACTCACCATGCTGGGCATGGCCTGGGGCATTGCTACGGTCGTGTTGCTGCTGGCCTACGGCGACGGGTTCGGCCAAGCCATCAGCAATATTTTTCAGAGCTTCGGGGCGAAGGCGGTTGGGATTTTTCCGGGGCGCACTTCGCAGCAGGCTGGTGGCAACAAAGCGGGCGTGGAGGTCCGCTTCACCAACGACGATCTCGAACTACTGCGTAACGTCGTCCCGCTGGTTCGCCACATCTCCCGGCAATCGGACAAAGAGTGTACCGTCGTGAACAACGCCCGAACATTTACTCTGCCGATCACCGGCGTGGATCCACCGGTTGGGTCAATCTGGAACCTCGACATGGAACAGGGGCGGTTTCTCAATGACGAGGACAATCTTGCGCATCGGCGTGTGGCGGTCCTGGGATACGACGCCAAGGCGAAACTGTTCTCCGGAATGGATGCGCTGGGCCAGGAAGTCCGAATCGACGGCGTTGTATTTCAAGTGGTGGGACAGGTATCGGCCCGCATGCAGGAAGGAGACAACGATATCAATCGTCAGATTTACGTGCCTTTCAGCGTGATGGATGTGCTGCAGGACACGCATTACCTGGGCGGCATCTGGCTCGACTATGAAGGGCTGGACCACGACAAAGTGACGCAAACCATTCGCGGTTCCCTGGGGCTGGCACACAATTTCAAGCCGGACGACTTGCGCGCCATTCACGTCTTCGACGCACAAAAGCAGTTGTCGCAGTTCAACATCATTACTATGGGGCTCAAGATTCTGCTTACGTTCATTGGAACCATTACGCTCGGGATCGGTGGAATTGGGCTGATGAATATCATGCTGGTATCGGTGACGCAGCGCACCCGGGAAATCGGCGTCGAGAAAGCGCTGGGAGCGCGCAAACGCGATATCCGGTTTCAATTTCTCGCCGAGGCCATGGTGATTACAGCGGTCGGCGGCGTGCTGGGCATCTTGCTATCGTATGTTGTTTCTTTTTCCGTGGGTTCACTGACACTCTACAGCGCCATGGCGCAACATGCGGAAGCGGGAGATATCCGGCTGATCGTGGCGCCCAAAATTTTGCTGATCGCTGTCAGCATCCTGGCGGTCGTGGGCGTGTCGAGCGCGATGTTCCCGGCTGTGCGCGCCTCGAATCTCGATCCCATTGAGGCTTTGCGCTACGAGTGAAGCCTCGCCATCTTAGGGAGCCTCTTCTTCCACGGGCGCGGGGATGGTCGGGGCGCCCGCGACTCCCGCGCGCTTCCTCGCATTGAACATTGGGCCTCGGGCCGGTTGTGCGGGCGCGAACCCAGAAAACCCGAATGGGCCTTTCAGACCGTCGTAAATGGCCTCCATTCCTCCACGCATGAAGTAGGCCTCGTGCCAGAAACCCGTTCCTCCGGAATCGCGCAGGAAGTTTTTCCACCACTCCTGATGAGGAAGGGACCGCGACCAATTCTCGAGCGATTGAAAATCCCTCCAGTACTGACGCATGCCCACGTTCAGCGGGAACAGCGAGTAGAAGACGTTCTCGTGCAGCAGCAGGCCGTCGGGCTTGGCAGCAACCGCCGCGCTGATTTTGGGTCCGAAACTGATGAGGGTTTTCACTCCGGCCAGTGTCCGCACCTGCATGCCAAGATAGATCACGACCAGATCAGGAAACCCGGCAAGATTGACGGTGGTGCGCTGAATTTGCGTCATAACATAGTCTCCCGTCGCTGAAGCTGGATCGTAAGTACCGCAGACATCATCGTATCCCTCCGTTGGGATTCAGTTTTCAGCTGGAAAGTTGATTTTATCGAGTCTTAGACAAAGGGATTAGCATCTGACAAGAGAGAACTCCAAGGTCGGCTCCATCCCCAGCAACCGGATCATGAGTGTGCAAGCACACTCCGCAGGGAGATTTCTTTTTGCGATAGGTACGTTTTGGCGGGGGTACCCGTTTGATGCCTATGGACCTTCGTACCGGCCCTAAAACATTAGCTTTTCAGGTGTTTCCCGTATAATACGAGCTTACATGCCAAAGTATTCGATCGTGGTACCGCTGCACAATGAGCAGGAGAACGTCACCGATCTCTATGATCGCCTGAAGGCCGTCATGGAAGGCAACGGGGAGACTTTCGAAATCGTGCTGGTCGACGACGGCTCGGATGACAACACTTTTCCCATGCTGCGTGAGATCGCGGCTGTCGACAGTCGGGTGACCGTGGTCAAACTACGCCGCAATTTTGGCCAGACCGCCGGTCTGGCCGCCGGATTTGACCATGCCCGCGGCGAATACATCATCGCCATGGATGGCGACCTGCAGCACGATCCCTCTGACATTCCAATGTTCCTCGAGAAGATCGGGGAGGGCTACGATATTGTTAGCGGCTGGCGCAAGCAGCGTATCGACAACCTGTGGCTGCGCCGGATTCCTTCCCGCATTGCCAACTGGATGATGGCCAAATTAAGCGGCGTGGACATCCACGATTTCGGCACCACGTTTAAGGCCTACCGGCGCGAGATCCTGGAGCAGGTCCCGCTCTATGGCGAGCTTCACCGTTTCATTCCGGCGCTCGCGTCCTGGCACGGGGCTTCGATTATCGAAGTGCCCATCCGCAATGTGAACCGCGAGAGGGGCCTCTCCCACTATGGAATCTCGCGCACGTTCCGCGTCTTCTTCGATCTCATCACCATTCGCTTCCTGCTACGCTACCTCTCACGGCCACTCCATTTCTTCGGGACCGTGGGAATGATCAGCATTCTGAGCGGATTCGCCGTGGCGGGCTGGTTAGGGTTCGAAAAGCTCTTCCATAACTCGCACCTGCTGGTGCAGCACGGTCCGCTCATGATCTTCGGAGCGGTGCTGTTCCTTGCCGGACTGAACATGCTGGCCGTTGGACTTCTGGGCGAGATGCAGGTGCGCCACTACCACGAACCCACGCGCCGGGCGCCTTACTCGGTCGATCGAGTGTTGCGGGCGCAGAGCGAAGAGCACACCGTCTCGGAGTAGGCTCATTCTTCGTCACAGGCCCCGGTGACCGGCTACCGCGACTTACCACCCGTCTCGCGGCATAATGCTGCAGTCGGCCCAGAAGCCGCCCAGGGGGTATAATGCCCGGGTTTGCCACCATGGAACACGCTACCCAGTACCAGCTTCGCCTCGCCCGCCGTATGTCGCGCCTGGGCACCGAAACCGCTTTCGAAGTCCTGAACAAG
>JGI12627J18819_10000170_pt1 | contig 21183 bp, 22 predicted proteins | sample TexAe_OM1H0_M2_FD_18819 | JGI IMG/M metagenome (IMG submission 18819)
GATGTCTTCGGGCTGGATGAGCATGCCGCGGGTTTGGCGGCNCGCAATATATTCTGGCTTGCGGCTTTCATCATCGGTTTTGCGATCGACATCATTTTGTCGAGCGCGCTGCGCGCGGCGGGCAACGCCTGGACACCGCTGCTGTTCGGCCTCGCGGTCAATGCGGTCAACCTGCCGCTGCTGTATGCCTTTATCCTGGGCAGGTGGGGCGCTCCGAAGATGGGCGCGGCCGGCGCGCCTTTCGCCTCTGGATTGTCCTTCGTCATATGCGGGGCGGTGCTCGTTTCCTTGTGGATGCGGCAGAGGCTCACGATCAAGTTCTATCCCGGCGACATCTTCAACCGAGAGCGATATCGGCGCCTCTTGCACATCGGCTATCCCGTCGCGCTCGAACAGCTGGTGCTGCAATTCGGATTCTTCTTGTTTGTGTCTCTCATCGGGCATCACTACGGCACGGAGGCGTTTGCAGCCTACAACGTCGGCGTCAATATGCTGAATGTGGCGATGGTGGTGGGCAGCGGCTTCTCGATTGCCGGCGCGACGCTGGTGGGCCAGCATCTGGGGGCGGGAGATGTCGAGGGTGCGGCCCGCAGCGGCTGGCGCGCCTGCGGAATCGCAGTCGCGGCGATGTCCCTGATAGGCTTGCTGATCGTTTTGAATGCGACCGCCCTGGCGCGATTTTTTTTGGGATCCGACGAGATCGCAGTCCTGCGCACCACCGAAGTAACGTACATCATGGGCGCCATGCTGCCGCTGTTGGGCGTGGATATGGCGATTGGTGGGTCTTTGCGCGGCGCGGGCGATACACGGTTTCCGCTTTTTACCTCGTTTTTGGGGCTCATCGGCGTGCGTTGCGCGCTCGCGGGCACGTTCGCGTTCTTCCACTTGCCGGTGGTTTGGGTCTATAGCTCGATTATCGGGGACTATATGCTCAAGGGCTCGCTGCTGATCTGGCGGTTCAAGTCGGGTCATTGGAAACACGTCTTGGCGAAACGATTGGTGGCCGCCTAAGGAATAAAATATGCGAAGCAGAGAAGTACATCTCATCGCGCGCCCGCAAGGCATGCCGACGCCCGAACAGTTCAAAGTGATGGAGACCACGGTCGCCGATCCGGCGGACGGCCAGGTGCTGGTCGAAAATATCTACATGTCGGTCGATCCTGCGATGCGGCCGCGGCTCGCAGGCCCGACCGCGCTCAACGAACCCATGATTGGCGGCGCCATCGGGCGGATCGTCAAATCACGCAATGAGGCTTTCAAGGAAGGTGACCACGTCGAGTCAATGCAAGGCTTCCGGGAATATTTTCTCTCCGACGGCAAGGGCCTCGCGCCCCTCGATGCCGACGGCATGCCATTGGTTGCCTACATGAGCGTCTTGGGGCTGACAGGGCTGACCGCATATGGCGGCTTGCTGGTCATCGGCGCGCTCAAAGACGGAGAGAACGTGTTCGTTTCAGCCGCCGCCGGCGCGGTCGGCAGCGTCGCGGCGCAGATTGCCAAGATCAAAGGTTGCTACGTGATCGGCAGCGCGGGCTCCGAGGAGAAATGCGTGTGGCTGAAAGAGGAGCTCGGCTTGGATGCTACCATCAACTACAAGAAAGGCGAGCTTCGCGCGGCACTCAAGTCCGCGGCGCCCAAAGGCATAGACGTCTATTTCGAGAATGTCGGCGGCGAGCATTTGAACGCCGCGCTGCCGCGCATGAATGCGCTGGGCCGCATCGCCGTATGCGGCATGATTTCCGCATACAACAATTTCGGCGCCGTCTCGGAACCAGTGACCACGTTGTCGAACATCATTTACAACCGCGTGACGATCCGCGGCTTCGTCTACTACGAATTCGAATCGAAGCGGGCCCAGTTCCTCGACGATATGAAGAGCTGGATCCGCCAGGGCAGGCTGAAGTACCGCACAACGATTCTTCAGGGCATTGAACAGGGGCCCGCGGCTTTGATCGGCTTGTTCACGGGCGCCAACACCGGAAAAATGGTGGTGCAGCTGGCAAAAGCCTAGTGTGCTCCCGGCTTGTAGTTCACGAATAGCTTCTTCGAGATCATGCAGTGCACGCCCTTGCGGATGTCGACCACCTGCGAGACGCGGCAGTCTCCGGCGATCGACGTGAGCGCGTAGGCTTCCTCGCGGCTCATCGGCACGATGGTTTGCTTCGACAGCCAGCCGACGGTCTGCTCGACCGCGATCTTCATGGCCTGATTCAAATCCTCATCGAAACCTAGGAAGATCCAGTCCGTTTTCGTTTCGGCCCACGGCCACTCGGTCCTCACACCCTTGCGCACGATCGGCTTGATTTCTATTTCCTTGTACGAGCACTCGAGCGCAGTCAGGTTCACCTCGCCGTTCCCCTGGCGGCAGTGCGAGTCGCCGGTCCAGATCAAGCCGCCCTTTTGGAACACGGGAAAATACATGGTCGCCCCAGCTTGCAGCTCGTTGACATCCATGTTCGAGCCATTTTTCCAGGGGCGCAGGGTGCTGGTGCGGCCCTTGGCATCCTTGATCGGCGGCCCTGCTTTGGCGTCGGGCTCGTTGGGATCGACGCCGACGGCAAAGGTGCCGGGGAAGGGCTTCAAGTCGACGACGATTCCCGGCTTGAAGGTGGTCTGCATCTTATCGAGGTCAAGCTTGTAATAGCGCACGAAGCCTTCGGGAAACTCCGGTGCCAGTTGACCCACGGTGGGAAAATCCTTGCCAGGGACGTTGAAGTTGAAGCCGTCCGCCTTGGGCACGATTTTCAAGATGTGAACTTCCAGCGTGTCGCCAGGCTCGGCGCCCTCGACATAGATGGGCCCGGTGACCGAATGCGGGCCGCCGCCGGGGTTGGCTTTTCGCAGCCGGACGATTTCGTCCATGGCGACGCCCGGTTTGATCTGCCCCAGCGAGTGCGGCAGGGTTTCGATCGAGACGGTATCGCCGGACTTCATCGTAAGCTTCGGCTTTTCGTTGACGTCGTACCAACCCCACTGCACATTGTCAGACGTGGCAGGCAGAACGTAGTGCTTGGACGTCGAGCTCTCCTCGCCCAACGAAGCGGCTGCTACAAGGAGGCTGATCGCGAGCGCAGCAAAAGCTTTAGAATTCATGGCTCATCCCCTTAAAGTTTTCTCGGCTTTCCGATTCTCCGATCGCAACTATAATCGGGCGATCCCAAAAGAAACATCCGGAGTGTCGTCATGCCATTGGTCAGAATCGCGTTTCGCGAAGGAAAGTCGCCAGAATACCGCCAAGCGGTTGGCAACGAGGTACACCGCGCGCTCGTCGAGGCAGCGAGCGTCCCGGAATTGGACCGATTCCAGATCCTGACGGAGCATGCACCCGGTGATCTGATCTACGACCCGACCTATCTCGATATCAAGCGCACCGATGACATCGTGATGATTCAGATCACGTTAAACCAACGGACCCAGCAGGTGAAGGTGGCGCTTTACAAGGCGATCGCCGATCGGCTGGCGAAGAATTTGGGATTACGCCCCGAAGACGTGCTCATTTCCTTGGTGCCCGTCAGTCCCGAGGACTGGTCATTCGGCAACGGCAAGGCGCAGTACGTGAAGACTGAATCGTAGCCGGCACGCCACGAAGTTACGCGCAGCGAGCGTAAAGCAAAGCCTGTGAGGTTCGATTGACAGGGGATCGCAACGCGACTACCTTAGTTGAATGATCAATCAAGTCGCTGCCGGCCCAGACACGCGCACCCGGCTCGTTCAGAGCGCCATGCAACTCTTCTGGGAGAAGGGCTACAACTCCACCAGCATCGCGGATGTGCTGCAAACCGCGAAGGTCAACAGCGGCAGCCTCTATTACTTCTTTCCGGGCAAGTCGGATCTTCTGGCCGCTGTGCTCGACATGTACCACGAGGGCATCCGGCCGATGCTGCTCGAGCCGGCGTGGCAGGGCATCGATGATCCTATCGAACGGATCTTCGCGCTGCTCGCGAAATATAGAAACTCGCTGGTCGATACCGAGTGCTTTTACGGCTGCCCGATCGGCAGTCTTGCGCTGGAGTTGCACGAGCCCGATCTGCCCGTTCGGGAGCGTCTGGCAAGGAATTTTACTGCGTGGATCGAGGCCATCGAGGAATGCCTGGCGAATGCGAAGGCTCGATTGCCCAAGGACTTGAATCGACGCGATCTGGCTCAGTTCGTGCTCACCGCCATGGAAGGCGGCGTCATGCAGGCTCGCACCTTCCGCGATATCGAGTACTTCGACGGGACCGTGCGGCAGCTGCGCGAATACTTCAATCGGCTGCTGACTTCAGCCAAACCTAAGAAATCACGGGAGAAGAACCATGCGTAAATTGGTCTGTGCGTTGCTGATCTTTCCTGCTGTTGCGCTTTGCGCACCGGACCCCGCGTATCAACCGCTCGAGTTCCTGGCGGGACATTGCTGGAAGGGCGCGTTTCCAGGCGGCCGGACTGACGAGCACTGCTTCACCTGGGTCTATGGAGGCAAATTCTTGCGCGACCGTCACGTCGTGCGCGCGGAGGGAAAGCCCGACGCCTTGGGGGAGTCGATCTACTTTTACGATTCCTCGTCCAAGCAACTGCAATACCTTTATATAGAGAGCGACGGCGGCTTCAGCCGGGGCCCGGTGGTGATCGAGAAGGACTCGCTGGTATTCCCGGACACGACTTTCGTCGAAAACGGCAAGACCANGGTGTACCGCAGCCGCTGGCAACATGCCACTGCTGGTACTTACGACGTACTCACCGAATTTCAGTCGCAAGGGTCGTGGGTGCCTGGCTTCAAAGTCCACATGGAGCAGGGTGGAGAAGCTAAGGCGCCGTAGACGCGCGCCGAGCGAGTCTCAACTGATCGCATATAGATTTCCGTCGGTGCTGCCGAAGTAAATCATATCCCGCTCGACGACCGGCGAGGACAGCACGGCGCCGATGCTGAGCATCTTCCATACGCCGATCACCAGATCGTCGTAGAAGGTGTCGCTGAATGCTGCGGCATAGTTGGGGTCGCCGTCCTTCTGGGTGAGCGCGGCGGCATTGCGATTCGCGCCGTCGGTGCTGAACGTCCACACGGTCGCGCGTTTGTCCAAATCGATCGCCATCAACGTGCCGGAGTTTGAACCGATATAAAGATTGCGGCCGGCGATCGCGGGCGAAGAGAACATTGGCCAGTGATGAAAGCTCAAGGAAAACTCGAGCGTGCCGCTCTTTGCATTTACCGCATGCAACAACGCAGAGTCCGACGTGGCAAAGTAGAGCGTTCCCTCCTTGACGACGGGCGTGGAAATTACCCACGAGCCCTTGTTGTCGTACGCCCACCTTTTCATGCCCGTCGCGGCATCGAGCGCGTAGAGTTTCGAATCGCGGCAGCCGAAGTACACCATACCGTCGGCTATCGTCGCGGAGGATTGGATGCCAACCTGGTTGGCGATCTTATGGTCCTCGCCGGTTTTGAAGCGCCACCGCTCCTGCCCCGATTTGGCATCGATGGCGTAGAACCAGGAATCCCAGCTGCCGATATACACCAACCCATTGGCAACAGCGGGCGAGGCGTGCACGACATCGCCGGTGTGAAATTTCCAACGCAAAGCGCCGCTGGCGGCATCGAGGGCATAGACGTTACCGTCGCCGCTGCCCACATACACCGTGTCTTGCACGATGCTCGGCGATGACAGATAAAAGTCAAACGGATCCGGCATCGCCTCGGAAGACGGATCCGAGCCGTGCAGATGCTTGCCGATAAATCGACGCTCGCCCTCGGATGAGAATTTCCATCGCTGCTCGCCCGTCTTTGCATCGATCGAATAGATATTTCCGTCATAGCTCACGAAGTACACGAGTCCCTCATAGACGGCAGGCGATGAAGCAACGCGGCTGCCGGTCTTGAACTTCCAGCGCTGCGTGCCGTCTGCGAGATTCACCGCGTAAACGTTGTGATCGTTGCTGCCGAAATACGCCGTGCCATCGACGATCGCGGGTGTGGAAATGACGGCGCCACCGGTCTTGAATTTCCACTTGATCCCGTGCAGCACCGGCACGCCGACATCGAGGGAAATGCCGCTGTGCTGAGCATCGCCTCGAAACGAGGCGACGGGGAGCGAGTAGACGGGCAAAGATGAAAAAGCGCAAAGCAGCGCGACGACATACTTCATAGGCTCCCCATTCGACGGCGGTGAATGACGCAGCTCCATCATACGCCGCGCTGATTTCTGGGCAATCGCCGCGATTATCCGGCGTGAAGTTTTCACCGGCTCCCGAGACACTAGCGCCACGCGATGGGACTTCAGCCGCCGCGATACACAGACAAAGGAGACAGCATGAATAGTTTCACCATTACAGCCGTCGGCAATCTAGCCGAGGACCCGGAGCTCTTGACCAAGGGCGACACCGTTTACACGCAGATCTGTCTGATCGGCAACGACTACGCCGGCAAAGATGATCAAGGTCACGCGCGCGAGGCGGTTACCAGCGTTTATTTCGTCGCCTTCGACAGTCTCGGAGAGTCGATCGCGAAGCATTCGCGCAAAGGCGATCAGCTCATCGTTCAGGCCCAGATACGCTCGAACAACTGGACCGATCGGGACGGCAAGAAGCATTACGACCATTCAAATGTAATCCAGAATTTCCGCTTCGGTGCGCCCGGAAGAGCGAAGCGCGAAGAGTTTGCGGGGCGGCGCAGCGAGAATGAAATGGACGCACTCGAGACGGAGATCTGACATGTCGCTCCGTTCGCTTTGCCGTTTCGCGTCGGCGGTTTTGCTGCTCGCCATGATTTGCGCTCCCGAGCTTGCGATGGCGCAGACCTCGCCGTTTTTGACTGGCGCCAGCTCATTGCAGTCAAACCTGCTGGCTTGGCTTACCCCGGTCGCGATCATTTTGGTCATGGTGCTGGGAGGCATGGCAATGGCAAACCGAATGAGCTGGGGCTGGGCGCTGGGAGCCATTCTGGGAATTTCCATTGGCTTCGGCGCTCCCCAAATCGTCACGTGGGTCCGCGGCATGTTCGGTGTCTAGGAGCGATCAGATGATCGATCGAAACGCAGGCCTTACCGCGGATCCATTGTTCGTCGGCGCGACCCGGCCGCCGATGCGCTGGGGAGTTACCTACTCGGCTCTGCTGTTCAACCTGGTATTTGTCATGGAAATGTTTCTGATGACAAAAAACTTGCTCATTTTGTTGCTCGGCGCGCCGATTCATGGGGTTTGCATGCTCTTGTGCGCTCGCGACGCGCGCTTTTTCGACCTGGTTCTCCTCTGGGGTCGAACACGTATCCCGGCGGTCTTCTCAAACCTGCGCTACTGGAAGGCGAGCAGCTATTGCCCGCTGACGATCGATCTGCCGGACCGGCGCGGCAGGCGAGGCGGCCGAAGCAGGCGAGGGCGAGGCTAGTCATGGCTGCCGTACGACGACAGGCCGTGCTGCAAAAGGAACTCACGGTGGCGGAGCGAATACCGTATGCCGCTCATGTGGCACCCTCCGTCATAAGAACTGCTTTCGGCGATTATCTTCAGGCATTCCGCTTAACCGGCGCGAGTTTCGAAAGCAGCGATGATGACGAGCTCAACAATTGGCACGAGCGACTGAATGTGTTGTGGCGAAACATTGCCGGTCCCGACGTAGCTCTGTGGGTTCATGTCATTCGGCATCGCGTCCCCGCCAAGCCTGGGCACGATCAGCTCGACCGATCGATCAGGTACTTTGCCGATGCATTGCATCGCAAGTATCACGATCGGCTTGCGCAGGAAACGCTCATGCTCAACGAGATCTATCTCGCCGTCGTGCACCGGCCGACGTCGGGCGTGGCTACCGGGCTCGTCTCCAAGGCGTTGGCGAGAACGCAGCGCATCGGCGCAAAGCTGGCTCTCAGCGGCGCACTCGATGCATGCGAGAAACTGGCGCAAACCTTGGTCGCCTCCTTGGCGCGGTACGAGCCGGAGCAACTCGGCGTATATCGGTCCGAGAAACTCTGTTATTCGTCCTTGCTCGAGTATTTAGCGCTATTGATCAATGGCGAGTGGCAGCGCGTACGCTTGCCTTCGGGCCCCCTGAATCGCGCGTTGGCAACTTCACGCCTTCTCTTTGGAACCGAGACTGTTGAATACCGCCTTCCAACGGTCAGTCGTGTCGGCGGCATGCTTGGCATCAAAGAGTATCCCACTCCAAGCGCGGTCGGCATGTACAACAGGCTGCTATCCGCGCCCTTCGCTTTCGTCGCTACACAGTCGTTCTCGTTTCTGACGAAGTCATCCGGTCAGGCATTATTGCAACGCCAATTCAATCGCATGGCAAATGCGGGTGACTTTGCCGTTTCCCAAGCCGCCGAACTCAAAGACGCTCTGGACGCATTGACCAGCAACGAATTTGTGATGGGCGATCACCATTTCTCGCTACAGGTGATAGCGGACGTCTGTGATGCCNGCGTCGATGTGCCAGGTTCCCGACTTAAGGTCCTTAACGACTCCATCGCTTTGGCGCGCAGCGCTCTTGCGGACACTGGGATGCTGGTGGCGCGCGAGGATCTTGCCCTTGAGGCGGCGTTCTGGGCGCAGCTGCCGGGAAATTTCCCGCTTCGACCTCGCAAGGCACCCATCACGTCGCGGAACTTCGCTGCCATGGCGCCCTTCCACAATTATCCACTGGGCCGCGCTGCGGGAAATCATTGGGGCGAAGCGCTTGCCATGTTCATCAGCAGCGCAAGATCGCCCTACTACTTTTCGCTTCACGCCAGCGACCCTTTTGAACCAGAAGGCGGAAGCCGCAAAGATACCGGGCATACATTGATATGCGGCCCGACGGGTTCCGGGAAAACCGTTTTAATCGGTTTTCTCATCGCGATGCTTACCCGTCAGGGCGCCACTCAGGTAATTTTCGATAAAGACTGCGGCCTCGAGATCCTGGTGCGCGCCCTCGGAGGCGACTATCTGCCGCTGAAAAGCGGGGCTCCGACCGGATTCAATCCGCTGCAGATGCCCATTACCCCGGTAAATGTCGAATTTCTCAAGAACTGGCTGCGCGAACTGACCCGGGTGGAGGCGGGCGGAAGCCAAGACGGGCGCGCAGTGCGCCAATCGGCCGATCTGGATCAAGCCTTGCGCGGCACGTTGGCGTTGGAACCAGCGGCCCGGCGCCTTTCGCGGCTGATCGAGTTTTTGGACCCTACCGATCCCGAAGGCTTGCACGCGAGGCTCGCGCGCTGGTGCGCATCGCACCACGGCGACTACGCGTGGGTGTTCGACAATGATAACGACACGGTTGTCTCGAGAATCTCCGGGGCCGCCCTCGTCGGTTTCGATGTAACCGAATTTTTGGATAACGGCCTGACCCGCGCACCGATCACCCTGTATTTGTTTCATTTGGTCCGTCAGCTAATAGACGGCCGCCGCTTCGTCTGTTGGATGGACGAATTCTGGCGGCTGCTCGCCGATCGGGCCTTTGAGAACTTCGCCAAAGATGGTCCCAAAACCTGGCGCAAGCTGAACGCGGTCATGTGCCTGGCGACGCAGAGCGCGAGCGACGTGCTTGATAGTCCGATCAGCCGGACGCTGGTCGAGCAGACGCCGACCAAAGTTTTCTTCCCAAACGCCGATGCTGACCTTCGCGAATACACGGAGGGATTCGGTCTGACCGAGCGTGAATTCCGGCTCATCAAGGACCAGTTGGAGCCCGGCTCGCGAATGTTCGTCATCAAGCAGGCCCATCACAGCGTGGTGTGCCAGCTGGACCTCCAGGGATTCGACGGGGAATTGGCGGTGATCTCTGGCCGGGCTCACCAAATCAAGCGCATGCAGAAGATCATCGCTGCGAAGGGCACGAACCCTCAAGCGTGGCTGCCGCTGTTTATGTCCGAACAATCTTGAAAGGAGAGAGAGTCATGCGATATACCAAGGTCCAATTCGCAGCAACATGCTTGATAGCCTGCTTTGCAGCCGTGCCGGCCGCGCAGGCCCAGTGGGCCGTGATCGATGCTCCGGCCATCGTCCAATTGATTCAAGAAGTACAGACGATGGCGCAGCAGCTTCAGACCGCGAAGCAACAGCTGTCGCAGGCGGAGCAGGCGCTGCAGACCATGACCGGCGATCGTGGCATGGAGCAACTGCTGAGCGGCACGGTTCGCAACTATCTGCCTTCGAACTGGAGCCAGGTTGCGGGTGCGCTTCAGGGGTCAGGTGGCTTCAGCGCGCTGTCCGGCGATGTACAGACTCTCATGGCCGAAAATGCAGTCCTGTCTTCGCAGCGTCTGGCTACCTTGCCGCCTACAGGTCAGCAGCTGGTGCTGAACAACCGACAGTGGGGAGCGATGCAGCAGGCGCTGACTCGCGAAGCTTTCTCGAATGCCAGCAGCCGGTTCGCTTCGCTCCAAAGTCTCATTGCGGCCATATCGACCGCGACGGACCAGAAGGGAATCTTGGATCTGCAGACGAGGATCGGCGCGGAACTCGGCATGCTGCAGAACGAGCAGAACAAAATGCAGATGCTTACCCAGTCGACCCAGGCGCAGCAGTTCGCGTTACGCCAGCAGGCGCAGGAACAGGTACTTAGTGGACACGGTCGCTTTGAGGCGAGATTGCAGCCAATTCCTTGAGGGTCTACATGGGATTCTTTGCAACATTCTGGACGTGGCTCAACGGGCAACTCGCCGCATATATCGGCGATAACACCACGAGATTAGCGGGCGCTCTGGAACCCGCCGTCTTGACGTTTGCGACGCTCTACGTCATGGCCTGGGGCTATCTGCATCTCACGGGCAAAATCACCGAGCCCTTCGAAGCAGGCCTGAAACGCATCGCCCTGGTCGCGCTGGTTCTCGGCGTCGGACTTCGTTTGTGGCTCTACAACACCGTGATCGTAGATTCCTTCTACAACGGGCCTACAGAGTTGGCTGCCGCGGTCGTCGGAGCGAGCGATCCGGTTGGCACCATCGATGCCATATGGAATAGCGGTGGCACCGTGGCCAGCAATCTTTGGGACAAAGGTGGTTTGCTCTCGGGAGATTTCGGCTTTTATCTGGCCGGTGCCGTGGTCTGGGGACTGGTCGGCGTGCTCTGTGTGTATGCCATGTTCCTAATCGCGTTGTCGAGTATTGCACTTGCGGTGCTGCTGGCGCTCGGCCCTCTCTTCATAGCCATGCTGTTGTTCGAGGGCACCCGGCGCTTCTTCTCCGCTTGGATGGCCCAACTTGCCAACTACGGGCTCATCACTGTGCTCACCGTCATGGTGGCTGCGCTGCTGCTGAGAATAGTTCAATCCTATGCTGCGCAGACGGCAGCTCGCGGCACAGCCATCCTCACCGTTGATGCCCTCAATATGATGTTGGTCGCCCTCCTGGTTTTTTTGGTGCTGCGCCAAGTGATGCCAATTGCCGGCAGTTTGGCGGGTGGCGCGTCATTGAATTCCTTTGGCATCGCGAGCCGAGGACTATCCTGGGCGAAACGCTTCGCCGCGGGACAGACTGAGCAAAGTCAAAAGGCTGCGACTGCTTATTCAGCCCGGCGAGCGGGCGGTGCTTTCGCCTATAGCGGTCAGATGTTGCGCAGCGCCGCGGCCCATTCGGGCCGGTATGTCTCCGAGCGAGCCGGTGCAGGCATCGCAACGCTAGCTCGAAACTGGCGCAATTGGCGCCGTTGAATCCACTTACCAAGGAAGGTGACCATGCGATCAATCATCTGTCTGGCATTGCTGCTTAGCGCATGTTCGACGCCGCCCGTGCGATGCGAAAAGCACCTGCAACCTATCAACGCGCCGGCGTCGAAGCAATGATTGCCGTTCCCGACGCTGACGAATATTTCGCGGAGGCGGAGTCCTGGGACGCCGACCGAATAGCGCAATTTCGGCGCAATGCCCGCACAGCCTGGTGGGTGGCGAGCGCCGGCTGGCTGTGCGCGGTTACGAGCGCGATCGCGCTGCTGCTGCTGATGCCGCTCAAGGAAGTGATTCCTTATCTGGTGCGCGTAGATGGCAGCACCGGGATAGTGGATGTCGTGCCGGTATTCGCGGGGCGCGCCACCCATGAAGAGGCCGTCACCCGCTACTTCCTGTCTCACTACGTCAGCGTATGTGAGCGCTTCAATTTCTCGACTGCTGAAAGCGACTACGAGGAATGCGGCGCCTTTCACTCAGCGCAGCGCAACCAAGCGTGGTATGCCATGTGGACCGCCACCAACCCGAACTCGCCGCTGAATCTGCACAAAGACGGCAGCTCCGTCCGCGTGCAGGTCACGTCGGTGAGCTTTTTCACGCGGGCCAACGGGCTGTCTGACTTGGGCCAGGTACGGTATCTCAAAGCGATTCGGCAGGGTCCCGGAGCCGAGGAGTCGTTTACACATTGGGTTGCCACTGTTCAATACGCGTACGGCGAGGCAGCCAAGGACCCAAAGACGCGCCGTTGGAATCCACTGGGATTCAAGATTCTGGACTTTCGCACCGAGCCAGAGGTCGTTAGCGAGGCGGCGCGATGAAGCGCTGGACCGTGATCGCGGCGGCAATCTTGTTCGGCCAGGCTGCGCACGCCGAGATGACGCCGGCAAAAGGCGGTATCGACTCGCGCATCCGCATCGCCGCCTACGACGGCTCCGAGGTGTACAAGCTCCGTGGCTTCGTCGGCTATCAGATCGACCTCGAGTTCGAACAGGGCGAGACCTTTGTCGGCCTCGGTGCCGGCGATATGGAAGGATTGTCGTTCGTCGGTCAAGAAAATCATCTTTTTCTAAAACCCAAAGCCGCAAAGGTCTCAACCAATATCACGATACTCACCAGCCGCAGGCACTATCACGTCGACTATGCGGCCGCCACACAACGGCCGATGGATGACGATCTCATCTACTCGTTGCGATTCACCTACCCAGTCACGGCGGACAAGCGGGCTCTTGACAGCGAGGCGAAGCGCCTGGATTCCCAGCTCGGAACCGCCTCGATGCGGCGCCCTCAGAATATTGATTACTGGTATTGCGGCGACGCATCGCTACGCCCGCAAGCCGCATCGGATGACGGTGTTCATACGCGGCTGACATTTGCGGCCAACGCAGATTTGCCCGCGGTTTTCGTCAGTAACGCGGATGAGTCCGAATCTCTGTTGAATTTCAGCGTCGATGCCGGAGACGTGGTTATTCATCGCGTGGCGCAGCGATTCATCCTTCGCCGCGGGAAGCTCACGGGTTGCGTAGTCAATCGCGGATATGCGGGCGGGGGCAAGCGTCTGGAGTCCGGAACGGTGGATCCGACCGTCGAGCGCAAAGTGCAAGGAGGCATACCGTGAAGGAGCCGCAAACGGAGACCGAAACAGTGCGAGGCGAGCGGAGCAGCAGCACGCTGAGAAATGCCCCCTCGGTGCAGTCCCGGATGAGCAACATTCTTGCCATCGGTCTCATGAGTGTCCTCGGACTGGGCCTGCTCACCTGGTACTACGCAAACGCGCTGACTCGGCAAAGCCACGCGCGGCAAAACGCAGAATCGGTCTCCGCCAAGCGAGCCCAGGGCGATATGCCGTTGCCGAGCCTGGGCCGGATCGATCCTCCTGCGGTGGAGCGGCCGGCGCTGCCGCCTCCGGCACGGTCTTCTCCGGAAGAGACGGCCTCCGGCACGCTGACGATTGCGCCGATTCGCGATGTTCCTTTGCAGCCGGCGTCGCCAGCGAACGTCTATGGCGCGGCCCCGGCAAAGACGCCGGCGCAGCTCGCGTTGGAGAGGCAGTTGTCGGGTGCGGTGTTCTCGTCGCAGAGCGCATTGCCTGCGGCGCAGACCGGTTCGTCTCCCCCTGGCTCCGCGCCGGCGATCGGCGAGGCCGGCGAGCTCGGCACGCTGCTTCGACCCAGCGTCACCACCGCTGTTCGTGCGCAGGTGCTGCCGACACAGCGGCTGCTGCTGCCCAAAGGCGCGTTTCTCGACTGCACTCTCGAGACCGCCATCGACTCGACCTTGCCGGGCATGACGACCTGCGTAATGGCGACGGACACATTCGGCGTCGATGGCGAAGTGGTGTTGCTGGAACGAGGAACAAAGCTGGTCGGCGAGACTCGCGGGCAGGTACAGCAAGGCTCCGCGCGGGTTTTCGTGTTGTGGAATGAGGCGCGCACGCCGACGGGCGTGATCGTGCCCCTGGCGTCACCGGGCGCGGACGAGCTGGGCCGATCCGGCCTTCCCGGTACGGTCGACCGGCATTTCTGGGAACGATTCGGCGCCGCGATGCTGGTCTCAGTCATCGACGGCGCAGTTCAGGCCGCCGTGCAATCGAGCCGCGGCAACAGCGGCGCCGTGATCGTCAATCCGTCGGCGACGCAGGACGTCATGACCGAAGTGTTGAAGGGCACGATCAATATTCCTCCGACGGTCCTCAAGCGTCAGGGCGATCGAATCCAGGTGTTGGTCGCGCGCGATCTCGATTTCAGGTCGGTGTATGAGCTTAAGACCACCGCATCCGTGCATTAACGTCGTGAGCGAAGCGTCGGCGCTGGCCTTGACACTGCGCGCGCTGCGCCCGTACCTGAGCGCGGATGTGATGGAACTCTGCATCAACAGTCCGCACGAGGCGTTTCTCGAGACTGCGACGGGTTGGCGCCGGGAACAATTGGCATTCGCCGATTTCGATTGGTGCAGCAGGCTCGCAAAACTGGTGGCCAATTCAACCCAGCAACGGATCGATTCGACCTCGCCGCTGCTTTCCGCCTCGCTGCCTTCGGGTGAACGGGTGCAGATCGTCATGCCCCCGGCAACAACTGCAGGCTGTGTAGCCATTTGCATCAGGCGGCCGGCGCACAGAGTTTGGACTGTCGACGAGTTGGCGAGCCGCGGCATTTTTCGCCATGCAAAAGCGGCGTCGCTCGAGTTGGATGCCACCGAGCAGGAGCTGAAACAATTGTTAGTGCGGGGCCGGCATGAGGCGTTCATGCGCCTAGCAGTGCGCAGCCGCAAAAATATTGTTGTTTCAGGCCCCACGGGATCCGGCAAGACCACCTGGACCAAGGCCTTGATACGTGAGATTCCGAGCGATGAGCGGTTGGTAACGATCGAAGACGCCAAGGAGTTGGTGATGGATCGCCACCCCAACCATGTGCGCCTTTTCTATTCGAAGGACGATCAAGGGCTCGCGCGGGTCACGCCGAAGCAGCTGTTGGAATCTTGTCTGCGCATGAAGCCGGATCGGATTTTGCTCGCAGAACTTCGCGCCGAGGAAGCATTCGACTATCTGCGCAATGTCAATTCCGGGCATCCGGGCTCAATCACCAGCGTGCATGCCACGAGTGCAGAACTGGCGTTCGAACAACTCGTACTGCTGGTAAAGCAGAACCAAGGCGGCCGTGAACTAGCGCGCAGCGACATCAAGAGCCTTTTATATCTGCTGGTCGACATCGTCATTCAGTTCGGTGTGCACAATCACGAGCGGTTCATCAAGGAAATCTGGTACCACCCGGAGCGAAAGCGCGAATGATCGACGCTGCCTTGACCGGTTGGTCCGGTTTTCTCGTGGCATACGGGGCCGCGCAGGCCCCCATGATCGCCGGTTTGATAAAAGGACGAGCGGCCATGCGTCACTATGCGCTGTCCCCGCTTGTCGCGCTGCCGTTAACCGCGATCTCGGCCGCAGGGGCCTCGATCGTGGGAGCGCACGGGCTGGTGCATTTCGCCATCACCGCCGCTGCCGGCGCGTTTCTGGGCTACGCGGGGGGCCGCGCGACCGCCCGCGAAGGCGTTGAGAACAGTATTCACCAGCGAGGTTCTCTCATTGCGGAGGCGCCGGCGCCGCGGCAATCGCGCTCGAGATCTTTGGGCGCGGATGCGGCGATTACCTTGGCTGGGGTTGCAATTCCGGCCATGGACGAGGCAAAACATTTCAAGCTCATCGGCACAACAGGCACGGGTAAAAGCACCGCGGTGCAGGAAATCTTGAGCGCTGCACTGGCGCGCGGCGATCGCGCGGTCATCGCGGACCCGGATGGCGGGTATCTGCGGCGGTTTCATCAGGAGGACCGGGGGGACATCATCCTAAATCCCTTCGACGAACGCTCCGTGAAGTGGGACCTATTCAAAGAGATTCGTAACCCTTACGACGTTGAGCAGCTTGCAAGGTCGCTGATCCCGGATCATGAGGGGCCGGATCGAAGCTGGCGAGGGTATGCGCGGACTTTCTTCGCCGCGGTGACGCGGCAAGCGCATAACGCCGGCATTTCCGATGTGGGAGAGCTGTATCGCCTCTTGGTCATCGCGGACAGCTCTGAATTACGAGGGCTGGTTCGCGGCACACCGGCGCAGCCTTTCCTGGAAGAACAGAACAGCCGCATGTTCGACTCCATCCGATCGGTTGCCAGCTCCGCGGTCGGCGCGCTGGATTACGTTGCCCAGCAAAAGTCCTCGGGTTTCTCGGTTCGCGACTGGGTCGATGACGAGAAGCCTGGTGTGCTGTTCATGCCTTACAAAGCCGGCCAGATCGCTGCGCTGCGCTCGAGCATCTCTGCTTGGATGAGGCTCGCAATTTTCGAAACCATGGATCAGGGGGATCAGAGCGAAGGCAAGGCCAGGCTTTGGTTTGTCGTCGATGAGTTGGATGCGCTGGGACAAATCGACGGCCTGAAAGACGCGCTCGCGCGGCTGCGAAAATTTAATGGCAGATGCGTCCTTGGATTCCAAAGTCTGGCGCAGGTCTCATCCACCTACGGTCAGGGCGATGCACATACGATTGTGGAAAATTGCTCCAATACTTTGATACTACGTTGTTCGGCAAGCGAGGGCGGCGGCACTGCGCGATTCGCTTCGCAACTCATCGGCGAGAGGGAGGTGCTGCGCACCACAGAGTCGACGAGCCGTCGCGCGACTGAGGTAATGGGTTCGGTTTCGCGCAGCCGGCATTTCACTGTGGAATCCGCGGTGCTTCCTTCACAGGTTGAGCAGCTGCCGGATCTGACGGGATATTTGAAATATGCTTCTGACCCGACTTGGTTGCGAGTTCGGCTCGACGCCAAGAGCGCCTGGAACGCCGCCAAATCGACACCAGCCGCGGCGCTTCCGGATGAGAGAGTGAAACGGTTTTTCGGTGCAGAGTGTGAGTGAGCACGCACCGGCATTCGACGATGCGACTTTCAAGGTCGGGCTGCTCATGGAAAGCGCGCAGGCTCATCAAAAGCTCGCGGAAGGTCAGCTCGAGAGATTACGCGCCCACACTCAGGATCTCGACGGCGTGGTGCGCGACGAGATTCGGCGTACTTTGGTCGAGGAACTGCAGATGCTGACTGCCGAGGCTGCACGAGCAACCCGGGTACTGGAAAGAATCCGGGGCGGCGGGCTGCGCACGGCGGCCTCGAGCCTGGCCGTAGCAGTGCTCTGCACATTGGTTCCAATCGGCATTGCGCGCTGGGCGCTGCCTTCCGCGGCTGAGATAGCAGTCCTGCGCGAGCAGCGCGAGGAGTTGAGCGCAAATCTCAACAAACTCGAGCAGCAAGGTGCCCGCATTGAATGGCGCCGATGCGGCGAGACGAATCGGCTTTGCATACGGGTGGATCGCAAAGCGCCGGCCTATGGTGAAAAAGGCGACTTCTTCGTGATCGCAGGCTACTAACCCATGAATGCCGTGTCGCTCATATCTCTTTTGACGCTTTTCATTGCTCTGTCCGCGCGGTTCATCAGTTCTCTCGGGCGACCTCGAGGCGACTCTCACAAGCGTGGCGTACTGATCGTCCAAGCTTCGGCGGTACAGAAACTCGCGGCGCATGCCAAGAGATCGCGGCTCGGCTGGCTCACGGTCGCTGGAGTCCCGATTCCGCCCGGCGATGAGACAAAACATTTCAAGTTCATTGGTGCAACCGGCACCGGAAAATCCACCGCGATTCGGGAGTTGCTGGCTTCTGCTATCGCGCGCGGCGATCGGGCGATATTTGCCGACCCGGATGGAGGTTATCTGGAGACATTCTGTGACCGCTACCGCGGTGATATGGTCCTGAATCCCTTCGAGGCAGATTCTGCGCAATGGGATCTTTTTGCCGAGATCGAAAATAGCTTCGATGTCGATCAATTGGCGAGCGGCCTCATCCCCGATTGCGACGACGCTTCCGCGCGGGAGTGGCGAGGCTATTCACGAACATTTCTCGCGGCCGTAATCGGCGGCTGCCGCCTGGCTGATAAGGCCAACGTTGCCGATCTGTGGCGGCTATTGATGATCGCTACGACGGAAGAGCTTCGGCCATTCGTCGCGGGCACGCCTGCTCAACCCTTTCTCGAGCCCGAAAACGCCAGAATGTTCGGATCGATCCGTTCGGTGACAGGCTCGGCGCTGGCGGCCCTGGCCTATATTCAAAAGCAACGCGCTGCTCCTTTCTCCATACGCAGGTGGGTTCAACGCGTCGGACGGCCCGGCTTGTTGTTCATTCCGTATCGCGCCGGTCAGATCGCCGCGTTGCGGTCAGTGATTGCAACTTGGATGTATCTGGCAATCTTCGAAGCACTGAATGCGCCGGTTGAGCGCGACCAACGGCTCTGGTTCGTGGTCGATGAGCTCGATGCTTTGGGTGCGATCGCCGGATTGAAAGACGCGCTGGCTCGCTTGAGAAAATTCGGGGGCAGGTGCGTATTGGGTTTCCAATCGGCTGCGCAGGTTTCCGGTACCTATGGTCACTCCGAAGCGCAAACGCTGGTCGAAAATTGCGGAAACACGCTGATTTTGCGCTGCTCGAGCAGTGAAAACGGCGGGACCTCGCAATTCGCTTCCCGGCTGATCGGTGAGCGCGAGGTCTTGAGACGGCAAATCTCGCGCGGCCGCGACCGCGAAGCGGCATTTTGGAGCCGGGGTGCGCGCCGCTCTCATAACGTCAGCGAAACCAGGGTCATAGAATCCGCCGTCATGCCGTCAGAGCTCGAACAGTTGCCGGATCTATGCGGCTACCTCAAGACCGCCTCTTCGCGCGTGTGGCAGCAAGTCGATTTTTCGAGGCGCTAGGAAAATGCATTCAGGCAACGCCAACTTACGCTGTTCCAGTTACTACATCGCGCATGCCCTCGCGCTTTGCGAGAGCTGCAATCACCCGTCGCGCGTCTTCGCGCTGGCGTTGCCTCCAGGGCATGAATCGCGAGTCGACGGCGTTTGGCAGCGCATCGAGGCAAACGCCTTTATTTTCCACGTGGCGGAACTGGCATCGCCCGTAAGCCGGCTGCTGCATCAAGCGGCTCCGTTTTTCAGCCGCAAGTGGGGCGAGGGGCAACGAAATCCCTACTGGGCCAATCATTGCGAGCATTGCGGGTCGATGTTCAATGACGAGGCCCTGCATTGCGAGCCCGGCGGGTTCATGCCGACACAACCCGCGGAGGCGGAGGCCATATTGCTCTGCCACGTCGCCGAGGAATTCAGCGCGGACGCAGCCGGCTACGCGTTGGACCCAGAATACTTCTCATTGATGCGCAGGCGCTGATCGCGGGTGGCGATCTATTTTCTCAACTTGAAAACGTTCGGCCGCAGCAATGGCAGCAGTGCGGTCAGCGCCGCTGCGTATCGATCGGGCGAGCGCCTGCGAGACGAGCGGGCGGGCAGGACCTACGATCACTCGGAAAGGCTGGACGTTCTCCACAAGGAGATCATTTTGCCGCAGGAGTTCGCGGCGGACGACATGTCGTGGGCAAAAAATCGCGGCACACTGTGGAATTCGGCTGAAGCTGCCGAAGTGAGGAAAAGCGCGAGGGTGGCACGGGAGTATTTGGTGGCGCTTCCGCCGGAACTCTCACCGCAGCAACGCACCGATCTGGCGAGAGGATTCTCCCATGAACTGGTCGAACGCTATCGCTTCGCGGTCGACCTCGCGATCCATGCGCCACGGGACTACCCGGGCAGCGATCCCAGGAATTTTCATGCTCACTTGCTGGCGACCACCCGCGAGGTCACCCTGGAAGGGCTGGGTGCAAAGACAACGCTCGAATGGAGTGACGCGCGGCGCCGCGAAAATGGAATGGGGCCCGCCGTCGGCGAACTGTTTCATGTGCGCGAGCGCTGGGCGATGGCCGCAAACGCGGCACTTGAACAAGCACACGTGCCGGCGCGGATCGATCATCGAACCCTGGCCGCCCAGGGCATCGATCGTGAACCCGGGCCGAGCATCCCCCGCGCAGCTTATGAAATGGAGCGGCACGGGTATCGCAGCTTCGTTGCCGAACGGCTGCGCGCGGAACACCAAGCGAGGGTCGACCTGCGGCTGCAGCGCGCAGCGGAGCACTCGGCGGCGCCGGCGGAAAGCAAACATCCGGAAGATATTCGCCGGCAGGCCGTCGAGAATTGGCTTCGTTTTCGAGAAGCGAAAGAGAGGGAGCAGCCGGAGGCCGAAAGGCAGGCCACAAATACCGTGGACGTCTCGCGCAAGAACGATCATTCGCTGTGATCAGCACACTCGCCTTCGCTTCCTGTTATGTGTATTCGCCGGCCGGCGCAGGTGTAATCAGCGAGCGATCCCGCCTGCTGCGCGCGCTCCTGAAGGAAGGAAACGCGCATTTCATGCTCAAGTATGCGGTGCGCGTGCGCCAGCAAACCGAAGATTCCTCGCGCCTCGCCGGATTCTTCTTGAGCAACGATGTGCTGGTACCGGTGCCGCGATGCTCGCCCAGAAGCCGCGGCACTTGGGTGGCCGCTGAACTCGCGCAGGCGCTGGTGCGGGCCGGAGTTGGCGGCGTTGCGTGGCCCGGATTGCGGCGGATCCGTGCAGTACGCAAATCGGCCACCGCGGCGTCGGGGGCGAGGCCCACGGTGGCGTGTCACTATGATTCCTTCGAGGTCGAGAGCGTGTCCTTCCGGGCGGCGGGTGTGATGCTGGTCGACGACGTCGTCACCAGAGGACGCACTCTGTTGGCCGCCGCGGCGCGCTTGACGGAGGCGTTTCCCGGCACGCCGGTACGGGCATTCGCCTTGCTTCGCACTCGGGGTATGGTCCCCGGGGTCGAACATCTATTGGAGCCATGCACGGGAGAAATCCGTTGGAATGGCAGCGACACGCGCCGCACACCATAATGCGCATGCTTGCGCATCAATGCCAAAACCCCGCCCGCTAGCCGGCCGCTCGCGAGATTACCGTCGGGCGAGATAGCTGCGCTCCTGGCGCGCGCGTACGCAGCCGCCGATGGCTTGAAGGGCGCGCATTGCATCCACGAGTTGTGGATGCGCGGCGCGATGTCCATTAACATCGAACGCGCGCTGGAGCAGCTGTGGACACGCGCGTCGGTTTCAATTCCCGAGTGGCTGCCGATGCGCTATATCGACT
>JGI12627J18819_10000173_pt1 | contig 20939 bp, 12 predicted proteins | sample TexAe_OM1H0_M2_FD_18819 | JGI IMG/M metagenome (IMG submission 18819)
GGGCCCGACCGGCGCAACTCCCGGCTCACCCACGCCCGTCGGCGGCTCGCTCGAGGGCACAATGTGCACCTCGATCCGCGCCGGCGCTTCGTTCATGCGCAGCACCCGATAGTCATTGAAGTTGCTCTGCTCGACGCGCCCGTCTTTCAGCGTGATCGCGCCGTACAGCGCGGCCCCCAGCCCGAAGCCGATGCCGCCTTCCATTTGCGCCTTGATGATGTCCGGGTTCACGGCGGTGCCGCAGTCGACCGCGCAAACCACCCTGTCTACCTTGATGCGCCCTGCGTCATCGACGCTGACTTCCGCGACCTGCGCGACGAACGTCTTGAAGGCCTCGCAGACCGCGATGCCGCGGCCCTTGCCCTTCGGCATGGGGGCCGAATTCCATCCGGACTTTTCGGCCGCAAGCTCCAGCACGCCTTTCATGCGCGGCTCGTGTTCCAGGAGCTTGCGGCGATACTCGAAAGGATCGGCGCCGGCCGCATGCGCGACCTCGTCGATGAAAGATTCCACGGCGAAGGTGGTATGAGAGCTGCCGACCACGCGCCACCACAACACCGGCACGCCGCTCTTCGCGGTCGAGAGTTCCACAGCGACATTGGGAATCTTGTAGGCGATGTTCGCGGCGCCTTCCACGGACGTCGGATCGATGCCGTCCTTCATACCCGCGGCGAAGATCGTGCCGGCCATGATGGACTGGCCGACGATGACGTGATGCCATCCCGTGAGTTCATTCTGCGCATTGAGGCCCGCTTCGAGCCTGTGAAAGTACATGGGGCGGTACAGACCGCCGCGAATGTCGTCTTCGCGTGTCCATTGCAGTTTGATCGGCGTGCCGTCGGCTCCGAAAGCCTTGGCAATCGACACGGCCTCGACGATGTAATCCGAGACGGTGTTGGCGCGGCGGCCGAAGCTGCCGCCCGCGTAGAGCGTATGAATGCTGACCTGTGCCGGCGTGAGCCCGGCGGTTTGCGCCGCATTCATCTGGTCGATGGTCTGGAACTGATCTCCTGTCCAGATTTCGCAGCCCTTGGCGTCGAGCTTGACGACCGCCGCCAGCGGCTCCATCGGCGCATGCGCGAGATAGGGAAATTCGAAACTCGCCGAAACTTTGCGCGCCGCATCGGCGATGGCTTTCTTGGCATCGCCTTCCTTGCGGGCGGGCAGAGCCGGCTCATTGGCCATGCGCCGATACTCTTCCATCATTTGCGCGGAGCCGCGCTTTTCCGCTTTCGAGTCATCCCATTCCACCGTCAAGGCATCGCGTCCGAGCTTGGCGGCCCAGAAACTTTTCGCGACTACCGCGACGCCGCGGGGAACGCGCACCACCTTGACGACGCCCGGCACTTTCGAGGCCGCGGCGTCATCGAAGCTCTTGACGGTTCCACCGAACAGCGGCGGACGCTTGAGCAGCGCGACCAACATGCCCGGCATTTCCACATCAATGGTGAATTGTGCCGTGCCGTCGCACTTGGCGGCCACATCGACGCGAGGCGGCGCCTTGCCGATCAGCGTGAAATTCTTCGGGTCTTTGAGCTGGACCTTGTCCGGAACCGGCAGCGCAGAGGCCTTCTTGACCAATGAGCCGAAGGTGGCTTGTCGTTTGCTCGGGTTGTGGTAGATCACGCTCTTTGCGACTGTGATCTCCGATTCCGGCACGTGCCACTCGCCGGAGGCGGCGGTGACCAGCATGGCGCGCGCTTTGGCGCCCGCATCACGAAGTTGCGGCCAGGAGTTCGCGATGGCGGAGCTGCCACCCGTGCCCTGAATCTTGCCGAACACGGAATTGTAGTAGCGTTCCGCGTCGGCGGGCGCGCTTTCGACACGCACTTGCGTCCAATCCGCATCGAGTTCATCCGCCAGGATGGTGGCCAACCCCGTGTAGGATCCTTGGCCCATCTCAATGTGCTTCGCCACGATGGTGATGCTGTTGTCGCTGCCGATTCTAACGAAGGCATTCGGAGCAAAAGGCGCGGCAGTATTCGGCGGTCCCGCCGATGCGGAGGCCGACGCCGACGCCTGGCGCGCTGAGCCGGCCCATTCGAAGCCGATCGTTAGCACGGCTGCGGTCGCCGCGCCCGCACCCTTCAAAAAGGCGCGACGCTGCAGTCCAGAGGACGATGGTTTTGGAGTGCCCATGACTTCAGGCCTTGGAGGATTGAGCCGCAGCGTGAATCGCGGCGCGGATTCGCGGGTAGGTGGCGCAGCGGCAGATATTGCCGCTCATCGCACCGTCGATGTCCGCGTCCGTGGGCGCGGCGATCTTTTCGAGCAGCGCGGTTGCAGCCATGATCTGACCCGATTGGCAGTACCCGCACTGCGGCACCTGCAGACTGATCCAAGCCGCCTGCACGGCCTTCGCCTGCTTGCTCTGCAATCCCTCGATGGTGGTGACTTGCCGGTTCGCCACGGCCGACAGGGGCATGACGCAGGACCTGATTGCCTGGCCGTCCAAATGCACGGTGCACGCGCCGCACATCGCCATGCCACAGCCGAATTTGGTGCCATGCAGGCCGGCGACCTCGCGAATTGCCCACAGCAGGGGCATATTGGGGTCGACATCCAAGGTCGTGCTCTTGCCGTTCAACAGAAACGTAGTGGCCATGCTGACTCCGCTCAATCCGTTCGGCGGCAAGAATCCTCCTCTCGCGAAGCGCTTTCAAGATGTGAAAGCAGTGCTTGAGGAGCACCAGCCGCGCCCTGCGGTGAGCGTGCCGCCGGATAATCCGGCTATGATGCGCGGCGGCAAACGATGGAGTTGGCGCGCCATGATCCCAGCAATCCGAATCCGCATCGATTTCAGCGAGAATGTGAACCTTGGGCCGGGCAAGATCGCGTTGTTGGAGGCGATCAAGAACACCGGTTCGATTTCCGACGCGGCACGCTCGCTCGGCATGAGTTATCGCCGCGCGTGGTTGCTCGTAAATAGTTTAAAACAAGGCTTTTCCGAAGCGGTGACGGTTTCGGTCACCGGCGGCAAGGGCGGCGGCGGCGCCCGCGTCACTCCCTTCGGCTTGAGCCTCATCAGGCAGTTTCGTCTGCTCGAGCGCGAGATCGCGCGCCTCGGCGCGCAACGCCTGACCATGTTTGTGCCGCTGGTCAATGCGAAGGCCCCGCGCTCCGACGGCACTGGTAGAAAGCCGCTCGCCAGGAAGATTTCGTAGCCCCTCCGAGCGCGGTCCCCGGGGTGAATTTTTTTGTTGCGCAGTATCCAGCAAAATATAGCGGGCACCATATTTGGCTGTTACATTCGATAAACAACGGTGCATGGGAGATAAAAAAATGCGCGATTGGGACATTCAGGATCGGAATAGACGCGGACTGCTGATGACCGCTGCGGCCGCGGGCGCCACGCTCGCCATGCCGAGGGTTCTGTTGGCCGCCGCCGGCAAGAGCGCCAAGTCTCCCGGGGGAGACCTGACGCCCGTACGGTCGGCCATCGAGAAGCAGCGGCCGGAAGCCATCAAGCGCCTGCAGAATTGGATCGCGCTCCCGTCGATCGCCGCCGAAAATCGCAACATGCAGGAAGGCGTGCAAATGATGATCGACCTGCTGAAAGATGCAGGCTTTCAAAGCGCCAAGGTCATGCCTACGGACGGTCAACCGGGCGTCTTCGCGACGCTGGATGCGGGCGCCCCGCGCACCATCGGCATGTACTTCATGTACGACGTGAAGCAATTCGACCCGAAGGAGTGGAGTTCTCCACCGCTCGAGGGTGCGATCGTCGATCGGCCGCCATTCGGCAAAGTCATGATTGGCCGGGGCGCCATCAACCAGAAGGGACCGGAAGCCACGTTTCTCGCGGCTTTGCATGCGTTGAAGGCGGCGGGCCGAAAGTGCCCCGTGAATATCGTCCTGGTCGCGGAGGGCGAGGAGGAAATCGCCTCGCCGCATTTCGCGCAGGTGGTGCATCAGCCGGAGGTGCTCAGGGCATTGTCCAAATGCCACGAAGTATTCATGCCGTTCGCGTCGCAATCGCCGCAGGGCTCTGTGCAAATCGCGCTCGGCGCCAAGGGTGCGGTGGAAGTTGAGTTGGTGGCGTCGACTGAAAAATGGGGTCGGGGCTCCAAGGACGACATTCATTCCAGCTACAAGGCGGAACTCGACAGCGCGGTATGGCGCATGGTCAAAGCATTGTCGACTTTGGTCTCGGAGGACGGCAATGATCCGGCCATCGATGGCTGGTTCGAACACGTGAAGCCGCTGACCGCGCGCCAGAAGGAACTCATCGGAGAGCAGGTCGCGCACACCAATGAAGCGGACGTCAAAAAGCTTCTCGGGGTTCAGCACTGGGTGCGTGATCTTTCCTACCGGGACGCACTGGAGCGATTGGCTTCGCAACCCACCGTCAACATCGAGGGAATGTTCGCCGGCTACACAGGGCCAGGCGGAAAAACCATTCTGCCCTCCAAGGCGACCGCGAAACTCGACTTGCGCCTGGTGCCGGATCAAACGGCGGCAGATTGCGAGGCGAAACTGAAAGCGCATCTGGCGAAGCGCGGCTACGGCGACATCGAGGTGAAATTCACCGGCGGCTACGACCCGACGCAGACCGATGAGAATTCCTCGCTGATCAAGGCGTCGACGGCCGTCTATAAGGAGCTCGGAATGCCCGTGAGCTTGTCGCCGCGGCTTGCCGGCTCATGGCCCGGCTACATCTTCACCGGGGCGCCGGTGAGTCTGCCCGCGGGACATTTCGGCACCGGTCACGGCAGCCGGGCGCACGCGCCCGACGAATACTATGTGATCGAATCGAGCAACCCAGCGGTGCAGGGCATGGCCGATGCGACACTGTCGTATGTGAAGTATTTGTACACGCTGGCGGGCGTGTAGGAAGCTTTACAGCCGCAGCACCGGATACAGGTTGTAACGCGCGTCCCAGGAGGCGTGGCGCCGCAAGAAGAACTCGAGGCGGGCGGCCGGGCTCGCCGCGAATTGCGCATCGACTTCGAGCTTGCGCGCAAATTCCTGCGCAAGCTGCGGTTCGTTGTCGAGCATCTCCTGTGCGATCTGCTCCGCGACGTAGGGTTCCATGTGTTCCTTCTGTTCGAAGCAGGCGTTGAACAGCCCCCAGGCGGCGAACGAATCCGGCGCCTGCGGTTCGAAGAGCGCCACCAAGAGCCGCGCCAGCGGTTGGGCCACGGGCACGAACAGCGATCCTGCGGGAGCGCTCAAGGTTTCCTCGGCCCAAGCCCCTTGGAAACTTGCGCGCATGCGTCCCTCGAAGGGCAGCCCGGAAAATTCGACCTGTACTGCACGAAACGCCTGGCCTTGAAATTCTTGCCGGGATTCCACCAGCGTCTCGTAGGAAATTCCGTGGGCATCGAGCCTCGCCGCAATATCCCCTGAAAACGCGGGAGGCACGAGGTACCCGGAGAGCGGCGCCGGCACCACCAGCGACGGTGCGACTTGGTCGCGCAGCGGCACGCGCCAAACCTGCGGGGTGCTTGGATCGTACCGGGTGACCAAGCCGCCTGAAATCGCCGACGGCTCACGCGTGTAGGCATAGCCGCGAAAATCGATCATGCGCGCGGGGCCCGAGGAATCGCGCGCAGGCGTATCGCCTCCTGCTTGTGCCGGCTCGCGCCAGTTGCTCGAATAATCGAGCGTCAGATCGGATCCCGCCAAGCGGGAGGCGGCACGATCGGCCTCCTGAGCGAGTTTCAGCCAGGCAGCGCCGCTATGCGCGGCCATGTCGGCCAATGTCACCACGGTATTGCGCATGATGAGCACTCGATGGTGGTAGGGCTTCCATGAATGGGTTTCGACCAGCACGGTGAAGCGATTGCGCTGCGGAAAATAACCCGTGGAAAATCGCGGCGAATACACCGTCAGCGCAAACCCGGAAGCGGGGTCATCGGTGCTGGCGAGGTCCGGATAAAAATCGAGCGCCAGCGAACCCAATTGATTCAGCCGGGCAATGAGCGTGTCGCGCAGCTCGCGCCCGCTTTTTTTCAGCGTTGCATCGCCCTGATTGAGCGGTTCGACCTGCAGGGAAATATCGGGCTCGAAATCCGCGCCGTCGGTGACGTGAAGATCGGCGCAGATCAAGGGATCCCACGACGCGATCAGATGCAGCATCGCCCGCATTTCGGGCGTGTCGGCCTTGGTATAGTCGCGGTTCAGGTTGATGTTCTGTCCGGTGGTGCGCCAACCGGTGATCTCCGGTCCGTTCTGATTGGGCCGATTCCAACGCCCGCAGCGTTCGTGGCCGTCTGCGTTGAACGCCGGAACGAAGAGCACGGCGATGCGTTCGAGCGCGTTGGCGGCATCGCCCTGCAGCAGCTCGCGCAGCGCGATGAATCCGGCGTCCTTGCCGTCGCTTTCGCCGGGATGAATGCCGCCTTGAATCATGAGAATCGGGATGCCGCGCCCGCGCAATTCCTTCGGCGCAAGCGCGCCGGCACGCGAGACGATGAGCGCCAGCATGCTGCGTCCCTCCGATGAACGCCCGTATTCGAAAACGCGCGCGGCGTTCGGCCAGGTCCGCTCGAACTCGCGGCACAGGCGGCTCACCTCATCGAGGCGGCCGGTTTCCCTGTACCCCGACAGCTCTGCGATGGTCTTCAGCGATTCGTTGATCAAGGAGAACTCCGGGTGGGCGCGATTTTTCAACGGGCACCCTATAATAGCGGCTTGCGATTCACGATATATACAACCGGCGGCACGATCGACAAAGTCTACTTCGATGCGAAGGGCGGCTACGAAGTCGGCGCGCCCATGGTGCGCCAGATTCTCGAGCACGCCCGGGTCGTCGGTGAAGTGCCCATCGTCGAGCTGCTGCGCAAGGACAGCTTGGAAATGACCGGCGCGGATCGAGCCGCGATCCGCGCTGCGATCGCGGATTCGCAAGCGACGCGGATCGTGGTTACGCACGGCACGGACACGATGGTCGAGACTGCGCGCGAGCTGCAGGGCATCCAAGGAAAGACCATCGTGCTGACCGGCGCGTTGCAGCCGGCGCGTTTCGCAGACAGCGATGCCGAATTCAATCTGGGCTTGGCCATCGGCGCGGTTCAAGCGCTGCCGGCCGGTGTCTACATCGCGGCGAATGGACAGGTGTTCCCTGCCGACGCCGTGCGCAAGAACCCGGCGCTCAATCGCTTCGAGGCGATTTAGATTTCCGACTGGAGGCTGCACCCGTGCCAANGCCATCGATCTTGGTTGCGACCTGGGAAAACGGACTGTTCAACGTCGCCGGAAAAACCATCCATCGGGAACTCGGGCGCCGCCCGGTTCGAAGCCTGACGGCCGATGGACACGGCGGCGTTCTCGCGATCGTCGGCGGCAATTCGCTGTATCGCCGATCCGCGGCCGGCGAATGGTCCGCTGTCCTCAGCAGCGAATTCCGGCTCTCCTGCTGCGTAGCGGCCGCCAATGCGGTTTTTGTCGGCACGGACGATGCGCGAATTCTGCGCGTCGATGGCGACGGCACGCAGCAAATCATGCCGGGTTTCGATGTCGTCGAAGGCCGCGAGAAATGGTACGCGGGCCAGGCGATCGTCGACGGCAGGGTGCTCGGGCCGCCGCTCGGGATTCGTTCCATGAGCGCGACCAGAGACGGCGCGGCGCTGCTCGCCAACGTCCATGTGGGCGGTGTGCCGCGATCTACCGACCTGGGAGCGACCTGGCATCCGACCATCGATGTCGATGCCGACGTGCACCAGGTGCGCGCGCATCCGACCCGGCCCGAGCTCGTCATTGCGGCAGCGGCGGCCGGCCTGTGCATCAGCCGCGACGCCGGAAAGACCTGGAGCATTGAAGACCGAGGGCTGCATGCCGCTCATTGTTCGGGTGTCGCCTTCGGCAGGAACGACATCTATGTCTCCGCCTCCGTCGATCCTTTTTCGGCGCAGGGCGCGCTATACCGGCGGCCGATCGATGGCGACGTGCCGCTGCAGCCCGTGGGCAACGGCTTTCCTCAGTGGACTGAAGGGAAGGTCGATACCGACTGCATCGCCGCCAAGGACTCGGTGATCGCGGCGATCGACATGTCCGGACGGCTGTATGTGTCGCGCGATGACGGCTGCGCGTGGACCCCGGTCGATGATCACCTGCCAGGCCCCTCCGGGCTCTACATTTGCTGATCTACCAGGGCGCCGGCTTGTAATCTTTCAGGAACTGCCCCCAGACATGCTCACCGGTGAGTTGCCCGCTGAAAATCGGATCGACGATTCGCGCCGCGCCATCGATGATGTCGAGCGGCGGCGCGAAGCCTAGATCGGCCTTGCGCGCGGCATGCGCGGCAGGATCTTCATCGGTGACCCAGCCGGTGTCTACCGCGTTCATGTGGATGCCATCCTTGATGAAGTCGGGCGCGCTGGTGCGCGTCATCATGTTGAGCGCGGCCTTAGCCATGTTGGTGTGCGGATGCTTATCCGTCTTCGTGGCGCGGTAGAACTGCCCTTCTACGGCGCTGACATTCACGACATGCTTGTGACGCCCGGGCGTGCGCAGCATGAGCGGTTTCAAGCGCGCATTGAGCACATAGGGGGCAATGGCATTGACGAGGTGCACTTCGAGAAGCTCCGGAGTTTCGACCTCGTGCATGCGCAGCCGCCAGCTGTTGACCTCGCGCAGGTCAACCTGCTGCAAGTCCTCGTCGTAGCGATGCGCGGGAAAGAGGGCCTCACCCCCTTGATAGTCCTCATCGAGGTATCGGCGCTGTGACAGGGCGGCGCTGTGCAGAAGCCCTTCGCCATGCGCGCGCTGCGCGTGGGCGATAAGCGCGGTGCCCCCGTTTTCGCCCAGGTTCTCAATCCTCCGGCGCAATTCTTCGTGGCTCGCGAGGGACCCGCGCCAGTTCTCGGGCAAGCGATTCCATGGCTCAGACTCGCGCGCCAGCAGGTGCTGAAAAAATCCGGCGGGCCGCCGCACGGTCTGGCAGGCATTGTTCAACACGTAGTCGAGCCGCGGCAGGCGTTCCAGGAGGAATTGCGCGAACAGTTCGACGCTCGGGGTGTGCCGCAAATCGAGGCCGTGAATGCTGAGGCGCGGGCGAAATTCGGCGAAGTCGGCTTCCCTGGCGTAACGTTCAGCCGCATCCACCGGGAAACGCGTGGTGACGATCACGTTAGCGCGGGCGCGCAGCAATTTCAGCGACGCCTGAAAGCCTATTTTGACGCGCGCTCCGGTGATCAGAGCGTAATGGCCGTCGAGGTCGGCGCTCTGCTCACGCTTGAGGTAGTTGAACTCGCCGCAGGCCTCGCACATGGAATCGTAGTAGCGATGCATCGCCACGAACGGGTGCTTGCAGACGTAGCAATTGCGCTCCTGGTGAAATTCGGCGCGAGGCGGTTCGCCGGCCTCGGGCTTGGGCCGCTCCAGCCGGAGCGGCGCGTACACTTTGGAGCGCCGTTGCAGCCGCAGCCCCGCGCCTTCGATGATGCCGCGATCGTGCGCCTTGGCGACCTCCCGCTTGGCGCGGCGAAAACCCTTGAGCATTCTCGACACGTCATGCCGCTCAGGTTTCGTGACGAGGCCAGCCAACATCAATAGCTCGCGCCTTTGCTCCTGGCTCAGGCGCGTGAGATCCGATCGGTCCGCTTCGATGGCGCGCAGCACACGCATGCACGCCTCCAGGTCATCGTCGGATATCACGCGATCGCATACAGGAACTCGACGAACGAGGCGCCGGCGCCGTCCAGTCCCTTGATCTTGGGATTCTTGGAGTCAATCAGATAGTACTCGTCCGGCGCATGTGCGCCGGTGCCGTGACCTAAGCCGAAATCGCCGGCCGGAAGACTCAAGGGTGGGCTGGTGAAGCGGTAGCCGGGCCAGGATCCCGGATTGCGCGGAACGACCAAGGGCGGCGAGCCCAATTTGGTAAATGTCGCGACGACCGACTTGAAGAATCGGCTGTCGGGGTCGGTCTGCGTGGGATCGTAACCGCCGCTCATATTGACCTCGATATCGCCGAAGCCGTACTTCGCCAGATGCGCTTTCAGCTTGGCGAGCGTGTCGGCCGCGGTCATATCGGGCACCAATCGCATGTCGATCTTCGCGACTGCGCGATGCGGCAGCACCGTTTTGCCGCCGGGTCCCGTATAGCCGCCGACCAACCCTTCGATGTTGATCGTAGGCTGCGAGAACAAACGCATGAGCGAGTCTTGCCAATTTAGGTCATGGATCCAGCGATCGACGCCGAATTCGGCCTTGATCGTCGCCTCCGGCACTGAGTTCGCGTATGCCACGATCATTTTCTTTTGCGCTTCGGTGAGAGGTCTCACCTTCTCATAAAAGCCTTCGACGGCGGGCGTGTGGCCGTCCTTGTGCACCAAGGTATTGAGCGCCTGGACCAGGTGCCAGGAGGGCGAATCGACCTGTGCTTCCAAGCTCGAATGAATATCCTTCTTGGGTCCCCGACCCCAGCTCGCGCCATCCGAAACGAGCTCCAGCTCGACCACGCCTTTGGCGCCGGCGGCCACTTGGACGCTGCCGTCGGTATCCTGGCTGGCATCCGGCAGCAGCACCCCAACGCAGCCCTTCATGTGCGGAAACACTTCAGGGCTGTTGACGATTTCGCCGAAATGCGGCGAGGCGATCTCCTCTTCACCTTCGCACACCAGTACCAGGTTTACGGGCAATTTCTTGCCGGCGGCCTTGAACGCGGCGAGCGCGCTCAGGAATGAATTTTGCGGACCTTTCTGATTTACCGCGCCGCGTCCCATGCACACCGTGCCCAAGCCGGCCTTCTCGACCAAGCGGGCCTCGAGCGGCGGTGAGCTCCATTCCTCCGGAACGAACTGCTTCACGTCATACATGAAATAAATCGCGAGCGTCGTCTTGGCGCCCGAATCCAACCGCCCGAATACGCCGGGTTTTCCGGAAGTCGGGATGATTTTCACGCCGGTGAAGCCCGCGTCGGTGGCGAGCTTCGCCATGTATTCAGCGCCCTGCGGATAGTTGCGGTTCTCGGCCGCAATGGAAGGCAGCGCAATCCAGTCCTGCAAGCGCTTGACATTTTCTGCATGCATCTTCGGGATCTGCGCCAGGACCGCAGCCTTGTCGGGATTGTCGCCCGCCGCGAGCACGGCCGCCGGGGCGGCCACCAACATGGCGCCCGACAGGGCGCCCTGCACAAAATCGCGGCGGCTGACGCCGTCTTCTAAGTCCGACATGAGAGATCTCCCGCTTATGTTGTCGTTCCTCATTTTTCCGGCAGTGCCTAGCCCGCGCGACTTTCCGGAAATGTCAAAGTCTTGAACCGCTCGGCCTCGGCCATGCCGAGCTTTTTCTGGGCCCGGATTTCGTTGACGATCTCGAGCGCGGTCTTCGAAGTGGGCGGCAGATCGGCATCGCTCACCTTAAGCGGCGTCAGGCGATCGCCCCAGCGCAGCAAGTGCGCCGACAGCGTCAATCCCCCGCCGAACGCCGGCATCAGCACCAAGCTGTTCGGCTTCACGCGGCCTTCCTCAACGGCCTCGACCAGGGCGACGGGAGCGGTGGCCGAGCTCATGTTGCCGTATTTTTGCACGGTCAAAAATACCTTGTCCGCGCCCGCGCCGGCGCGCTTGGCAACGGCGTCGATGATGCGCAAGTTCGCCTGGTGCGGCACGACCAGTCCCACCTCGTCGATGGAAACGCCGGCTTTTTTAAGGACATCGAGGCTGGCCTCGCTCATGCCTTGCACGGCCTTGCGAAAAATTTCCTGGCCGTCGAAATCCCAGCTGGTCTGCCCGTATTGCACGCCCAAGTTCGCGTACATGGTGCCCATCCCGCGCACGCGCAGAATCTGCCTCGCATCGGCATAGCACTGAAGCTTCTCGGCGATGACGCCGGATTCGCTTTGAGACTCGCTGAGCACCATGGCCGCGGCGCCATCGCCGAACAGAACCGCCACATTGCGGTTGTCCCAATCCATGTATTGCGAAATGAGTTCCACGCCGATGATCAGTGCGTTCTTGACGATTCCGGTCTTGATCATCGAGGAGCCGATCGACAGGCCGTACATGAAACTCGTGCAGGCGGTATTGACGTCAAAGGCTGCGGCCTGCGTGGCTCCGATGCGCTGCTGCACGCCGGAAGCGCTGTTTGGCACGAGCTCGTCATTGCTGCAGCTGCCGTAAATCACCAGCTCGATGTCCTTGCCCTCCATCCCTGCGCAGGCAATGGCGCGCCGCGCCGCGGTGATTGCGAGCTCGATTCCCGGCACATGCGAAATGCGCCGCTCCTTCATGCCGGTGCGCGTGGTGATCCACTCGTCGTCCGTCGGCAGGAAGGTGGCAAGGTCTTGATTCGTCAGAATTAACGGCGGCAGGCACTTGCCCCAGCCGACGATGGCAGCGTGAGTCACTTCAAACTCCCCAGGGCGTACTCTTTATATGTCGCGCGGCCGTATTGTGGCTTATCGGCAGCCTTCCCGCACCTTAGTCGGCAGATACCGTCCGGCCGCCGGCCCATTCGCGCAGCGCCGCAACCTTCTCGGCCATGACAACGGCAAGGGGACGGGTGTTCTGCATCTCCTGCGCAATCAAGGCGGCGGTCAACGGCTGGTTCGAGGCATGAGCGGAGTAGAGCGCGGCGACGATGGCTTGCTCGATTTCGGCCCCTGAGAAATTCTCGCAGCGATTCGCCAGGGAGACCATGTCTTGGGGCGTCAGCGCCAGGGATCGCTTGCGCGCGTGAATGGCAATGATCTCCGCGCGCGCGGTCTTGCTCGGCAGATCGACGAAGAAGATTTCATCGAATCGTCCCTTGCGGATCAATTCAGGCGGCAGGGCCGAGATATCGTTCGCGGTGGCGACGACAAAAATTCGCGAGCGCTGTTCGGCGAGCCAGGTGAGAAAGGTGCCGAGCACGCGGCGAGACACGCCGTTGTCGCCATCGCCCTCCGCGAGCGCCTTTTCGATTTCGTCGACCCAGAGCACGCAAGGCGAAAGACCTTCGGCCGAGTGCAGCGATTCGCGCAGATTCTTCTCCGCCTCGCCCTGCCACTTCGTGTACAGCGTGCCGAAATCCAAGCGCACCAGCGGCACGCCGAAAATGCCCGCGGCCGCGCGCGCGGCCAAGCTTTTGCCGCAGCCCTGCACGCCCAGCAGCAAGACGCCCTTGGGCGGGTCGAGGCTCGGCGCGCTGCCGTCGAAAGCAGGCTTGCGGTTGGTCAGCCAACGGCGCAGGTTCTGCATGCCGCCGACGTCGGCGAACTTGGCCGTCGCCGGCTCATACGACAAGGTGCCGGCCCGGTTCAAAAGCTCGTACTTTGCGGCGAGCACCTGGGAAATGTCGTCCATGGTGATGGCGCCATGGTCGAAAACCGCGTGACGCACCAGCCGCTCTGCGTCCGAGGCGGTCAGTCCATTCAGGTTGTCCACGAGCTTCGCTGTCACCGCGCGATCCAGGTTTATCGGCTTGTCCGGATTGGCGGTGTTCCATTCGCGCGCGACGCGCGTGATGATCATCAGCCGTTCGTTGGTCGTGGGCAGCGCAAGGCGCAGCCGCGCCGCGAATTGCTCGAGCTCCTCGGGCAAGGTCACCTCGTAACTCATCAACACCACGGTGCGCGCGACGCGGTCGTAGCCCTGCGCAATATCCTTCAGCAGCCTGACGTTCACCGGTTCCTTCAAGTACGGATGAAAATCCAGCAGCACATAGATGCCGGGCATCGGCGTCGCCTTCAGGTGCTTGAGCAGCTGTTCTGGATCGGCCAGCATTCGCTGCGGACCGCCGAGATCGATGTCGATGCGCTGCAACCCCTCGGTCACCGTCCACTGAAACACGCCCCAGCCCCGGCCCTCGCGCACCTTGAGGCTGACCTCGCGCACCAGCGCCAACACGCGATCCTCCTCGCGGGACTCGACCACGATGAGCGCCAGGCGCGAAGCCAGCATCGATTGCAGTTCGCGGCGCGCATCGGGGGGCGAGGTGTCGTTCATTGACAGAATGTAGCAAAACGCCGTGCTCGCTTGCTCACGCCGTTCACGCTTTTTCAACAAAGGGCCGCAATGCCGTGCCGTGGGCCGGCCGGGGCCCAAGGGACGCTATAATAATCGCGAACATGGACAAGCCAGGCGCATCCGGCTCGTTTTTGAAAAGCCTCAGCGCTGAGGAGTTCGCGCGCGTGTCGCAGCTCCTCGACGAAGCAGCCGAGATGCCGGCCGACGAGAGGCAGACGTGGCTGACCGATCTCGAGCGCGGCGATCCAAAAACGGCCGGCATCGTCCGCGACCTGTTGAACCTTCAGGGCAACAGCGCGCAACAGGCTCTGCTCGAGGGCAGCGCGGCCGCCGACCTGGTCGGCCCGTTGTCCGAACCGGACTCTTTCCTCATCGGCAGGCAGTTCGGACCCTATCGCGTCTTGTCGCTGCTCGGTCATGGCGGGATGGGCAGCGTGTGGCTCGCGACGCGCGTCGATGGCCTGTTCGCGCGCGAGGTCGCTCTCAAGCTCGTCCACCCCGTCTTGATGGGCAAAGTCATGACGGAGCGCGCCTCGCGCGAGCGAGAAATCCTCGCGAGCTTGAATCACCCGCACATAGCGCGCCTCATCGACGCCGGCTTCAGCGACGACTCGCAGCCCTATCTCGCTTTGGAATACGTTGCGGGCGTGCCCATCATCGATTATTGCGACGAGCGCCGGCTGCCGCTTCGCGCGCGCATGGATCTGTTTCGCCAGGTATTGAGCGCCGTCCAATACGCGCACGCCCACTTGGTCATTCATCGCGACTTGAAGCCTTCAAATGTCCTCGTGACCAAGGAGGGCCAGGTCTATCTGCTGGACTTCGGAATTGCCAAGCTTCTGATCGAAGGCAAGGCCAGCGAGACGGAGCTGACGCGGCTGGGCGGCAGGGCGTTGACCCCGGACTACGCAGCGCCCGAACAGATCGCCGGCGCGCCGGTCACCACCGCCGCCGATGTCTATGCGCTCGGCGTCATTTTCTACGAGCTCCTCACCGGTGCGCGGCCGTACAAGCTCAAGCGGGCATCCATGGGCGCACTCGAAGAAGCGATCATGCAGGCGGACGCGGTGGCGCCGAGCCGGCTGGCGATTGCCGATTCGGCCGCCGAGGCGCGCGCGACGACGCCGAAAAAATTGGCGAAAACGTTGGCCGGCGATCTCGACACCATCGTGCTCAAGGCGCTGAAAAAAAGGCCGGCCGAGCGCTACGCGACCGTGAACGCTTTCGACGAAGACGTCGCCCGTTATCTCGCGGGCGACATCGTGCTGGCGCAACCCGATAGTCTGGCCTACCGCGTGGCGAAGTTTGCCGGACGCCATCGCGTTGCGCTCGGCGCCGTCGCGGTCTTGATCTTGATACTGGCGGGCGGCCTGGCGGCAACCACCTACGAGGCCGGCGTCGCCGCCATTCAACGCGATGCCGCCCTGAAGGCCCAGCAGCGTTCGGTGACGCAGACCGCGGCTGAGCGTCTCAAGAATGCGGATATCCAAGGAGCGCTCGAAATCATTTTGGAGGTGCTGACGAAGCGCGGCGCAGCGCCTCAGTATTCGCTGGAAGCGCTCAGTGTATTCCAGGAGGCGCGCGCCGAAGATCCGCAGCTGGTGATGCTCGCCGGACACACCGACAAGGTCCGATCCGCCGCTTTTTCTCCCGACGGGCGGCGCGCCGTCACCGCTTCCTATGATATGACCGCCCGCGTCTGGGATGCCGAGAGCGGTGCGCAATTGCTGCTGTTGAAGGGGCACACGAAGTCGGTTCGAACCGCGGCTTTCTCGCCGGACGGCTCGCACATCGTCACCGCTTCGTTGGACAAGACAGCACGCATCTGGGATGCGGTGGACGGCCGGGAAATCCGCGCCTTGACCGGCCACGCGGACCGCGTGCGAACCGCGGTGTATTCGCCGGACGGCGGCCGCATCCTGACTGCGTCGTACGACAAAACCGCGCGGATTTGGGATGCCGAATCGGGCCGCGAGATGCTGACCATGACCGGGCACGAAGGAGTGGTGCAATCGGCGGTTTTTTCCGCCGACGGGCGGCGCGTTCTGACCGCATCCGTGGACAAAACCGTCCGCATTTGGGATGCGGCCACCGGTCGCGAGATGCTCAAGGTCGAATCCAAGACAGGCCAATTTCTTTCCGCCGCGTTCTCACCCGACGGCAGCCGCTTTGTCACGGCGCTGGACGATACCACTGCTCGCGTCTGGGACAGCGCGACCGGCCGGGAGGTCATGCTGCTGGGAGGAAACGAACAGCAAGTCATATCAGCCGCTTTTGCACCCGACGGGAAGCGCATCGTTACGGCGGGCAATGACGAGACGGTGCGCGTATGGGATGCCGAGACAGGACGCCAGATCAAGCTGATCCGCGGCCACGAAACGGCCGTCACCGCGGTGGCGTTCTCACCCGACGGTGCGCGCCTGATTTCATCATCCGACGACAACACCGCGCGAATCTGGAGCGCGGCCGGCAGCGATGAGGTCAGGCGTCTGGTCGGTCATGCGCAAGTGCTCGCGGGCGCAGACTTCTCGCCGGACGGCACGCGAATCGCCACCGCATCTGCCGACCGGAGCGCGAGGATCTGGGACACGGCGAGCGGCGCGCAGCTGAAGGTATTGAACGGCCACAAGGAACTGGTGCTGTCGGCCGAGTTTTCCCCGGACGGAAAGTACGTGACCACAGCCTCGGACGATCGCACGGCTGCCATCTGGAATGCCGAGACGGGTGAGCAGGTCCGGGTATTGAGCGGTCACACCTTGCAGGTGGAAGGCGCAAATTTCTCTCCCGACGGGCGGCGGGTCGTCACCGCTTCTTATGACAAGACGGCGCGGATATGGGACGCACAGACCGGCCGAGAACTCGTGCAGCTGCAAGGACACACGGGACCGCTCGACTGGGCGGCGTTTTCACCGGACGGGCGCGAAGTGGTGACGGCGTCGGTGGATCGAACGGTGAGGATCTGGGATGCCGCGAGCGGCCGGCAGATCATGCTCCTCTCCGGGCACACCGCTTCCGTGGCGACTGCCGTGTTCTCGCCCGATGGCCGCAGCGTCCTGTCCGCTTCGGACGACGGCACCGTGCGCATCTGGGATGCGGCTACCGGCCGCGTGAGCCGGGTGCTCAGCGGCCACGAAACGCACGTCACTTCCGCCGCGTATTCAGCGGACGGCACGCGCATCGTGTCATCGGCGAACGACAAGACGGTTCGCCTCTGGGAGGCGGCCACGGGCAGGCCGGTCAAGACGTTCAAGCTGACCGATGCGGTGAATACGGCGGCGCTTTCGCCCGACGGACGCCTGATCGTAACCGCCTCCTACGATCCCATCGCACGCATTTGGGACGCGAGTGCGCCTGCCATCGAGACGCAAGTAGCCTGGGCGATGGCAGCGCAATTCGATCCGTTGCCGAGCACGGAGCGAGATCAGCTGGGCCTCGACCCGCCGGCCGACGTTCGCACCTGGGCATCGGACAGAACGAAATGCGATGAAACCGCGGCTTCACCTTTCGATCCCGATCGGCGCGCGCCCGGATTTTTGATCAATGACATCGCAGTCGACATCGCCCTCGCGGCTTGCGACAACGTCGCCGGCGATCGATCCGGCGGTCGTGCGAGTTCGTTGTACCAACATGGGCGCGCATTGCTGGCGGACGGCAAATTTTCCCTGGCGCGCCGGGATTTCGAGCAAGCCGTCTCGTTGGGATCGCGCGCCGCGCGCATCGACTGGGCCGCCGCCTTGACCGCAGGGTCCGCCGATTCCGCCGATATTGCGCAGGCAACCGAACTCTTGCAGCAAGCCTGGCAGAGCGGCGTGCCGTTCGCAGGGTTCGCGCTCGGCCATCTCTACGAGTCGCAGCCGGCCGCCGATCAAGAGCGTGCACGGCTCTGGTATCAACGCGCCGCCGACGCCGGCGAGCCGAATGCGCTCGCGCGCCTTGCGTCCCGCGAGGAAAGCGCCGCGCTGTCGGAGCAGGACGCCGTCAAGAGACGCGTTCACCGGATTGCCGCCTTCCAGTATTACGCGTCCGCGGCGCAACGAGCCCGGCGCGAGGACTGGCCGGACAATGCGTGGAGAAACTGGCGCTATCGGCGCGCCACCCTGGCGCGGCTGCTCGCCCGGGACGGCCAGATGCAGGCCGTCGCCGATGCGTACGCACGAGCCGAAGGCGCCGCGAAGCCCTGAGTGGTAGGCTTGAGCCGCGGAACAGAATAACTAGGGCCGTCGTTCGGTCCATCACTGCTTAAAGGTGCGCACATCGAACTACTGGAGCGCGATGAACAACTGCGCCGTTTAAACGACGCATTTGCAGCGGCCGGAGCGGGCCGCGGCCGGATCGTGGCCATCGCCGCGGAGGCGGGCGCCGGGAAGACCGCGCTCACCGAGCGCTTCGTCGCGAGTATCGGCAGCGGCGCGCGCGTCTTCTGGGGAGCCTGCGAGAATCTGTCCACGCCGGAAGTGTTGCTGCCGTTGCGCGATATAGCGCGCGCGAGCGGCGAAGCCTTCGATTTCGGCGCCGATCACATCCGCGCCTTTGAGTCTCTGTTGCGCCTCATTTCTCGGGGCGCCGCGCCGGCCTTGCTCATCATCGAGGATGTGCACTGGGCCGACACCGCGACGCTCGATCTCATCCGCTATCTCGGACGGCGCATCGCGCGGGTGCGCGCCCTGATCCTGATCACCTATCGCGACGAAGAGGTGGACTCCCGCTCGCCCGTGCGCAACCTATTGGGTGAGTCGCCGGCCGGAAGCGTGGAGCGCCTCACCCTCGAGCCCTTGTCGTTGGCGGCAGTGTCCGACCTGGCAGCCAAGGCCGGACGCCGCGGCGAGGAGTTGTATGCCCTCACCGCGGGGAATCCCTTTCTGGTCACTGAGGCGCTGGCGGTCGAAGGCAATGTGCCGACGGATGCGGTGCGCGATTCGACTTTGGCGCGCGCTTCGAGGCTTTGCGAGTCGGCCCGTGTCGTGCTGGACGCCGTCTCGCTGTTTCCACGCCGCGCGGAAACCGCCGTCGTGGCGGATCTGGTCAAGGGCGTCATCGATGCGGGTCTCGACGACTGTGTCGAGAAGGGCATGCTCTCGCTCGAAGGCGGATTGGTGCACTTTCGCCACGAGCTCGCGCGGCGGGCGGTGGAGGATTCCGTCGCGCCTACGCGGCGGCGGGTGATGCATCAGAAAATCGTGGATGTCCTGAAGCGGCGCCCGGACGCGCGTGCCAGCGAAATCGCGCACCACGCCGAGCGGGCGGGAGATGTGGCGGCGCTGCTGAAGTTCGCGCAACGCGCCGGCGAAGCGGCAGTGGCGGGCGGCGCGCCGCGCGAGGCCGCGGCGCATTTCGGCGCCATGCTGCGCTACCGTGCGGTGATGAGCCCGGGCGCGGTGGTCGACACCCTGGAGCAACACGCTGAGCAGGCCTATCTCATGGGATCCCCCGACCTGGCCATGAGCTCCATGATGGAGGCGGCCGAGCTGCGGCGGCGGGCCAAGGAAACGCTGAAGTTGGGAAGGGATCTGACCCGGCTGACGCGGTTTGCCTGGATGTGCGCGCGCCGTGCCGAGGCGGAGCGATTCGTCGAGGAAGCCATCAGCGTGCTCGAGACCGCGCCGCCGGGACCTGAGCTCGCGTGGGCTTATTCGCATCAATCTCAGCTCGACATGCTGGCTTCGCGCATGGGCAGTGCCATCAGCTACGGCGAGCGCGCGCTGACTCTCGCGCGAAAATTGGGCGAAGAGGAAATAGTCATTCACGCGCTCGGCAACATCGGATCCGCCAAGGCGGACGATGGCGGCGCGCATGATTTCGATGAACTCATCGAGAGCCTGCACAAGGCCACGGCCGGGCGATATCACGACCATGTTGAGCGTGCGTCCTGCAATCTCAGCTGCACGCATTATTGGCGGCGCGATTATCGCTCTGCGCTGGAGTACATCGACCGCGGCGTGGCGTATGCGGCGGCGCTCGATCTTACGCATTGGGAAGGCTACCTGCGCGGCTGGCGCGCCATGATCTGGCTGGATCAAGGCGAGTGGGGCTGCGCGGAGGAAGAGGCGCAGGAGATTTCATCCCGCACCTACGGCACGGAAATGTATCGATTTCCGGCGCTGATCGCGCTGGCCCGCTTGCGCATTCGCCGCGGCGATCAAGATGCGGATACGCCGCTCGAAGCCGCGCGAGCGTTGGCCTCATCGATGGCCGAGCCGCAGCGCATCGTCTATATCGCCATGATCGATGCCGAATGCGCCTGGCAATCGGACGAGGCCGGTGAAGGCGTGGAGCGGGCGCGACGGCAGCTGCACGAGGTCCATGCAGTGGCGGCGCAGCGAAAATCCCACTGGGTCATCGAGGACCTGGCGCTCTGGCTCTCGATGCTGGGCGAATCGGTGCCGGGTGCCTCGGCCTATACGACTCCCTACCGCGAGCATTGCGAGGGACGTTGGACTGAAGCTGCCGCAGGCTGGCGTCTGGCCGGCCGGCCCTATGAGGAGGCGTTGGCATTGAGCATGGGCGATGAGACCGCGCAGCGGCAGGCCCTGGAGATATTCGACCGCCTGGGAGCCGTGCCCGCGGCCGCGCGTCTGCGCCGGCAAATGCGCGCGAGCGGAGCGCGCGCGGTGCCGCGCGGCCCGATCGCCGGAACGCGCGCGAATGCGGCCGGACTCACCCGGCGGCAGGTCGAGGTCCTGGCGTTGGTCGATGAAGGCATGAGCAACGGCGAAATCGCGCGGCGGTTGTGCATCTCGGCCAAGACCGCCGAGCATCACGTGTCGGCGATCATGGGGCGGCTGGATGCCACCACCCGGCAGGGAGCCGCAGCGGCCGCGCGCGCGCGGGGACTGATCGAGTCGCTCAAAAAATAGGGATAGGCAGCGCAAAAGATGGGGATGAACGCCCCATGCGGGAAATCATGTCCGGATTCACCATGTGACATCGTTAGATCGATCACAAGGAGCCCTTCATGTCTCGCGTCGCAATCTTCGCCTACGGCATATTAAGTTATCTCGTTTTCCTGGCCGTTTTTCTCTACGGGATCGGCTTCATCGGCGGCTT
>JGI12627J18819_10000179_pt1 | contig 20835 bp, 26 predicted proteins | sample TexAe_OM1H0_M2_FD_18819 | JGI IMG/M metagenome (IMG submission 18819)
GCCGTGCTTAGAACTCGGCACTTGCAACTCAAAGAACCGAACCAGAAAACACAAGCTTCTCAAGAACTCCGCCGGTTTCGACAACGCGGGTCGGATCGTGCACTTCACATTGACTCTCGTCCAGCGATAGGCATTGCCGGACCGTGTGGGTGGCCCGGAATCCTCAATTAGCGTGGTTGGCTTGCACGTTATCCGGAACGCAACCTTCGATGTGCAGCGTAAAACAGAAATCGCGCAGCTCAATTCGCGGCGTCGCAATAACGACGCGGAGGCGGTACGCAGTCGCTATTACGTCACCGCGGCAACTTCCATAGCCCTCATCACAATTGTGATGAATTCCTACGCGCTGCCCTTCGACTCCACACACGCTTGATAACAGTGACGCAGAGGAAATTCAAAAGCAGCTCTTCACTGTGAAACGCGTTTGGAAGAACGGTTGCTCACATAGGGTACGCAGCGACCACGAGCGGTGAGGAAATTATAGTGACAAGAAACACGATCCCGACGATTGAAAAGAATCAGGTCGACAAGTCAAAGGCGATAAGTAGTTCGATGGAGTCTTGGGTGCCGGTGACAATGAGGCCTCTCGCTTCCGCGGCGCGCGAGAAAGCTCTGTTCGAAGACAGCTTGCTGGACTCTACCGTCGGACAACGCAAGAGAAGAACGTGGTCGACCGTTTTTTCATTTATTTTGCAATGCCTCGTGATCGGTTTTTTGCTTTTGCTCCCGTTATGGTTTACCGAAGTGCTGCCCAAAGAGCAATTAGTCACTTTGCTGGTAGCTCCACCTCCTCCGCCACCTCCTCCGCCGCCGGCGGCGTCCACCGCATCCCGGCCGAAAGTGGTGAAGGTCGCCAGCAACATCGAGTACGGTCGGCTGCGCGCTCCAAGCAGGATCCCGGCAAGAGTCCAGATGATTAAGGACGACGACGTACCACCACCTACGATCACAGGTGGTGTGGTGGGTGGGGTACCGGGGGGAATTCCCGGAGGTCAGTTGGACGGGGTGATAGGTGGAATCATCGGTTCCACTTCGAGCCTTGCCTCCGCCCCCGCCTTGTTCAAGCCCAAGCCGGCGCCCGTGCAACGTGTGCGCGTTTCCCCAGGTGTGATCAAAGGTTTGCTTATCCACCGGGTTGAACCCATTTATCCGTTCTTGGCGCAGCAGGCGCGCATTCAAGGTGCTGTAGTACTGACTGCGATAATCGACAAGGACGGCAACGTCCAGCACTTGCAACTTGTGAACGGCCACCCGCTGTTGGCCCCTGCAGCCATCCAGGCGGTCAAGCAATGGCGCTACAAGCCATTTCTTCTGAATGGGCAACCTCTGGAAGTCGAAACCACAGTCACGGTTGACTTTCATTTGCATAGCGAGTGACCGAAGACTCTTGTGCAGTTTTTCACGGTGAAACGGATTTGGAAAATCAGTTACTGATTTGTGATACGCAGCGACATGCGCTGCAAGGAACACTGTGACAAGAAACACCATCTCGACCGTTGCGAACGATGAGTCCATCGCCAAGAGCACAAGGAGCGGACTCGAGGCTTCCAGTTATGCTTCGGTGGCTTTTGAATTCNCGGAGGCCTTCGACGNCGGCTTCGAATATCTCCCGTTGTGGCGACTGCGACTCTGNCCTTTTACCTTGATTCGATTGTTTAAGCAGGAGGAGTAAATGTCCGNACGCATTTCATCGCTAATTCTTGCCCTCGTTTTTTTAACGGGCCAGCAGCCGGTCCGTTCCCAAAGTAAGGGCATCGCNAACGGCTTTGATCTTGTCGACACAACGGGAAACATTCGCAAGCCGGCTGATGTTAGAGATCTCTATCAGGCGCTTGGAGTGTATACACCGGTCGATCTCAACAACAACACCGAGATGCATTACACGTACGCATCCCCGGGCACAGCTGAGTATTACCGCAAGACTGGAAAGTTCGCGGACGGAACTGTATTGGTGAAAGAGGTGTTTGCAACTGATCACGCGCAACTGACAACCGGGGACGCACATTGGGCTACGGGAACGAAAGTGTGGTTCGTCATGATCAAAGACGATAAGGGACGCTATCCCGGCAATCCGCTGTGGGGTGATGGATGGGGATGGGCACTCTTTAAAGCGGATGCACCCGATAAGCAGGTCGCAACGAACTACAAAAAAGACTGCCTGGGCTGTCATGTCCCGGCGCAGTCAACCGACTGGGTATACGTGCAAGGTTACCCCGTCCTCAAATCGAAATAACCAAAACCGTTTCGGAGAACCTCGTTCAAGAAACGCTTTACAAGGAGAATTGGAATGCAAAAACATCTGTTAGCAATCATCGTTGGACTTGGACTGACCGCCTCAGGCGTGTACCTCCTGGCCGCGAAGCCGGTTTTGGCTGCCCAGGGTGAACAGTCGAGCGCCGTGTTCGATTCTGATGGCAAGTTGGAGCTGCCAACCGGTTTTCGCGCATGGGTTTTTGTGGGTGCCCCCTTGACGCCCAACGGCCTCAATGATGGAAAGGCGAACTTCCCTGAGTATCACCACGTATATGTGGAAAAGAAAAACGTCGATGCCTATCTGAAGACAGGCGAGTTTCCAGAAGGAACGGTCATCGTAAAAGAACTGACCCGGGTTCTTAACCCGACTTTTCCAGACGGCTCTCGCAGGGAACCATCTGGACGCGGATATTTCAACGGCGAGTACAACGGCATCGACGTGACGGTGAAAGACAGTAAGCGCTTTGCTAAGACCAACGGCTGGGGATTTTTTACTTTCGGGCATCATCCATTGCCCTACGACAACGTCGCAGCCGAAAAGCCTGTAACCGAATGTGCCGGATGCCACATCGCCAATGTCGCTGCAACAGACATGACCTGGATCCAGTTCTATCCGTTACTTCGTGACAAAAAAGGGTATTAGGTGCCGAGATTTCTGTTCGCGTGGCTGAGCCACGCAAAAAATCAAATCCAACTCCAAAGGAACAAAAGGAAAAAACATATGGCTACAGAGATGAAACAGACGGGTATGTCCAAAGAGATGGGCATGTCCAAAGAGATGAGCATGAATGGTCGTGGTGGCCATCTCTACATGCAAACCAATGAGGTCAAGAACGCGATCATTCACTACCATCGCTCCGCCAACGGCACGCTCACAGAGGTGGAACGTGTCGGCACCGGCGGTGCAGGGTCGGGCACCTACAAGCCGATCAGCAACCAGGAGAGCGCGCCCAACGCCTTTGAAGGCGCGGCTAGCGTCATCCTCTCACCAGATCGCAAGTTTTTGTTCGCTACAAACGGCGGGGACAATTCCGTTTCCAGCTTCACCGTGGGCGACCACGGCAAGCTCAGGCTGATTGACACCAAGCCGACGGGAAACGCCGTGGAAGGGAAGAGCGGTACTGCGAAATCGCTGGCCTACTCGCCATCGAAGGACATGCTTTACGTGGTCCACTCCTTCGGACCCGATCATGTCCGGCTCATGTCGGTCTCCAGTGATGGCAAGCTTACGCCACGCATGGAGAAGTACACGTGTAACACGCCAGACAAGCCGCACCGTGTTCCAACTATGGGTGTGCTCTCACCAGATGAGAAATTTCTTCTTGTCGGCACCACGTTCGATCTGCCCATTGCGATCTCTGGCACCTATCCCGACGGTTCACCCATTCTCTGGGTGCCTGGCCCGGACGGCAAACCACGGTCAGTCGCTTCGAATGCGCCGGATCCCGACGGCATAGTAATCCACCGTGTCAATGCTGACGGCACGCTCGCCGAAGGCTCGTTCCAGGATGGAGGAGGCGGTTCTCCGTTCTACATCGCGTTCCTGCACAACCGGCCGGATACGTTCATCATCGGATATGCCGTCGGCGATGGAGTGGCCTTGGGCCGAATCGACGAAGATGGCAGAATCGGCGTCGACAAAGTCGTACCGATCAACACAAGGCGAGGAGCGATCGCTGAACTTTGCTGGCTGTCCGTCTCCCCCGATGACCGACGCTTGTACGCTACGGTTTTCGGGTACAGCGACATCACCACATTCGATATCGACGATGGTCTCGAGATCAGAGTCGCCAAGGATCCTGCGTGTCCCGAGGTCGAGGGCGATGGCACCTTCAGGGCGCTTTGTGGAGACGTCAGCAGCGGGCCGAGCGATAACTGGGTTTCGCCGGATGGCGCCTTTCTCTACCAGATCTATGGGAATGCGTCGAAGCTGGTGGGGTACGCCACGAAACCGGACGGATCGCTGGAAGAAGTAACCAGCGTCGCGATCCCGTACAACAGTCCGGAGGGGTTGGCGGGATTCTGATTCCGGTTCAACGGGGCCTGCGAGGATGCCGGTGGGTTACGACTTGCGGTTTAATTAGATGACGCAGGCGGCAGCGTTCCGGGCCCCATTAATTGCTCTTTCAATACACATAAGGGTGCCATGATGCGGAAATTACGACTCTCGTTCTCACCGATTGCTGTCGCTGCTTCGATCGTCGCAGCCACTGTTACTTTCACGGCTGTTGGATCGGCGGCAGCGCCCACCGCGCCGACGAAGAAAGCTGCTGCCGGGCAGCTCTACATGCAGACGAACGGGATCCGGAACGTCGTCGTACACTACCGCTGGTCTGCGAGTGGGACGCTTACCGAGGTGGAACGTGTCGCGACTGGCGGCGCCGGTTCTGGGGAACTGAGCCCCATCTACCACGTTAACCGGCCGAACGACTTCGAGGGCGCGGGTAGTGTCATTCTGACGCCGGATCGTCGCTTTCTGTTCGCTACGAACGGCGGCGACAATTCCGTCTCCAGTTTCGCGGTAGATAAGGAAGGCCGTCTCACGCTGCTGGACGTGAAGCGGACGGGGAACACAGAAGGCGGTGGCGCTAAATCGGTGGCCTATGCCCCATCGAGTCGCACGCTTTACGTGCTGCACACGTTCGGTCCCGACCATCTCCGGCTGATGTCGGTCGACGGCGAAGGCAAGCTTACGCCGCGGCCGGAAAAATACTCGGTGAACACGATGGACTGGAACAATCGTGTGCCCACCATGGCCGTGCTCTCGCCCGACGGGAAATTCCTCTTTGTCGGCACCACGTTCGATGAGTTGCCCAGTAGAAAAAATCCGGATGGCTCGCTGATTCTCTGGATCCCGCACAAAGACGGGGCACTGCACGTCATCGCTTCGAATGCACCGGACCCCGACGGCATCGTCGTATTCCCCGTGGGCGAAGACGGCGAACTCCGCGATCCCTCTTTTTACGACGCCAGAGGCGCTTCTCCCTTCTACATCGCCTTCCTGCACAACCAGCCGCATACCTTCGTCGTCGGATATGCCGTTAGCAACGGAGTATCCATCGGCAAGGTCGACGCTAACGGCAAAATCGCCGTCAGCGCGCCCGTAACGCTCGACACGAGCGCCGGCCTGCCCTCTGAACTATGCTGGCTCGCCGTCTCCCCGGATGACCGATGGGTGTTCACGACGAACTTCGGTTACAGCGACATCAGCAGCTACCGCCTCGACGGCAACGTGCTCTCTATAGCGAAGGATCCCGCGAGCCCGAAGGTCCCTGGAGATGGCACTTTCCGAGCAATCGATGGAGTGGTTAGCAGCGGCCCAAGCGATAGCTGGCTGACGCCGGATGGCGCCTTTCTCTACCAGATCTACGGGAACGCCTCGAAGCTGGTGGGGTACGCCACGAAACCGGATGGTTCGCTGGAGGAGGTTACCAGTGTCGACATCCCGTATAACAGTCCGGGGGGTCTAACGGGATTCTGATCCCAATCTTTGGCGATACAATGACCCACTTCAGTCATCTGGCCTGGCGTGAAGACCTGCTTCAAGGGAAGCGCTGCAGGTGGCTGCGCAAGTCGACTGATCTGGATCACGACAAGCGCACCACCGAGAGCGGGAGTAGGAGCCGAGGCAAGTTTAACCGCGAACCGGCAATGCTCGGCACCAGCCAGGCCGGGCATAGCCCGTTATCTCACAGGAGAACGGTTTTGGTTCGATCTCAGAACCGGCGCACCAGTTGGTGCAACGCAATGTCACCACTCGATATTACCGACCCCTCGATTCTTTCTCGTCCAGCGGATCTCTGCGCGGAGCCTCTGTCGGACAAGGGGCTGCAGCGCGCGGACGGCTGCGGTCGACTGGTACTAAGCTGCTCCGAACACGGAACGCGAATCGAGGACATCTTTGAACGGTCACCTACCCGGATCATGTTCCCAAGACCTGGAAGTCGTCCGGTGGAAGAGGCCGTCATTATTAATACCGGAGGCGGCGTTGCAGGCGGTGACCGGCTCGAATGTTCTGTCACCGCGCTTCCGGGCGCCTCGATTGCGGTGACGTCACTGGCAGCTGAGAAGGTCTATAGGGCGTTGCATGATCCTGCTCGGGTTTCAACCCGGCTGAAGGCGCACGAGTCCTCCCGTCTGGCATGGCTTCCGCAGGAAACCATCATCTTCAATTGGGCACGTCTTCACCGGACGACAGAGATCGAACTTTTTTCTGGATCGGAGTTGCTTGCACTTGAGTGGTTGGTTCTGGGGCGTGCCGCACATGGCGAAATCGTGGTCGGCGGCAGCATAAGCGACAGTTGGCACGTGAAAAAAGACGGCCGGTTAATTTGGGCCGACAGCTTTCGCATCGCCGACGAGACCTTTGCACACCTTAACCGAAAGGCATTGCTATCGAATTGCAACGCAATTGCAACACTGATCTATTTCGGACCTGATCTGGACAAGCGACTGGAGTTTTTGCGCGAGATTCTTCTTTCACTGGAATGCAATTGTGCAGTGACGCTGGTAGGTGGACTCATTGTGGCTCGCTGCGCGGCGAGACTGTCCTCTGATTTGAAGCTTGCCTTGCGGAGCATTCTCCAGCAATTCGGACCGGAGATCGGCTCTGGACCATTCCGAGTACCGAAGATGTGGTCATGTTGAAGATCCCTGCAGAACGGAGAGGTTTATGAATCTTACGCCGCGTGAGAAGGACAAGCTGATGATCTCCCTGGCCGCGATGGTCGCTCGGGAGCGGCTAAAGAGGGGCGTCAAACTCAACTACCCCGAGAGTGTTGCGGTGATCACTGATTTCGTGTTGGAGGCGGCGCGGGATGGTAAGTCGGTTGCTGAGCTGATGTCTGAGAGTCGCAAGGTTCTCCAGCGTGACCAGGTAATGGAAGGCATCCCAGAGATGATTCCCGAGATGCAAGTGGAAGCGACTTTCCCCGATGGCACCAAACTCGTGAGTATTCACAACCCAATTCACTGAGGCATGACTGAGATGATACCGGGCGAGGTTTTTGCAGCATCTGGCGAGATTGTCCTGAACAAAGAGAGAGCGGCGATCACTGTTTCGGTCGCGAATACCGGCGATAGACCAATACAGGTCGGCAGCCATTACCACTTCGCCGAGAGCAACGCCGCTCTCGCGTTTGATCGGAAAGCTGCGCTTGGATATCGCCTGGATATTCCGGCTGGAACTGCCGTGCGCTTTGAGCCCGGCCAGACGCGCGACGTTTCTCTGGTCCCATATGTCGGCGCGCGCCTGGTCTACGGGTTCAACCGGGCTGTCATGGGAGCCCTGCCGAAAGGCCAATGAGGTAGAGAAGATGCCCAACAAAATGAACCGAGCTGCCTATGCGCAGATGTTTGGCCCCACAGTCGGCGACAAAGTGCGCCTTGCAGATACCGATATCCTCATCGAGGTGGACAAGGATTATACGGTCTACGGCGAGGAGGTGAAGTTTGGCGGCGGGAAGGTGATTCGCGACGGTATGGGCCAGTCCCAGCGATCGCGCGGTGAAGGCGCAGTCGACACGGTAATTACGAACGCCCTCATTCTCGATCACTGGGGGATCGTGAAGGCGGATATCGCTATCAAAGACGGTCGGATAGCCGCGATCGGGAAAGCCGGGAACCCGGATGTCCAACCGAACGTCACCATCGTGATCGGCCCCGGAACTGAAGTGATCGCCGGCGAGGGCAAGATTGTTACGGCCGGCGGCATTGACACTCACGTTCATTACATCTGCCCGCAACAGATCGAAGAAGCTCTTTATGCGGGCCTGACCACGATGATGGGCGGAGGCACAGGACCCGCGGTAGGGACGAACGCAACCACATGTACTCCAGGTCCCTGGCACATTCTGCGGATGCTCCAGGCCGCCGATGCCTTCCCTATGAATCTCGGTTTCTTCGGTAAGGGTAATGCGAGCTCTGCAGCAGGTCTCGTTGAACAGATCGAGGCCGGGGCCTGCGGCTTGAAGCTTCATGAGGACTGGGGTACGACACCCTCCGCTATTGATACCTGCTTGTCTGTCGCAGATGACATGGACGTGCAAGTTCTTATTCATACCGACACGCTCAACGAAAGCGGCTTCGTCGAAAATACAATCGCAGCCTTCAAGGGCAGGACCATTCATACATTTCATTCTGAAGGAGCCGGTGGCGGACATGCCCCGGACATCATCAAGGTCTGCGGCGAACCAAACGTAATTCCAGCTTCTACGACTCCAACGCGGCCATACACTGCGAATACGCTTGATGAGGCGCTCGATATGGTGATGGTTACCCATCACCTCGACCGGCGAGTTCCTGAAGACCTTGCTTTCGCCGAGAGCCGAATTCGCAAGGAAACCATCGCAGCCGAAGACATTCTCCATGATCTGGGGGCTTTGTCGATTATGTCGTCAGACAGCCAGGCGATGGGCCGTGTGGGCGAAGTCATTATCCGAACTTGGCAGACCGCCGACAAAATGAAGAAGCAATTCGGGAGGCTGACCGAGGAAACGGGTGAGAACGACAATTTGAGAGCTCGACGATATGTCTCGAAATACACCATTAACCCTGCCATAGCTCAAGGCATTTCGTCATACGTCGGTTCGATTGAAGTTGGAAAGCTTGCCGACATTTGCATCTGGGATCCAGCCTTTTTCGGGGTCAAACCCGACATGGTCCTGAAGAGCGGCACGATCGCAGCGGCCATTATGGGAGACCCCAACGCCTCAATTCCTACTCCGCAACCTGAATACTATCGCCCTATGTTCGGTGCGTTCGGCCGCTCTTTGACAGAGAGTTCTGTCACGTTCGTGAGTCAGGCGCTGCTCCAAAAGGGGGAAACGCTTGGCCTTGCAAAGAGACTCCTTCCTGTCTCCAACACGCGCAAGATCGGCAAGCGCTCGATGATTTTGAATAATGCCACGCCTCGCATGGAAGTAAACCCCGAAACCTACGAAGTGCGGGCCGACGGCCGCCTTCTCACTTGCGAGCCGGCCAAAGTATTGGCCATGGCTCAGCGATATTTCATGTACTGATATGACGATGCATCGTGCTTCCATTTATCTCCCCGCGGGGCATTGGCCGCAAGAAAAGGCGGCAGGCTCTCTCACCCTCGACTTTGACGAGCGCCATCGTCGCCGATTTCGCCTGACCGCAGATCAAGGGGACGACATTCTCCTCGATCTTCCGCAAGCGATCGCTATGGCCGACGGAGACGGGTTGCAGCTCGAAGATGGAAGATGGCTAAAGGTGCAGGCTGCTGCCGAGGAGCTTGTGGAAATCAGACATCAAGATCCTATACAGCTGATGCGTCTTGCCTGGCACCTGGGCAATCGGCATTTACCGACTGAAATTCGAGACCGTGTTCTTCTGATTCGGCCCGATCACGTGATCGAAGACATGCTCCGTGGCTTCGGAGCAGATCTCAAAAAGGTCCATGCTGCTTTCCAGCCCGAAGGCGGGGCTTACGGGCACGGCCACCATCACAAACATCATCATGGCGAGCATCCTCATGAGTGATCAAATGCGCCGTGTTTCATCGCTATCGCTCTTGCGGCAGCAGAGTTGGTTGTCGCCGGCATTTCCGACCGGCTCGTATAGCTATTCTCACAGCATCGAATGGGCTGTAGAAGCGGGACACATTCATGATCGCAAAAGCCTTGTTGATTGGCTGGAAGCAGATCTCTGCTACGGGTCAGGACGAAATGAAGCAATCTTTTTCATGGAGGCCTGGCGTTGCGCGACAGATGATGACCGCGCAAAGTTACTTGAAATTGCGGAACTCGCGGCCGCCTTTCGCGGCACGTCGGAATTTGCCCTTGAGTCATCACAGCAGGCGATGGCCTGTCTGGCGACCCTGCGTCAGGTGTGGCCCGATCGCGTTATAGATAATCTTTCAGAAGTACTCTCCGAACTCCGGATCGCGCCAGCTCTGGCTGTCGTTCTCGGCGTTCGGTCGGCGCGAGAAGGCCTTCCTGTTGGCCTCGCGCTACCCGCATTCCTGCAGAGCTATACCGCGAATCTCGTGAGTGCCGGGGTCCGCCTCATCCCTTTGGGTCAAACCGATGGGCAGCTTGCCATCGCTGAGCTTGAGCAAGCAGTGCTGGCCGCAACTTTGAAAGCTGAACGAGCAACCATCCAAGATCTTGGATCGGCCGCTTTCATGGTCGATCTTGCTTCCGCTNCTCATGAAACCCAATACACGAGGTTGTTTCGGTCATGACGAACATTTCGAGTTCAGATTCCCAAAACCATCCTTTGCGCGTAGGCATCGGCGGGCCGGTAGGGTCAGGCAAAACGGCGCTTGTTGAAGCGCTGTGCAAGCGCCTCCGCGACACATACGACATTTACGTGATTACGAATGACATCTATACGAAGGAGGATCAGCTCATCCTTACCCGTGCGCAGGCACTCCCCGCGGAGCGCATTATGGGAGTCGAAACCGGAGGCTGCCCTCACACCGCAATTCGAGAGGACGCTTCTATGAACCTCGCCGCCATTGAAGAGATGAACAAGAAATTCCCGCGAGCGGAACTCTGCTTTGTCGAATCGGGCGGAGATAACCTGGCGGCTACTTTCAGTCCAGAACTGGCGGACCTGACGATCTACGTGATCGACGTTGCGGAAGGTGAGAAGATCCCTCGTAAGGGCGGTCCTGGAATTACGCGCTCCGATCTTCTCGTTATCAACAAGATCGACCTGGCTCCTCTGGTAGGCGCGAACCTTGGCGTAATGGAGGCGGACACGCTCAGAATGCGCGGGAAGCGGCCCTTCGTTTTCTCTAATCTGAAGAGCGGCGAAGGGGTTGAACCGATCGCAAACTTCATCATTGAGAAGGGTGGATTGGCGAAGAAAGTAGCGTAGTAAGCGATTAACGGGCAACTTCAGCAGCGGGCTACATTCGAATTCGTTCGGCGAATGGCTACTTCTCGTGCTCGGACTCATTGGCTGCCCAGGCACATATCTCTTTCTTGTCCTGAGTGTCCAGTCGAGATTCAGGATGGAGAACCCTATATGATGCGGGCGGCATTCTCCCACTCGATACGAGTCCGCAGATCGATTCCAGTTCATCGAGACGGCGGCGTGCTGAATACGTCGTCCACTCAGTAAAATTCAATGTTTGCCTGCCCTCGCGGACATGCCTGTTGATCCACCACGAGATCGGCACTACATGGCCGTACCAGGGCAGATTCGTCTGATTCGAGTGACAGTTCCCGCAAGCCCGTGTGAGCGTTTTTCCACCTTCTGAACCGCGAAAAGCATCGGGGTAGCGGTAATCACGCACGTTCGGAGTTGCCGTGGTCTGTTTTCGCGAACGCGAGCTCCCGAAAGCGATCAAGGCGAGCATCAGGAGAAGAATTGTGAGGGCAATCACTTTCATTCGAGCACTCGCCTCCCTTATCGAAGCCGGAGGATAGCCATTCGGCTAGTTGCTCGCCTCCTGCGGGGCTGTGTCCACACTTAAATACGTCATACCGCGGAGGTCGAGGAATACGCGTCCCCGCACATTCGTGAATCGCAGGAGTACGTGCCCGCAAAGCGCACAGCGCGCGACGAGGCCAGGACATTGCATGTACAAATGTGCCTCCGCGAACCGTTTCTTTGCGCCGCAATTGGCACACTGTCCCTCTGCGCTCGTAACATCCATTGCGAATATCCTGCTCAATTCACCTGCGGCAGCATTACCGTCAAGATAGTTCATTAATGCATTCATTTCCGTTCTCCTGTAGCGCCGAAGCGCTCTGTCCTGATCCTCGAGCGATCGTGGCCGGCGTCGATCAGAAGGCCGGTCGTATATTCAACAAATGATGTCGGGCCGCAAACATAGCTGGTTGGCTGAAGGTTTGACGGCCACGTGCCGCTCCCAATAAATTCTGCGTCGATGCGTCCGGCAGGCCGCGCCCAATCCTTGGGTGTCACTCGCGTGTACGCGTACGTTACGATAAGAGAGTCTCGTCGCTCTGATAATGACCTTAGCTCATCGCGGTAAAAAATCGCGCCCGGTTCCCTCACGGAGTACAACAATCGAAATGGAGCGATGCTGCCGACCGAAGCACGCGAGCGAATCATCGCCATGAGGGGAACGATGCCCGAGCCCCCGGCGATGAGCTGGACCGGCTCCGTTTGGTCTCGCCGCCACACGAACCATCCGCCAATCGGGCCTCGCAATTCCAGATCATCGCCGACCATGAGTTCCTTCGTCAGATAGGGTGACACTTCGCCGTTAGCCAGTTGCTCAACGGTGATTTCGATTCGGCCATCCGAGTTCGGAGCAGACGCAATCGAGTAGGACCGAACCGCGGAGTACCCGTCCGGAGCTGTCAAACGCACATCGACGTGCTGACCGGCGATGTGATTTGGCCAATCGCGAACTGCCAGTGCGATCGTCCGCGCGGTCTCGGTCTCATCGCGCAGCCCGACAACCTTTGCGCTACGCCACGTCACTCTTCCGAGTACCGCTGTTCCTGCCATGGGTCACCATAGATGTGATAGCCCAGGCTCTCCCAAAAGCCCGGCTTGTCGTGCGGCATCAGCGTCACGCCCTTCACCCATTTAGCGCTCTTCCACAAATAAAGATGGGGAACGAGAAGCCGTGCAGGGCCGCCGTGTTCGGGCTCAAGATCAGCACCGTCGTATTTGAACGCGACCCAGGCCTGCTTGTGCATAACATCTTTCAGGGGGAGGTTCGTCGTATAGTCGCCATACGAACGGAACATTGCGTACGGCAAATCTGTCTTTACGTCTGCTAGCAGAACATCGAGCGAAACACCCTCCCACGATGTCCCGAGTTTCGACCAGCGCGTTACACAGTGAATATCAACCGTGATATTTTCGGTGGGCAACTCACGAAAGGACTTCCAATCCCATCGCTTCAAGACGCTGCTGCCGTCGTCAATCGTAAATTCCCAGCGATCAAGGGAGATGTGTGGCGTTGGTCCTGCAGACAATACGGGGAAATCCGTAGTGAGATATTGACCNGGTGGGAGTTTGACTTCCGCTGCGCTGCGTCGACCGGCAAAACCTCGCGAAATGATAGCCATGGCAACTCCTCCTCAGCGACTAGCGTAGTTTGATACTGCTTTCCGTACCGGTTGAAAGAGCAATCGAGCTTCCAATCAATGTCGTAACAGAATGGATGGATTGCCGACTTCCGGCATGCTCTCGAGACGACTCCAGTCGAAATGGAGTCACGGCGTCTATATCTCAACGATCACACACAGCGCTGACTGAGAGTGCTTTGTGATTCCGGCGAAACAGGGCTGAATGCCGAGACTTCCAGCATTGGAACACCAATTGCTCCTCAATGGTTGCTATCAGCAAGACCCCAAAANGAAAACTGACGATGGCTTAGGTCGCCAAGCAAAGGAGTGCATGTGAACTTTATCGTGAGAGCGTTGATTGGACTCGGTATTCTCAAGAATGATCTCGATTACCACTTGCTTCGCGCATCGATGGTCATCATTTTCCTTTTCTTTGGTTATCAGAAATGGTTCGAGTATGAGGCGCAGGCTTTACTCCCCTATATCGGTCACGGTCCTTTCATCTTCTGGATGTACCCAGTCTTTGGTGTTCGCGGAGCAACCTACGTCCTGGGGATCGCTGAGTGGCTGTTTGGGGCGCTTCTGTTCGCCGGGTATTGGAACAAAAAATTGGGGATTCTCGGCGCTCTGGGCTCGTGTTTTACATTCATTGCGACCGCGACCATCATTCCGTTTATGCCGGACGGTTGGGCCGCTTCCGCCGGCGGATTCCCAGCCATGACCGAGAGGGTTGCGTTCCTTATGAAGGATCTGGTGCTTTTTGCTGTATCTGTGTATTTGCTGCGGCAGGATGTCATAAGAGCTACCCGCTCCACTGCAAAATCATCCGATTCAACCGCAGCACTTCAGGAGAATCCGTCTCCACATGGAGTAGTACACGCCGGCTAGGCTGCGGTAGCTTCTGATGGCACGCCACTGCGATTAAAGGTGGCTTGCTAAAGAGGAATTTCTTTGCGCCTCTCCTGGCCGGTGAGCCACTGCGTAATTCGGTTGACGATCATGTTGACTGGTCCAGATCGGAAACCGCCACGTGAATCTCCGTTCCATATCGATCACGGTCGAAACCAAAGCAAAACCCAAACACTGCAAACGATAAGCAGGAAAGCCAATATGGCTATTAAGGTGGCCGTGTTGGATTCCCTGTCCTTTTCCTGTCCGTCGGGGTCAAGGTAGCGAATAGCCGCCCAGACTTCCTCTTCATCCACCTTTTCGTCTTCCATGGGAGCCTTCTACTGTTCGTGTTTTCGCCAGGATCAACCGCACGAACGGTGCCAATCTTTGATAACAACGCCTTCTTCACAGCAAGGTCGTAAACTGGTGTGGGCATTACGGCTTTGCCAAAAGGGGTGACGCGCAGAAGTCTTTGTGGCGCTATAGCGACATAACGCAAAGCTCGNTGTGTTGGGTCGCCGGCTCACCGGGACATTCACTGATTACCGTTCGCGCCACTCTTTAGCGGATGTCTTGAGCGAATGCCTTGCGGTGTTCAATCTGGCAGGACTGCTTTTCTAGGAGACGAAGAGTTCTGCCATCATCNCACGAGCCTTCTTGAAGCCATGGCCCAGGTCTAAGCTGCTACCCGATCAATGTTTCACTTCCGATTTCGTCCTGTTGTCGGTTGGATGGCAGCGCGCGTGGCTCGGATAATGAGACCCAATACGAAACTCTTCACTTGCCTTTTCTCCTCCAGTGAAAGCAACTGGTAGTTTCCCCGAAGTCTTTGCAGCAAATGGCTCGCTTGCTTCCGCGTGCAGACGCTACCCGGAAGGTTCCCTGCGATGTTGAATCGGTATTTCTTCTTCCTGTCTGTCATCCAAGCCCCTTGAAAGCGCTCTGACCTCACGCTTGCCGATAATCTTCCCGATGTGAACCGGGCATCGGTGATCGTCCCAACTAAGAAGAAGCTCCTAGCGTCATGCGGATCATTACGGAGACAAGGTTATTCGAGTAGAAGAGGGCAATGACCGCCGCAAGAGCGGATTGCAGAATGCGATGCGAGATTCTGCGACGCTTCGCGAGACCGTGCCCACCGGCCCAGTCAATATTCCCAGGAGTCCCGTGAAACCTTGCTGTGATTCGAGGCTTTTGTTTCGAAGGAGCTGTGTCCGTTATGTAGCCTTCAAGGTTCGCCATCGCTTCCTCGCGAGACGCGAATCCGAGCCCGAAGATGCTTGGGGCGGCTATGAGATCGCGCAAGCAATTCTCATCGTGATAGGCGATAACCAGTCGTTGAGGGCCATCCTCCTTACTGGATGCCTGTACGACCGCGTAGTGCACACTGGCAGAATGAATGAGCCCTCGCATAACGTCACCATCTGTCCGAGCTCCAACAACTCTGGACACCCCTTGGCCACAGCAAGTTGACTTCCAAATGCGTTTTGAGCGACATCGGAGTTGGATCAAATCCGAGAGCCCGCAAGAAAGAATCTCGTCACGTGCTCGCTTTGGCGTCAATTGCAGTGCACGTGTTGGAAAGAGGCGTCCGGACGTCACTTGTCTAAACTGCGACGTTGCGTCGGAGGGCCATGTCGGGCGGCGGACACTCTCCACACGTGAGGGAACAGGCTCCAGGATGCTTGCGATTCAGTGGAATATGACGTGCAGATGCGACTGAGTCAGCTCACGAATGGAGTGAGCCAGCGCCTGAACTTGGAAGGTAGACGACAATGAGACTGCTCTTTAGGATTTTGATTAGGCTCGGTATCCTCAAAAACGATCTGGACTACCACCTTATCCGTGCCTCGATGGTGATCATTTTCCTGTTTTTTGGATATTCGAAATGGTTTAGCTATGAGGCTCAGGGCCTGATCCCGCTTATCAGCCACGGACCACTTATTTTCTGGCTGTACCCCGTTTTCGGCATCCGGGGCGCCGGCCGGTTTTTGGGGAGTTCTGAATGGCTGTTTTGTGTGCTCTTATTTTCGGGCTTTTGGAACAAAAAGCTGGGCGTCCTCGGAGCCATCGGGGCTTGTTTTGCGTTCATCTCGACTATCACGATCATCCCGTTTCTGCCAGACGCCTGGGCTAAATCTGCCGGCGGATTTCCTGCGATGACTGACATGGTCGCTTTTCTTATGAAGGATATCGGCCTTCTGGCGATGTCTGTGTATTTGCTGCGGCAGGACCTGATCAGAGCGCTACGTTCCACCACAACTTCGGTCCCATTGGCTGCGGCTCACGTCCAGCAGACGGCATCTGTGGTACCGCATAGCTACTAGCCGACATCCGGTGTCGACTCGCGCACGCGCTGTTGCCACATCGCAGGTAAGGGCACTTCAGACTGGGGATATGTCGGTGTCCCGGTCCCAGGCCCGCTAATCGGCGGAGGACTGGGGGGCTTCTTCTACGGGTCGCCACATAGGTGAGGAAGGTATGAATATTATTCACCGCTTTGTTTGGAATTCAGAAATAAGACCAATTGAAACGCCACCCGCATGTCAGGCAGACGCCGGCAGTCTTTGGCTAAGACCTTCGACCGTGAGCGCGCAGCGAAGAAATTCGATTAAAAATCGGGTACTCGCAGAACTTGCGTGTGTCGTATTTCTGTTATCGAGCATCAGTTTTTCACAGAAAGTTGTGACCGCAACCGCCAATATTCCTTTCGAATTTTGGGCGGTAGGACAGAAGTTCGCTGCTGGTGAATACATTTTTGATTCAGGTTTTCCCGGCTCAACCTCTATCCACCGTGAAGGAACGAAGTCAACTGTGGCGGTTCCGATCATCCCCTACGGGGAGCCGGTGAAGAAAGAGGACGCCAGGGTTGTGTTCGTTCTCCGGGACGGCAAATACTACCTGGTGGAGTTTTGGGGTGTCTTGGACCGACGAGTGGTCACCACCGAATTCGCGCATCGCGGACAAACAAGTACCGGAGAGCGTCAAGTACAGCTCATCTATCCGTAGATTGCGCTGTCATCCGCAAGATTTCCGCCCCGTTTTGCGCCTCCGTGTCAGCAGGCAGTGCTATTTACGGCAAAATACAGGAAATACCGTAGAAGCGCGCTGCTGGTTTCCGGTCTAGGATAAAATGTTCGTCATTTTCCCGGTTCCCGGAAATTAAAAGTCAACCACCATACGCCCTGCTTTGCCGAACTAACAGTCTCGGCCATGGTTAACTCTGATGAAAGTCTCTCTCGACAAAATCGCCCTTGGCATTACCGACGATGAAGTCCCGCTAGGCAGCCACCTCATCCATTTCTGGCGCAGCGAGCCCGAATTCGAGCGTGGAGTTAGGTTTCTCGAGATGGGGATCGATGACGAATCTCAGTACTGCGTCCTATTCGGACACGACGAAGCCAATGACAGAGTTTTGCAGATTCTGCGGAAGACAGGCCGCGACCTCGGTCGCGTTATTCGAGGGGGCCGCTTGGTCATTCTGCGCCGTGAGTCTTCCGCACCCGCGACCCTGGCCAGCATCGACGCGGCGTTTTCGAGCGCCGTCGGCAAAGGAGCAATGGCGATCAGGTATCTAGGCAACCTTGGCATGGGGCAGGCTCCCCTACCCGGCAAAGGTGCCGACGAAGTGGTCGAAGTCGAAAGTGGTGCCACCAGACTGGCCGATCGCTACCCGTGTGTGATCGTCTGCATGTACGACATCAACACAGTTTCTGGCCGTCTTGTCCTGGAGGGGGGATTTGGAACCCATCCACTCGCCGTGTGCCGGGAAGCGCTGCGACCGAATCCCTACTACACAGCTGGTGACACAACGAAAGTGGCATAGGGCTTCCGAACATGGCCGCAGAAACACAGACTACGAAAGTCAGTGGCGAAGGTCTCGATCTGCGGAATCTGATCGAAACGATTCCGGCGCTAGTGGTATGTGTGCTGCGCGACGGCTCGGTTGAGCTTGCGAATCGCGCTTGGCAGGAATATACAGGCACCTCACTGCAACAACTGCGGGGTTCGGGCTGGCAGACCACCATCCACCCGGACGATGTTCGACGCTTCGTTGAAGAGTGGAACGCNANTCTGCCAACCGGAAAGCCATTGGCAGCTGAAGCGCGTATGCGACGCGCCGATGGCCAATATCACTGGTTCCTTATCAGGAAGGCTCTTGCTATTCCTCCCAATCAAGGTGGCGACTCATCATTGCGCACCTTGATTGCTTGCGAGGACATCAACGAGCGCAAACAGGCTCAGGCCCGGCTGCACCAAAGCGAAACCCAGCTACAGGCGTTTTTTGAGAACAGCCCAAGCATGATTTTCTTGAAGGATCGGGGAGGTCGATATCTCTACGCCAACCGGGAGTTCAAAAGTGTCCGGCGCGTCACCGAAGAACACATCAGCGGTAAGACGGACAGCGAACTATTTCCATCCGAACAGGCTTCGGTCTTTGAGGCCAGTGATCGACAGGTGCTGCAAGCTGGCGTACCGATAGAGTTTGAGCAGGTCACAGTCCAAAAAGACGGGCAGCACACGAGCATTGTCCAGAAATTTCCTCTGTTCAATGCAGACGGCGAGATCTATGCGATCGGCGGAATTGTCACGGACATTACCGAACGCAGGCGGGAAGAGGCAGCTCTTCGCTACACAGAAGAGAGCCGCCGCATTGTGTTAGAAACGGCAAGTGACGCCGTAGTCAGCATGGACGAGACTGGCGCAATTCGGTTTGCGAATCCCGCCACCATGAGAATCTTTGGTTACGATCCGACGGAATTGATCGGGAAGCCATTGACTGTGCTAATGCCGGAGTGGATGCGCAAATTGCATGATGCTGGTTTCAGGCGCTACCAGGCTACTGGCCAGCGGCACTTGAACTGGCAAGGAACGGAACTTACCGCGTTGCGGAAAAATGGCGAGGAATTCCCCGTGGAAGTCTCGTTTGGTGAACTGGCCCGAGAAGGCCATAAAGTATTTACCGGCTTTATCCGCGATATCAGTGTGAGAAAACGCGCGGAGGAGAAATTGCGCGTAAGCGAGCGGACTCTCCGTGAACTAACCGAGACCATTCCGCAGATGCTCTGGAGTGCTGAAGCGGACGGCGCGATTGACTATTGTAACAAGCGAGTGCTCGATTACACCGGGCTACCTGCTGAGCAGGTGCAAGGCGCAGGATGGATGAAGACCGTTCATAAAGACGACATTGACAAAATGGCAACGGCATGGTCGGTAGCCGTTTCAAGCGGCGAGCCATTTCAGCACGAATTTCGCTGCCTCAGAGCAGCGGATCGCGCCTATCGTTGGTGCATCTCGAGGGCTCTCCCGCTGCGAGATCAAAGCGGTGGAATTATCAAGTGGTTCGGAACAGTCGTGGATCTGCATGACTGGAAAGAGGCTCAACAGGCTTTGCAGATGACCCAGGCAGAACTTGCGCGTGTTTCCAGGCTGACGACGATGGGCGAATTTGCGGCATCCATCGCCCATGAAGTCAATCAACCTTTAACTGCCGTCACCAACAATGGAAGTGCGTGCCTCAGGCTGCTCGCCAATCGTAATCTCGATCCTGAAGTTCTCCGCCGAGCTCTCGAAGAAATTGTTGCCGATGGCACTCGTGCAAGTGCTGTTGTAGCTCGGATTCGCGCATTCATAAAGAAGGCGCCTGCAGAAAAAAGTGAGCTGGACATAAACGAGGTCATTCAGGAAGTGCTGGCTCTGGCTGGCCATGAGCTTCACAAGAATCAAGTCGTGGTTGATTGCCAGTTGACAAGCACATTGCCGCTCGTACAGGCCGATCGCGTTCAACTGCAGCAGGTCCTGCTGAACTTGATCATGAATGGCATAGAGGCCATGATCGGTGCGACCGTTCAATCTCGCGCACTTTCGCTCGAGTCCCGGGTCGACGAATCTGGCAGCGTGTTGGTTGCGGTAAGCGACTCGGGCACGGGCCTCGGTCCGGAGGCAGATCGTTTATTCACGCCTTTTTTTACAACAAAGCCAAATGGTATGGGTATGGGCTTGCCGATTAGCCGCTCACTCATTGAAAGTCATGGCGGACGACTGTGGGCGACGGCCAACTCTCCCCACGGCGCCGTATTTTCGTTCACATTGCCAGCAGTTGGCGAGAATTCTTCATGACTGCGGCCCCTGTGATCTTTGTTGTCGATGATGATCCATCAGTGCGTTCCTCGCTGAAGTTCCTTTTAAGTACGGTGGGGCTGCACGCCGAAACCTTTGACTCAGCTGATAGCTTCCTGCATAAAAAGCCTCCTGATGTTCCCAGTTGTCTTGTTCTGGATGTGAGGCTACCCGGACTGAGTGGACTCGATTTCCAGCGCGAGCTTACGGCAAGAAATATCCGTATCCCGATAGTCTTTCTGACCGGTCACGGCGACATTCCGATGAGCGTTCGTGCCATGAAAGCGGGAGCGGTCGAATTTCTTACCAAACCATTCCGCGACCAGGATCTACTGGATGCCGTACGCGTCGCGCTCGATCGGGACCGTGCGAGACGTGAACAGGAAGCAGAGGTGGTTGATCTCAAGCGGCGCTTCGACTCGTTGACGTCTCGAGAGCAGGAGGTAATCTCCCTGGTGGTTGCGGGAATGCTCAATAAACAAATTGCTGCTCAACTCGGAACCGCCGAGAGTACCGTAAAGGTCCAGCGTAGCCGAGCAATGGAGAA
>JGI12627J18819_10000182_pt1 | contig 20629 bp, 18 predicted proteins | sample TexAe_OM1H0_M2_FD_18819 | JGI IMG/M metagenome (IMG submission 18819)
TCCCTCAAGCGACAGCACTCCAAAATGATTTTCGAGCAATGGGATAGCATGATCCGGGGCAAACACCCAATCATCGAGAGGTGTCTCAGCATACCCGGCGGAGCGGCGATCGCCAGAGCCGGAGGCCTCGAATAGCGGGGCTGCGGAGGCATACAGCAACTCTTTCGGCCGCAACTGTGCCAGTTCTTCCTGAATCCGGCGAGCCGCATCCGCCCCTTGAAACTCCGTGGCACGGAATTCGCCAGTGGAAAGATCGAGGGCGGCGAATCCGACGCGATCGGCTACGCGGGCCAGCGCTCCGAGAAAATTGTTCTCTTCCGAGCTGAGCGAGGAATCGGCCGCGGTTCCGGGGGTCACGACCCGGGTCACTTCCCGCCGCACCAGCTTTTTCGCGAGACGTGGATCTTCCATCTGCTCGCAGATCGCGACCTTGAATCCCTTGCGGATCAGCTTGGCGATGTAACCCTCGGCGGCGTGATACGGCACTCCGCACATGGGGACGGCGATGCCTTTCTCCTTGTTCCGGGAGGTCAGCGTGATTTGCAGTTCACGCGCGGCCAGGACCGCGTCATCGAAGAAAAGTTCGTAGAAATCCCCCAGCCGGAAGAACAGGAGCGCATTGGGATGCTCCTTTTTGATGGCGGCGTACTGCCGCATCAACGGCGTGGACGTCTCGGTCATGTCGACGGGCTTCGTGCGCGGATTATAACAAAGCGCAGTGCTCCGCTTCGGCGCTGGAGATCACAGTTGACGCGCAATCCAGCGAGATGTTTTCCTTACGCATGGAACTTCGCAAAGATCCGATCACGCGGTCATGGGTTATTACGGGCGACGATGTCCCCGAAGCGCCGCCGCGTGCCGATTCGCCCTGTCGCTTCTGCGCCGATGCGACTTCTCCACTGCAGGTCATCGCCTCACGAACGGAAGTCGAGGGCGTGCCGTGGTCGGCGCGTTCGGTAGTGCATCCTTTGCCGCTTTACCGGATTGAGGGCGAGCCATCTCGCCGCGGCGACGGTCTCTACGACCGCATGCGCTCGATCGGCGCCCACGAGGTGCTGGTTGAAAATTCCCGCCACAATCGCCAACTATGGAATGCCAGCGATAACGAAATCGAGCAGTTTCTCCGCCTGGCCGCGCAACGCATCAAGGACCTCAAAGGCGATGCCCGCCTGAAGTACATCAGCATTTTCAAGAATCATGGCGTAAATGCGGGGCAGGAGTTCGAACACGCCACATCGCAGCTGACGGCAACGACTTTTGTTCCACGGCGCGTGCTCTATGAATTACGCGCTGGGCGCGACTACTACCAGCAAAAAGAACGGTGCGTTTTCTGCGACATCATCGGGCAGGAAGAGCGGCAGGGCCTGCGCGTGGTGGAATTGCGTGGCGATTACATCGCCATGTGCCCATACGCGCCGCGTGTCCCGTACGAGACCTGGATCCTGCCCCGCGTGCACGAGTCTTCCTTTGAACGATCCGCGGTTTCCCGGACGGGCGGGTTCCGCGATCTGGCCAGCCTTTTGCGCCGGACCGTGCAGCGGATCCGCACCATCACCGAGGAATTTCACATGGTGCTGCACACCTCGCCGAATACTGTCCACGGGTCGGGCAGTCTCGGGTATTGGAAAACGATCGACGAGGACTACCACTGGCACTTCGAGATATTGCCCATTCTTGGCGCGAAGGCAAAGTCGTACACTTTCAAGGAGGTGTACTACTCGCCGGTGGCTTCCGAGACCGCGGTGAAACGCTTGCGCGACGCGAAAATCGATTCCTGAAAACCGCAGATTTGATTACGAATTGAATTTCCGAGAATTTCCAGAATTTCGAGGCAGTCTTGTAATTTGTTACAAGGTGTATTTTCAGTTCTTGGTCGGAGTGATTGGTCGTTTCTGAGAATTCTTTTAACCAACCATCCTTCCGTGGTATGAAAATGCGAGAATGGATCGTCTTCCAGACATGCATGACGGCTTCTTCGATGGTCTCTGGACATCGGAGGACAAGAGCGCGTATTTGTTCCTTCGGACGTGCACGGGCGAACGCTCAACGCTTGTGCTGAAAGAAGTTGAGCGCATCAACGTCTCGAATTTCAAGGCTGGGAACATCATTCTTGACGTCGTGTTCGTTGATTCGGGCAAGCTGACTGTTGAACACATCGAGCAGCTTTACCAGTTTTCTGACGCAGAAAAGGCGCAACAGTTTCTTACGAAAATGCAGGATCGAGGGCTCAGAGTGCTCGAAGTTAATCCGTCGTATGGTGGTGAGTGTACGGCGCTGTTTCGGACGGCAGAGATTGTGCCGGAGCACGTTCTGCCACGTCCAACGCGTCCGCTGTGAACGTATTTGACGAAAACAGTAATCGCACAAATTGGACACTGAACAGCTCCCCCAAAGCTCTCCACCAAAAGCTCCCCCAAAACACATCGAGCAATGAGGCGATTATCCAGGCACCAATTCGCTATGTCTGTGGTATAAAAATATCGATATTCTAGAAGCCTTCACGAAGGGAACCGCATGGTCTGCCCGGTCTCCGCACTTCGCAGGAAGATGCTGCCGCTTGGTTTCTTATTCGTCGCCTTTCCAGTTTTGATAGCCGCGCAATCGCCGGGAACGTCGAATCGTCCCTGGATGAATCCGAGCCTGACGCCAGACGAGCGGGCCACGCTCGTTCTGAAAGAGATGACGCTTGACGAGAAAATTGGGATGTTGCACGGAACGGGCTTGAAGGACTTGAGTCCGGTCAGCCCGCTGGCCGTGCAGTCCAATGGCGGGGCTGGGTACGTGGTGGGTGTGCCTCGCCTCGGGATTCCCGCGATCCAGATGTCGGACGCGGCCTATGGTGTGCGCCAGAGCGGGCAGAACGGCCGCTACTCGACCGCGCTGCCTTCCAATCTCGCGGGCTCGGCAAGCTGGGATGTCGATCTCGCCGAGCAATATGGAGCGCTCATCGGGCGTGAGTTGCGGGCACAAGGCTATAACATGACTCTGGGCGGCGGCGTGAATCTCGCCCGCGAGCCGCGCAACGGCCGAACTTTCGAGTACATGGGGGAGGATCCAATACTCGCGGGAACGATGGTCGGCCACATGATGAAGGCCGAGCAGGGACAGCATGTGATCGGCGATATCAAGCACTATGCCTTGAATGATCAGGAGAGCGGACGCAATGCGGTCAACGTGAACGTGGATGAGCGGGCCATGCGGGAGACCGACCTGCTGGCATTTCAAATTGGCCTCCGCGAATCGAATGCGGCCGCGGTGATGTGCTCCTACAATCGCGTGAATGGCGACTACGCCTGCGAGAATAAGCATCTCCTCACCGACATCCTCAAGAAGGACTGGAATTTCCCGGGATTTGTTGTGTCCGATTGGCAGGCCACGCATAGCACGGCGAAAGCGTCGGCCGCGGGCCTTGACCACGAAGAGCCCGGGGAGATCTTTTATGGTCCCGCCATGAAGAAAGCGGCACAGTCCGGCCAGGTGCAGATGGCCGAGGTGGACGAGCATGTGCGCCGTATCCTGCGCTCAATGTTTGTGAGTGGGGTAGTGGATGATCCGCCGCAGAAGAGCGTGGTCGATGTGGTTGGCGGCTTCCAGGTCGCGCAGAGGATCGCCGAGCAGAGTATCGTGCTGCTGAAAAATGAAGATGCACAGCTGCCACTGAACGCGTCCGCCATGCACAATGTGGCCGTGATCGGGGCGCACTCCGATGTGGGCATGATCTCGGGAGGCGGATCGGCGCAAGTCGATCCTCCCGGGGGAAACGCCATTCTGCCACCGGGAAAAGGGCAGACGCGGTGGCTGGAGCCGATGTGGTTTCCGACCTCGCCTCTGAAAGCGATTCGCGAGAAACTGCCGCATGCCAACGTGCAATACGATCCCGGCACCGATCCGTCGGCGGCAGCCGCGCTAGCGAAATCCGTGGAGGTAGCGATCGTGTTCGCCTACCAGTGGGAAAGCGAAGACATGGACCTCGAGAGCCTCAGCCTCCCGGAACATCAGGATGAGTTGATCGCCAAAGTCGCCGCTGCGAATCCGCACACCGTGGTCGTGCTGGAAACGGGCAGTCCAGCCACGATGCCGTGGGCACGGCAGGTAAACGCAATCCTGGAAGCCTGGTACGCCGGCAGCAAGGGCGCCGATGCCGTCGCGAATGTCTTGTTTGGAGAAGTGAATCCTTCGGCGAAACTGCCCATCACCTTTCCATTGAGCGACGCGGATCTGCCCCATCCCACCATCGTGAAGCCGCCGGTTGCGTCGACGACGAAGAGCGGCGATCCCGACGCATGGAAGAAAATCGCTCCCGGCCTTCCCCCATTTCAAATTTCCTATGACGAGGGCCTGAAGGTCGGCTACAAGTGGTACGACGCGGAGAAGAAGACGGTGCTGTTTCCGTTCGGCCACGGGCTCTCCTACACGACTTACAGCTACTCGAATTTGAAGGTCGACGACGGGAAGAAGATTCGTGCCAGCTTTACGCTGCAAAACACGGGCACGCGCGAAGGATCGGAAATCGCCGAGGTATATGCAAGCCTGCCCGCCGCGGCCGATGAACCGCCGAAGCGCCTGGTTGGCTGGAGCAAAGTGAAATTGAACCCCGGGGAAAGCCGGGAGGTCGTGGTCGAGATCGATCGCCAATATCTTTCTGTGTTCGATGCCGGCGCGCACGGGTGGAAGCTGGTGCCGGGCGAATATTCGTTTCTGGTCGGGGGTTCGTCGCAGAGCCTGCCGCTGAAGGAATCGATCACCCTGAAGTGAATCGAGGGACAGGCGTCCGGCTTGTCGGTCATGGGGGCAGGGCACTACGCAGACTCCCACTCTCCTGTAAATTAGACGAGAGAGCCGTCGATGACCATTCGCCGCATGAAGACCTACACCGGTGGTCAGGGGTACGTCTATCAGTACTACTTCGTCGGGAAGCGTCCGGCACCTGGCGGCGGGGCCACGGAATATATCTTCGACGTCACGTCGGACCGCAAGGTCACTTACTCCGTCAGCGTGCGGGTCGAACTGATCGCGCTCGAGTCCTGGGCAAGGATCCACGGGCGCGCTCCGACCGAGGCCGAGGAGTACGGCGCAGCCAAGATGCGCCTGTTCAAAGCCTTTGACGAAGTTGAAGATATGATGGCCTCGGGCCGCGAGTTGCGGGTCGATCTTGCGAGCCTGGAGGAAGCGTTCACGACGTTGGGGGTTGAGTGAGGAAGGACCCGGAAATCCTTCGTCGATCGAGGAGTACACAAAGGTCCTAATACCTTGTGATGCGCGTCACAGGGACCTGTGATCTGCCCGACTGCCGGCCGCCTCATGGCAGGGCAGTATAATCACGAAGGGTGGGGATCCCCTTTCTTCAAGCGATATGTCAATCTTTTGGCTTCGAGTCGCGCTAGGGTTCTACGGGGTTGGTCTGCTGTATGCCCTGGTGGCCCTGACCCGCACCAACGACCTGCTGAATCGAGTGGCGCTGCATGCTGCTTACCTGGGCATGGTGTTTCACCTGGTGTCGCTGACGGAAGGTGTTTTCCTGGCAGACCACGTCACCATGGCCATGGTGCACAACTCGGAGTCGCTGCTCGCGTTCCTGATCATGGCCGTGTTCATGATCGTGTACCTGATTTATCAGACCACCTCGCCGGGCATAATCGTGTTCCCGCTGGTGTTCCTGCTCACATTCATGGCGGCAACCAGGCAGCAGCCATTCCTTCGGATGTCCCCCGGGATGCGCACCAGTTGGCTGTTCGCGCACATCGGGCTGATCTTTACGGGTTATGCGGCGCTGATCTTGAGTTTTTGCGCCAGCGTGCTTTACCTGATTCAGCAGCATTCGCTGAAGGCGAAGCGCCCCAATGGCATTCTTTCGCGCCTGCCGGCTCTGGAAGATATCGACCAGATCGGCTATCGTTCGCTGCTGCTCGGTTTCCCGTTCATGACGCTGGGCCTGATTGCGGGCTCGGTGGTGGCCGAAAGCACTTACGGCCGCATTGATATCCAGGATCCCAAGATATTGCTGTCGCTTTTGATGTGGGCGGTGTACCTGATCATGGTGTACACGCGCTGGATCGCGGGGTGGCGTGGCCGCAAGGCGGCGGTGCTGGCGAGCGTAGCGTTCGCGGCTGCCGTGGTGGCCTGGGCCGCGAACTATTTCAGCTCGATTCACAGGTTCGTGTCGTCATGAGATTTCAGCTCATCGGCGTGAATCACAATACGGCTCCGGTCGAGGTCCGCGAGCGGCTGGCGATTCCGGAGTCGCGCCTGCCCGAGGCTTGCAAAAGACTGACGGAGTTCCCCGGTATCGACGAGGGCATGATTCTTTCGACGTGCAACCGGGTTGAGATTCTGGCCAATACGAAGAACGGATCGGGAGCGGACCTGCGCGCCTTTCTGCAGAACTATTTCCAGCTGGGCGGCTCCGACCTCGACAAGCACCTGTACGAATACCAGGAAAAGGACGCGGTGCGACACGTGTTCCGGGTGGCTGCGAGCCTCGATTCCATGGTCGTCGGGGAGCCCCAGATTCTGGGACAAGTGAAGGAAGCCTACGCGACGGCGCGCGCGGTAGGCGCGGTTCGCGCACAACTCGATCAGCTTGTCACCCGGGCGTTTGCGGTCGCGAAACGAGTGCGAACCGAGACAGCGGTTGGATCTTCTTCGGTTTCGATCGCCTCAGTCGCCGTCGACCTGGCAAAGAAGATTTTTGGCAACCTCGCCGGGAAGCAGGTCTTCCTGGTGGGCGCGGGGAAGATGAGCGAACTCGCGGCGCGCCACCTGATGGCGCATGGCTGCGCTTCGATCTTCGTGGCCAACCGCACCTATGAACGCGCGGTGAGCCTTGCGTACAAATTCAGAGGGCAGGCCATTCACTTCGATGACTTGCACAATACCTGCGACCGCGCCGACATCGTAATCACCTCGACGGGGGCGCCGCACGCGATTTTCCGCCGCGAGCACGGCGAAGTGTTCCTGAGCCGCCGCAAGAACCGTCCCATGTTCTTCATTGACATCGCGGTGCCGCGCGATGTCGATCCGGCGATGAACAAGCTGGACGGAATTTTCGTTTACGACATCGACGACTTGCAGCAGGCGGTGGCGACCCACGTTGCGGATCGACGCAAGGAAGCCGAGCGGGCGGAGGCCATCGTCGCGCTCGAGGTGGAACGTTTTCAGGCACGCATTCAGACGCTCGATGTCGTTCCCACCATCGTCTCCCTGCAGGATCATCTGGAAACCATTCGCCAGGCGGAAATCGACCGGGTGCGCGGGCGGCTGGGTCCAATGACTCCCGAGCAGGAACTCGCGGTGGAAGCCCTTACCCGCGGCATCGTGAACAAGATCATGCACACGCCGATCAGCGCGCTGAAAACGGCGGCCCGCGAGCCCGAAGCCACTACCGTGATCGATCTGGTGCGCCGGCTATTCAACCTGCAGGAGAAGCGCGCCGCCAAATCAGGTGGATCGGGAGACACGAAGTGATGGCCCGCTTGCGCATCGGCTCCCGCGGATCGCAGTTGGCGCTCTGGCAAGCTCACCACATTTCCGACCTGCTGCGCGCCCAAGGTCATGAAGTGGAACTCGAAATCATCAAGACCACAGGCGACAAGATTCTCGATGTGGCCCTCGCCAAGGTCGGCACCAAGGGAATGTTCACCAAGGAAATCGAAGAGGCCTTGGCGGAAGGCCGCGTGGATCTCGCGGTGCACAGCTTGAAAGACCTTCCCACCGAGCTTTCTGGGGGTTTTGAAATTGCCGCCATCACCAAGCGCGAGAATTCGCAGGACGTCTTCTGTTCGAGTAAGTACGAGAGCATCGAAAGCCTTCCGCGAGGGGCGCGCGTGGGCACGAGCAGCCTACGCCGGCAAGCTCAGTTAAAGGCGCTTCGCCCCGATCTCGAGGTTTATCCGCTGCGCGGCAACGTGGATACGCGGCTGCGCAAGCTGGCCGAAGGCGAATATGACGCGATTATCCTGGCGGCGGCAGGCTTGAATCGGCTCGGCAAAACCGAGCTTGTGAAGCAGGTGATCCCGAAAGATGTGATGTGTCCAGCCGCGGGGCAAGGTGCTTTGGGAATCGAGATTCGTGCCGACGATACGGCGACCCGGAAGCTGCTGGCATTTCTCGACGATGCCAACGCCCGTGCGTCAACCACCTGCGAGCGCGCGCTGCTGAACAAGCTGGGCGGCGGCTGCCAGGTGCCGATCGGGGCGGCGGCGGAAATGCGCAACGGGCGCTTGCATCTGGATGCCATCGTGGCCAATCCGGACGGCTCCAAGATTTTGCGTGAATCGCGCGACGGAGAGGATCCAGAAAAACTGGGCGGCGAAGTCGGGGAGACGCTGCTACGCCGTGGGGGCGACGCGATTCTCGAAGAAGTCTACGGAAACGGCATCGCCGTTCCGCAGCAGCCGTGAGTCGTGCCGGCCGGAAAGCTCTGTCCGGCAAATCGCGCAGCCGCAGCCGCGAATCCACAAAACCTCTGCAAGGCGTCCGTGTCCTGGTAGGTCGCGCCCGTCATCAGGCCGGATCGCTCTCGACGGAACTGCGAAAGCTGGGAGCCGGCGTAGTTGAGATCCCTTTCATTGAGATTCGCAAACCGAAGTCATTCCAGCCACTCAACACCGCCTTGAAGAATCTTCAATCCTACGACTGGCTTATCCTGACCAGCGTGAATGGCGTGGAGGCCATGTGGGAGCGGCTGAGAAAACTCCACATCACGAACCGATCGCTCCGGCGTCTGAAGATTGCCGCCATCGGGCCCGCGACCAGGAAGGCTATCGAAACGCGGGGAGCCAGGGTGAGCGTCGTTCCGAAAGAGTATGTCGCGGAGTCAGTGGTCAAGAGTCTGCGGAAGCAGGTCAAAGGGAAAAGGGTTCTGCTGGTGCGGGCGAAGATTGCGCGCGATGTGATTCCGCGGGAGTTGAACAGGGCCGGCGCCCAGATAGACGTGATCGAAGCATATGAAACCGTTGTACCGAAAACGTCGCGCAGCCGCTTGCGGACTGCTCTCAAAAACCCGGAAAACCGGCCCGATGTCATTGCGTTCACAAGTTCCTCAACGGTGAGGAATTTTGTGAGCTTGCTGGGAGCGGCGGGAGGCGGTTCAAGTCGAAGGAGACGTCCGGGCAATCTGGAAGGAGTGACGCTGGCTTCGATCGGACCCGTGACTTCGGCGACCTTGCGCGAACTTCATCTCGGCGTGGACGTCGAGGCCAGACAATACACCATTCCCGGATTAATCCGAGCCATCGTCGCAAGTACGCGGCCCATGTAGCCTGTACGCGGCAGGATGGTCTTACCTTCGAGGCTCGACGGCCGCCGCACGGGACTCGTCCCTCACATCGGCTTGATTTCGCAGCTGCAATCTGCCGGCGGGACGTGCGCCTTCAGGAAATCCGATACCCGCTTGTAGGCGTCGATCTGGTTATCGACGCGCGAGAAACCGTGACCCTCATTTTCATAGACTTTATAGTCCACCACTCCGCCGCGCTTCTTGATGGCATCGACGACCTGCTGGGCTTCGGATTTCGGACATCGCGGATCGTTTCCGCCCGCCAGCAACAATAAGGGGGCCTTGATCTGATCGATGAAGAAGATGGGAGAGCGGTCGTGGAGCAGATCCTTGTTTTTCTCCGGATCACCCATAGTGGCGATATCCATCTCGCGCAACACCGGATCTTCGTTCTCAATTTCGGTGAAGTAGTTTACGAAGGGCACGATAGGCACACCGGCCGCCCACACATCCGGCGCCTTGGTGACGGCCATCATGCTCATGTAGCCGCCGTAACTGCCGCCCATGATGACGACCTTCTTCGGATCGACGTAGCCGGACTGCTTGATCCAGTCCGCGGCAGCCAGGACATCCTGCAGATCGCCGCCTCCCATGTCGAAGAGGTTGGCGTGCTGAAACTCCTTGCCGTAGCCAGTTGAGCCGCGGTAATTGGGCGCGATCACGAGGTAGCCCTCGTTGGCGGCGTGTTGCACGAAGCGATTGAAGGAGTTCACGGTTTGCGCGGTTGGCCCGCCGTGCACCAGAACTATGGCGGGGTGCTGGCCGTTGCGCGGCAGGTTGTAGGGTACGTAGACGAAAGCCGAGATCGTCCACTTTCCGTCCTTGCTGGGATAATGCGCGAGGAAAGGCTCGACCATGTCCTCGCCGCGCATGCCCGCCACCAATGAATGAGTAAGCTGATGCGATTTGCCGGCGACCATCGAGTGCACCCACAGGTCGTTGGGCGCGGTCGGTCCATTGTGGTAATAGAGGAGGCGGGCGCCATCTTTCGTGAATGCGGACGAACGGCCTCCGAGCTCATTGACGCCCTTGGGCAAGGGCAGGGAAGTCGTCTTGCTGGTCGCCAGATCGTGGACGAAGATGTCGGTATTCCCGTCGACGTTCGCGGTCCAGGTGACCCGCTTGCCGTCGGGTGAGAATTCGCCGCCGTCGATCTCCCATTTGTCTTTCGTCAGCCAGGTAATTTTCTTGCTGGCGATATCGAGCAGGCCGACGTTCTCATATCCATTGTCGGCGTTCGAGGTGATCAGCAGCTTCTTGCCATCGGGCGAGAAGTCACTCGCCGTATAGAGCAGTTCGCCGGAATGTTCGGTGAGCAGAGAACCCTTGCCCGTGGCCACTTCGGCTACGAAGACATTGGAATCCGTTCCCTTGGCTTGGCGCTGGGTGTAGGCGATCCACTTCCCGTCCTTCGACCAGACGGGCCTGACATTCATCTTGTCTTTAGGCGTGTCGGTGGTCAGGTGCTGCACCTTGCGCATCACCATATCGAAGATGTCGATTTCGAATACGGACGACGTTTTCGGCTTGACCATGTATGCGAGATAGCGTCCATCAGGGGACCATGTCGGACTGAGTTCCGCGATCTCGCGCGTGTTGGTCAGGTTGACGACCTGGCCGGTCTTGGGCGAGACGATGAAGATGTCCCACTGCTCGTCGCCGTCGTAGTCGGACTGGTAGGCGATCCACTTGCCATCCGGCGACCACGCGGGCGAGGTCTGGCGCTGGTCGCTGACGGTTAATTGCAGGGGCCATCCGCCCTCGGCAGGCACCAGCCAGAGATTATTCCGACCACTCATATTCGAGACGAAGACAATCTGCTTTCCATCCGGGGACCAGTCCGACGCGCCCACCTGGCGGGTCATGTACAGCTTCTCGATGGACAGATTCTTCTCCACCTGCGCGTTGGGCTTGCTGGCGATCTGCTTGGGGTCGGTGACGGCCTGCGGAGTCGGGAGAGTTTGTGCGAGGGTAAGAGTGCTCATCATGATGGCGATAACAAACGGAATCGCGAGGCGCATTGGTCGGCCTTTCAGAATTTATAGGAAATTACAAAACGGAGCCTGGCTGCAAATTCTTTTGCTTTCCTTTGTGTTCCCTGGCGTCCGTTATTCTTCTTAGCCCTTCGCTCCCTTGTGCACTTCTACCGTAGTCCAGGTCTTGTCCTCCGCATAACACAGTGGCTCGATGGGGCAATCGGCGCATTTCGGTTTGCGGGCGAAGCACAAATTCCGGCCATGATGAATCACCTGGTGCGAGTACAGAATCCACCGATCCTGCGGAATGATCTTCATCAGGTCCTGCTCGATTTTCGGTGCATCGGTGTTCCTGGTGAACTCCCATCGACGCGAGATGCGTTGCACGTGGGTGTCGACCACCACGCCTACGGCCTTGCCAAACCACGAGCCCAGCACGACGTTCGCGGTTTTGCGCGCGACTCCGGGCAAGGTGAGGAGTTGGTCCATTTCCTGGGGGACCTCGCCGCCGAAGTCGGCCACGATTTTCTTTGCCGCACCCACCACCGATTTTGATTTGTTGCGGAAGAATCCGGTGGAGCGCACGTCGGGCTCGAGTTGCTCGGGACTGAGCGCAGCGAAATCCTGCACGGTGGGATACTTCTCGAACAGGATAGGCGTGACCCGGTTGACATTGGCGTCGGTGGATTGCGCAGAGAGGATCGTGGCGACCAGCAATTCCCACGCGTTGCGGTGATGCAAGGCGCACACAGCCTTTGGATAAAGCGCGTCCAAATGATTCAGGATGGCGTGCACGCGCTCTGGGGCCAGCGGGTTGTAGCGCTTGGACGGAGATGGTTTGGGTTTGGCGGCCTTGGCTTTNACGGTGCGTTTCGCGACGGTTTTTTGGAAGACGCTTCTGGAACTATTGTGCGCGCCGGACTTGGCCCGTGCGGCGGCACCGCGATCCACTCGTCCCGCCCGTTCCTGTCTGCCCGATTTCGCCGGCTGCCGCGGAATCACACCCCGTGCCATTTGATTTCTCCTGAAGGTGACGGTAAATGGTAACAAAAGCTGATGGCTGATGGCTGATGGCTGGTAGCAAGTGGCTGGTGGCTGATGGCTAATAGCCCGCAACTTTTACTTTTTTGCGAAGGGCGCAAAGAAACACCGGGCTGCGAAGACAGAGGAGATGGTGGGAAAAGCGCCTCCGCCGCCGTCAACAGCCGTAAGATACCAGCCATCGGCCACCAGCTATCAGCCACTAGCTACCCGCCACCAGCCAACCAGGTCATGTCTTTTCGTTCCGTTGACGCGTGCAGCGCGCGCCTTTAGTCTAAGTGACGAAATCCAAGGACAATTTCCGTGGCCGTAAAATCCATCCAACTCGGACAAGTGTGGCGACAGGATCAAAGCGGGCAAGACTACCTCGTCACCAAGGTGTATAGCGAAGTGTTCGCGCAGTTCGCCGTGCTGCGTCCCGCGGAGGTGACGGCGCCGGATGCGCCCACGGTAAAAGTCAAAGTCGCGAAGTCGGCCGAAGGAGCCTCGTTGCCGGGCTTCACCTTCACCCAGGAAGGTTCGTTCTAGCCGTTTTCCGCTACACTGGAGCCAGGGTGCGACAGGCGCGCTTTGCGGGTCTTCGTGTTCCGGGGAGTCTGGTTTTCCCGAACTACTTCATTGCATGACTGAAAAAATTCTTGCGGTCCTGTTTGTATTCATCAAGTCCATTATTGGCGGAACCGGCTATGCCGGCATTACGCTGCTGATGGCAATCGAGTCGGCGTGCATCCCGCTGCCCTCAGAACTGATCATGCCGTTCGCGGGATACCTCGTGTTCGAGGGCTCGATGAAGCTTTTCTGGGTGGCCACGGCGGGGGCGATCGGGTGCAACCTTGGGTCGCTGGTCGCCTATGAAATCGGGCGCTATGGCGGGCGGCCGCTGGTTGAGCGCTACGGACGCTGGATCCTGATGGGACGCCGGGAACTCGACTGGGCGGACCGCTTCTTCGAGCGCTGGGGACAGGCGGCGGTTTTCATCGGACGCCTGCTTCCGGTAATCCGCACCTTCATCGCGTTGCCCGCAGGCGTGGCCCATATGCCCCGGGGCAAGTTTCATTTCTACACGTTTCTAGGATCGTGGCCATGGTGTTTCGCTTTGGCATACTTCGGCATGAAGCTGGGAGAGAATTGGAGGAGCCTGGGCAAATACTTCCACCAGTTCGATGCGGTGATCGGGTTGCTGGTGCTGGCGGGAATCGGGTGGTTTATCTGGTCGCACTGGCAAAATCGTTTGCGGGCGGCGGAGTGAAAGCGACAACTCGGTTCTGGGGCCTATCTCTAGCGTGGTTATTCTTACCCAACCACAGAGGTACACAGAGGATTACGAAGGAAGAATCAGAGGGATGCGAAAGTTACTCTGGACCCTGGTTATCTCCTTTGTATCTTTCTCGTAGCGATTAGGACGCGACGTGCGCGACAGGATTAATCGCTTGGTTTCACCAGCTGTGACCCCACGATCTGCCATTTCCCGCTGCGCTTACACGCGACATCCATGTAGAGATAGCGCACCGAGAAGCGGCTTCCACCCAACTCCACTTCATCCGATTCCGATCCGTGCACGATGGCAAAGTCCCCGAACAGCCGAATTCGCCGTCCCGTGGACTGAATTACCGGGTATCGCACGGTTCCGCTGCGCAGGTTCTCCAGCACTTCCTGCTTGGTGAAGCCGCGGCCGGCGGGGTCGTACTGCACGTAGTCATCGGCGAAGATGTGGGTCAGCGTTTCGACGTCGGCGTTCATGAGTGCGCGGTCGCCAGCGTCGAAGAGGGCGTGAATCTGTTGCTCATCGTCCATGGTCTGATCTCTCCTGCCCCTTCGAACGCAGGTTTCACGCTGGTCCCGTCCGCTAAAGCGGGCTCGATTTCTTCCACTCTTTCCCTACCCACCGCTTACGCGGTGGGCTAATGAATGCCGCCGCTGTGCGGCTGGTGCGTCGTTTGCTCCACCGCCAAGGATGAACACTAAGTTTCGTAACAGACTTACTCGGAGGCTAATCGTCGCCTCGCGACTTTAGCGCAGCATAGGTTAAACTCTGGCCTCAAATCGACTTTAAACATAGGTCAACCTTCGCCTTAGACTGCCTTAAACCTAGGCCAATCCCGCCTTGAACTGCGATGTGAGTGGTCATCCGCGTCAGCGATGCCAGAAAAAGCCCCGCAGATTGGTGCAGGGAAAGGGCAGCAGAATTTTGCCAGTCAGCTTCAGGGGAGACATCTTTGACCGTGCGACGGCCATAGTGTACAAGCATACAATTCCATTTCCGAGGAGGCTTTATGTCCCGCGCCCTCGCTGTTCTGATCCTGGCCGCCGCAATTCTCTCCCCAATTTTGGTCCACGCCCAGGCTGCTGGCTCCGGCGACAAGCCGTTCGTGGTCGAGTACTACTACAAGGCGCANTGGGGCTATGCCGAGGAATTCCTGAAGCTCTTCAAAAAGAATCACTACCCACTTTTGAAGAAAGAAGTGGAAATGGGCCGCATGGTCAAAGTCTGGATGGATCAACCGCGCTATCACACGACCGAAGACGGCCGCTGGGATTATCGCGTCACCATCGTGTTCAAGAACGCCACCGTCGCGAACGAACCCTTCGACGAAGACGCCCTCAAGAAACAGCTCTTTCCTGACAAAGAGACCTACGACCGCGAGGAGCAGCGGCGCTTCACAATCCTGGAGGCGCACTGGGACCTGCCGATCAAGACGGTGGACCTGGAGAAATAAGGACAGCACGAAAGCAGAAAAGCGCCGCGCCTGAAATGGATAAGGGGAAATCCTGGCGTCGAAGAGCCTAAATCCTGGTTTCCTGCCCCTGTATGCCTGGGGATTGCCGAGAAAAGCGGAACTCCTAGTTCGATCCGAGCGCTCCCCGGAAAATCCCGCCGCAGTGTCACGCCGGGTTGTGACCCCGGTCAATGTGTCCTGGATCACTGAAACGCCGTTTTCATCTGGTATCTAATTTGAGGGCGGTGGCTCAAGCGGGCTTCTCGCTACAAGCCCGAAACATGAGCCACACGAGGAGGTTCATCCATGCGGCCTCTCACCAATATCAAGCATCCAGCAGGCGAGTATTTTGAAGCGCATCCCTGGCAGGGCACATTTGCGCTTACCTTCGCCAGCCTGGCGGCGGTGGCACTCATATCGATTGCCATAATGATGGCCTTCGGCAATTAGCCTGTGTGCGGAGCCTGGTGTCCGCCAGGCTCAAGCGCACTTCGATGTCCGGATTCCACACGTAAGCCCCCGTCTGTGTCCGCTTAGGCCACGATCGTTGGCAAATTCCTGCGAAATACGAGAACATACTCGTTTGCCTCATTGCATTCAGACCTGATAAGGAAGTGCCACTTATGGCGAAACGGTCGAAGTCCGCAAAAACACGCTTGGAAGTGAAAGAGTCGCACGCCGAGAAGGCCGCCAGCTATGGCGATCTTCAACCCGCGAAAGGCAAGCTTGGCATCATGATCCCGGGCATGGGCGCGGTGGCGACGACGTTCGTGGCCGGCGTGGAAGCAATCCGCAAAGGCATCGCGAAACCCATCGGGTCAGTCACGCAGATGGGCACCATCCGGCTGGGCAAGCGCACCGAGGGACGGTCTCCAAAAATCAAGGAATTCGTGCCGCTGGCGAATCTCGATGACCTGGTCTTCACGGGATGGGACATCTTCGAAGACAACATGTTCGATGCCGCGACCAACGCGGGCGTCCTCGACCGCTACCTGCTCGAGCAGATCAAACCCTTCCTGCAGAAAATTACGCCGCGCAAGGCGGTCTTCGATCACAACTATGTAAAGAAGATCGATGGGCCGAACGTCAAGAAGGGTAAGAACAAGATGGACCTTGCAGAGCAGGTGCGCGAGGACATCCGGCAATTCAAGAAGACGTCAGGAGCTTCCCGGCTGATCACGATCTGGTGCGGCTCGACCGAAAGCTTCATTCAGCCGACGGCCGTGCACGAGTCCGTAAAGGCGCTCGAGAAGGCATTCCAGCAGAACGATGAAAACATCCCGCCATCGATGGTGTACGCCTACGCATCCCTGAAAGAGGGCGTGGCGTTTGCGAATGGTGCTCCCAATCTGACGGTGGACGTACCCGCGATGCACGAATTATCGCGCGAGCACGAGGCGCCGATTTGCGGCAAGGACTTCAAAACCGGCCAGACGCTGATAAAGACCATCCTCGCGCCAGGTTTCAAGGCTCGCATGCTCGGGCTTGCGGGGTGGTTCTCGACCAATATTCTTGGCAATCGGGATGGCGAAGTGCTGGAAGATCCGGGCTCGTTCAAGACCAAGGAAGAATCCAAGTTGTCGGTGCTGGAGCACATCCTGCAACCCGAGCTCTATCCCGATCTGTACGGCGACTTCACCCACAAAGTTCGCATTAACTATTATCCGCCGCGTGGTGATAACAAAGAGGGTTGGGACAATATCGACATCTTCGGCTGGCTCGGCTACCCGATGCAGATCAAAGTCGATTTCCTGTGCCGTGACTCGATTCTGGCAGCGCCCATTGTGCTCGACCTGGTCTTGTTCCTCGACCTGGCCCAACGCACTCCTGAGCTCAAGGGGCTTGGGATCCAGGAATGGCTGAGCTTCTATTTCAAGAGTCCGATGAGCGCTCCCGGCCTTTATCCTGAGCACGATCTGTTCATCCAGCTTATGAAGCTGAAGAACACGCTGCGCCATCTGCGCGGCGAAGAGCTGATCACACACTTGGGACTCGAGTACTACGATTAGCGGTGCGGGTGGTTACCGTAGTTGTATTGACAGCCTCTGTACCCATGGCTATGCTCCGTTTTTGAGGAGGAGATGCGAGCACCATGCGAGTTTTTCGAATTGTTTTGATGTTTGTAGTGGCAGCATTCTGTTTGCACGTGCAAGCTCAGCAGGCGGCTCCGGCCGCAGAGCCCGCGAAAACGCAATCCGATAAAGCCGCCGACAACGGGGCCGATGCGGCACAGGGGACAGGCTCTCCCGCCGAGCCCGCCAAAGATCAGTCTGAGAGCGAAGACAAGTCGACCGCGGATGGCCCGGCAGTAGATGCCGCGAAGGTAACGGGCTCCACTTTCGAATCGGACTACTTTAAATTTACTTATGAGCTTCCGAAAGGCTGGAAGGCGCTGGACGACGCGGTGCGCGTCGCTTCCAATCAAGCGGTGCTGACAACCGACAGCGACCGCGGCACTGCAATGATGGCGCCGCTCCCGAAAAAGGCTTCCACCCGGCCGCCGACTGTGAAAAAAGGCCCCGGTCCCGCTAGCAGCCGGGCTCCACTTCCGGCCCGGTACAGCCTGATGGCAGCGAGTTCCAATGCGATTGACTCGCTGGCCAGCCCGGTTCTTCCGCGGATCAACATTTGGGCGCATCAGCGGGTGGGTTCGCTCGACAATCCTGCCGATCACGCCCAGTTCCTGGTTGCGAACAAACGCACGCAGGTCCTGGAGCCCATCCACGAAGTGAGCCTGGATGGCCACACGTTTGTTCGCGTCGACGTGCTCAGCCCCACTGGCGAGTATGTTTCGGAGTTTGTGTCGGTGATGCGGGATTATCTGGTCGGTTTCAATTTCCGCGCTCAATCGCAACGGGAACTGGTTGAGATGACGGAAACGATGAAAAGCCTCAAATTCCAGTAACGTTCAACTTGAACTTCGCAGGCTTCTCCGGCCATGATATGGAATCAGGGCCGTAGCTCGGCGGTCGGCAGAAATCGTGGGGGCTTGCGCGCCTGCGTGGCTTGCTCGAAGCCGTACGCCAGTTTCAGCAACGCGGGTTCACTCCAGGCGCGGCCGAAAAACGAAATTCCCACCGGCAGTCCGAACATGGACCCGGCGATCACGTTAATGTTGGGATAGCCGGCGACGGCGGCGGCATTGGAGCTGCCTCCTGCGAAATGATCACCGGTGATGAGGTCGGTGACCCAGGCCGGACCACCGGTGGGTGCGACCAGCGCGTCGAGCTTATGCTTGTCCATCACGGCATCGATGCCCTCGATGCGTGCGAGGCGATGATTCTTCTCCAGCGCGTCAATGTATTCGCGTGAGGTCAAAGAACCCCTTCCCTCGGCTCTCACAAAAACGTCCTGCCCGAAGTAGGGCATTTCCTTTTGCGAGTTGCGGTTGTTGAACTCAATCAGGTCGGCGAGCGTCTTCATGGGAGATGCCGGACCCAGGCGGGCCAGGTATTTCGCAATGTCGGCCTTCAGTTCGTAGTCGAAGACCAGAGACTCGCTGTCGTCAAATTTGCCCAGAGTCTCGATGTCGGCGGGATCGATGATGGTGGCGCCCTGTTTCTTCATGACGTCGATCGCCTCCGCCATAATGCCGTCCACGCCATCGCTGAAGCCGAAATACTTGCGCACGACCCCGATTCTTGCGCCCTTTAGACCATTCGCGTCGAGGAACTGCGTGTAATCGGTGTAGGACTTTCCTTGGCTTTCGCTGGTATAGGGGTCTTCGGGATCAACGCCGGTCAATGCGCCGAGAAGGATGGCGGCGTCGCGCAGAGTGCGGCACATGGGCCCAGCGGTGTCCTGGCTACGTGAGATCGGTATAATTCCGGCGCGACTGACCAAGCCGACAGTGGGCTTGATGCCTGCGAGCCCGTTCGAGGATGACGGGCACACGACCGAGCCATCGGTCTCGGTGCCAATGCCGCCCGCTGCGAAATTGGAAGAGACGCCCGCACCAGTTCCGGAACTCGACCCACAGGGATTGCGGTCGAGCGCATAGGGATTCCTGGTGAGGCCACCGCGTCCGCTCCAACCGCTGGTCGAGTGACTGGAACGAATGTTTGCCCACTCGCTCAAATTCGTTTTGCCGAGGATCACCGCTCCGGCCTTGCGCAACTGCGCCGCAACGAAGGAATCCTGAGGAGGCTTGGGCGCGCCCACTAATGCCAGGGAGCCGGCGGTGGTCATCATCTTGTCGGCGGTGGCGATGTTGTCCTTGATCAGCAGAGGAATCCCGTGCAGCGGCCCGTGCGAGCCTTTTTCCTTGCGTTCGCGGTCAAGCTGTTCGGCAATCGCGACGGCATCCGGATTGAGCTCGATCACGCTGTTGACGGCGGGCCCTTGCTTGTCCAGATCCTGGATACGCTGCAGGTATTTTTCCGTGAGCGAACGGGCTGTATGTTTGCCCGATTTCATGTCCGCCTGGAGTTGGTCGATGGTCATTTCCTCGAGCTCGAACCCTGGGACGTCGGGAGAGTTCCTGGCCGGAGATGTTTCCACGGCGCGCGCGGCTCCAAGCGCAGGGTAAACGCAAGCGGCGACGCTCCCAGTTACTGCACTCTGAAGAAAAACTCGACGACTGCTCACGGTTGCATCCTTGACCGGCTTTTTCAAAATGAACTCTCCTTAGCGCCGAGGTCTGTCGATTTTCTTGGGGGCCTTTGGGATTTCATTCCTTCAAAATCAAAAGCTTTAACCGCTAGGATCGCGAAGGGAAGCGCGAAGTCCGCAAGGAAAAACGGTTACGTCGATAATGGCAAAGACACCTCAGTCCGATTTCGCTTGCGTTCTCTGCACCCGTTCTTTGCAGACTTTGCGGTCCAAGGTTTTCTGTGCCATCTACGCTCCAAGCACTCACCGCAAGGCCTCGAACAAGGCTCTCTTCCATCGTTTCGCGTCGAGCGTCCAGCAGACCTTCGCCTTGTGGCCCTTCTGAACAACGCGCTCCCAGGCGGACAGGTTCCGCTCATCGTCCGACACGTTCAGCCGATCGACTACGGTCATGCCGCGCGTCAGATCGCTGTGGGTTTCGACATCGATGTAATGCTCGCTCCAGGAAGTCCCGACCGAGGTATCCAGCGCGAGGCACATGGCGATGGGATCGGGAAGAGATATTCCGTCCTCACCAGTCTGCACCTTGTAGGCTCGGCGCGCGTGGCTGTTGCATTCGATCGCAAAATGGCCTAGCTCTGTCTTGAATGCCTGGATGGCTTCCATGTCACCCTGATTGAGAACCGAGTCGCCACGCGAAAGGTGCCAGCCAATCAACTCCACGGGTATGCCGCTCAGCATAACCATGCGCGCGGCTTCGGGATCAACCCAGATGTTGTACTCCGCGGCCGGCGTCACGTTACCCTCGCAGCAGGGAGCGCCGCCCATGATCACGCAACGTCCCACTTGCGCGGCGATCGAGGGCTTCTTCGCCAATGCAAGTGCGAGGTTCGTAAGCGGCGCGAGGGTCACGACGACGAGCCCGGGGTTGGCTTCGACGGTCTGAATGATTGCGTCGACCGCATGGAGCGCTGCAGGAGATTTCTTCGGCGCCGGATATCCGTGATCACCCAGACCATCGCGACCGTGGAACCAGGTGGCATTCTGATAGGGACGCAGCAACGGCT